>OGPJ01001408.1_pt1 | contig 17086 bp, 7 predicted proteins | sample 1552831 | NCBI WGS metagenome assembly OGPJ01 (sample SAMEA2579914, study PRJEB22360) | human gut metagenome | biome: human gut; feature: human-associated habitat; material: faeces | place: Denmark | collected 2008/2010
TTTTGCTTTTTAAATTTATTATTTATCTTTGCTGCATATATATGTATGAACATATATATAGAAACTCTGGTTTTGCTGAATGAAAGTGAGTTTATGTATCCCAGGTCAAAGTGGGTATGTCTGGTAGGAATTAAATATCAAATATATTATAACTGCAGGAAAATATATGAATATCTAAAATAAAGTGTGAATTATGAATATTAACCCAAAACAGATGAAATTTTCAATAAGAAAGATTAGTATGCTTGTTGCGATAGCAACTCTTCCTGTTAGTCTTCGGGCTCAAGAGATACCTATATATAGAGATGCTTCAAAGCCGATAGAAGAACGCATTGATGATGCTTTGTCTCGTATGACTCTGGAAGAAAAAGTCGGATTGCTTCATGCTGACAGGAGCTACGGTTCGGCAGGTGTCCCAAGATTAGGCATTCCGGAAAATAATTTGTCGGATGGTCCGTCGGGATTACGGCCCGAAATGGTATGGCAAACATGGATTCATGCCGGGATGTCCAGTGATTCATGTACGGCGTTCCCCGTTCTCGTATGTCTTGCTGCAACATGGAATCCAGAGATGGGACATCTTTTCGGAAAAAGCCTTGGTGAAGAGGCTCTGTATAGAGATAAAAATATGCTTCTCGGGCCTGCTGTGAATATCTTCAGAACCCCAATGAATGGTCGCAACTTTGAATATATGGGTGAGGATCCGTATCTCACATCAAAGATGGCTGTTTCATATATTAAAGGTGTACAGGAAAACCATGTATCAGCTTGTGTAAAACATTTTGCAGTTAATAATCAGGAAACCAAGCGTACGACGATAAATACTATTGTGGATGAACGTACATTGCACGAAATCTACTTTCCGGCTTTTAAAGCTGCCGTACAGGAAGCTGGTGTGTGGGCCGTTATGGGAGCTTACAACAAATTTAATGGTCAATATTGCTGCCATAATTCTTATCTTCTAAACGATGTATTACGTGGGGAATGGGGATTCGATGGAGTAGTTGTTTCAGATTTTGGTGGTACTCATGATACTCAGGAGGCTATAGATAATGGATTAGATATGGAGTTCGGAACGGATCTTGGTTCGCTGGAGGCATTTCAGAATTACCGCCTCGGCAAGCCCTACTTAAAATTGCTGAAACAAAATGAGACAAGTGAAAAGGTCTTGAATGAAAAAGTCAGACGAGTTTTACGGATGATGTATCGGACTAATATGTCGGAAGGACGTCCATGGGGAACTCTTGCTTCGGAGGAACATGCAATGGCTGCACGCAAAATTGCTAAGGAGGGGATTGTTCTTTTGAAAAACAACAATAAAATTCTACCGGTAAATATTGGATCTTTAAATAGGATACTTGTGGTCGGTGAGAATGCTGTGAAAATGATGAGCCGGGATGGCGGATCTTCAGAAGCGAAATCAAAATATGAGGTCGTACCTCTTGAAGGGATTCGCAAATATGTTGCTGGTAGGATCGAGGTAGACTATCAACCGGGGTATTCGTCAACTGCTTCAAAATCAGTAAACGATAGTTTGCATACAGAGGCGGTGAAGGCGGCCAAAGGAGCAGATATTGTTTTGTATATAGGTGGAATGAACAAGAATCTGCATATGGATTGTGAGGGAGTGGATAGAGAATCTTATAACCTTCCATATGAACAGGATGCGTTGATAGCCGACCTGAGTGTAGTAAATCCGTCTTTAGTGGCAGGGATGGTTTGTGGAAATGCTTATGCTATGCCTTGGCATAAGAAAGTCCCGGCTATAGTTCAGGCGTGGTATGGAGGTACAGAAGCCGGTAATGCAATAGCGGATGTTTTGTTCGGTGAAGTCAATCCGTCCGGAAAATTACCTTTCTCATTTCCTGTGAAAATAGAAGATAATGCCGCTCATGCATTTAATGCATATCCGGGTGATGGTGAGACTGTGGAATATAAAGAAGGTATATTCGTGGGATACAGGTGGTTTGAGAAAGAGAAAATTAAACCCTTGTTCGCTTTCGGGCATGGACTCAGCTATACTTCATTTGATTATGGAAAAATTACACTTGATAAAAAAACTATAAAAAGTACTGACAATATAACTGTCACAATCCCGATAACTAATTCGGGAAATAGAGAGGGGGCAGAAGTTGTGCAATTGTATATTATGGATATGGAGTCATCATTACCTCGTCCGCTTAAAGAACTTAAGGGATTCAAGAAGGTGAATCTTGCTCCGGGAGAAACTGTAAAAGTGAATTTTACAATTGGAAAAGAAGCACTGAGTTTCTATACTCCTGAACGCCATGAATGGGTTGTGGAGCCGGGTAAATTTCAGATTCTTGTAGGTACTGCTTCTGATGATATTAGATCGTCTGCTACATTTCGTGTAGAACGGTAGATACTCTTATGAATATTTATCGGGATGGAAAGAATTTTAATGAGTTTAGATATTTATTATTAACTAAAAATGATGTTTAACCTTATAATAACGTATTTATGAAACTTAAAAAACATTTGTCTAACCTTTTAAAGGTTTTTATTTGCGTGGCTTTTATCGCATCAGCGATAGAGATTCATGCACAAAATGGGACTACAATGACGGTTTCCGGTACTATTGTTGATGCTGCCGGAATACCTGTAATCGGTGCTGTCGTTATTGATCCTGCCAATACATCAAATGGTTGTATTTCTAATGTGGATGGAGACTTTACAATGCAAGCGGCTGTGGGGAAAGTACTGAAGGTTTCCAGTATTGGTTATCGGGAGTATCAATTCACTGTACTTGCCCAACCTCAAAAGTATAAAATTGTGCTGCAAGAAGATAATGTAGAGCTTGAAGAGGTGGTTGTTGTGGGTTATGGCGTACAGAAAAAAGTGACTATGACCGGAGCGGTATCTGCTATACAGAATAAGGAAATAGTAACTACGAAAAATGAGAATCTTCAGAATATGCTTACCGGTAAGATTCCTGGTTTACGTATTGTACAAAATACTTCTGAACCCGGGCAATTCACCAATAAGATGGATATTCGTGGTTTTGGAACTCCTCTTGTTATTATTGATGGCGTGCCGAGAGATAATATGGCTAAAATAGATGCAGAAGATATTGAGAGTATTTCAGTACTGAAGGATGCTTCTGCTGCTGTTTATGGAGTGCGAGCCGCTAATGGGGTGATCCTTATAACGACAAAGAAAGGAACTAAAGGACATGCGAATGTGTCTTATTCCGGAAATATGACATGGCAGGTGCCGACGAACTTTCCTGATCTTGTAGAAGCAGCTGATATTATGACCCTTGTCAATGAGAAGGTGATCCACAATGTGGATGAAAGTGCCAACAGGACATATTCTCTTGAGGAGATAGCTGATTATCGCAATGGTATCAAGCGGGGAACGAATTGGAAAAATGAACTTTTCAGAAACTCAGCTCCGCAAACTCAGCATAGTATAAATATTTCAGGTGGGGGAGATAAAGTGACGTACTTTGCAAGTGCCGGGTATCAATATCAGGAGAGCTACTTGCGTTCCAATGCTATCAACTATGAAAAATTCAATCTTAGAAGTAACATTTCTGCTAATGTAACTAACAATTTGAAGTTTGATCTTAACATCTCAGGAATGATGGATGAGAGAGAATCTTCTCCAGCTAATTCAGGTGCGATTATTTATGAAGGATGGCTGTCATCACCTCTTGAACCGGTATGGTATGATGAGGAAAAAGGTATGTATGCAAGTCGCTTTAATCCGGCAGGCTACAACCCTGCTGCTTTGATGGATACCGATCTGACCGGACATTGTACTTATCAGAGTAAATGGTTTCAGTCTAATGCATCTCTTACATGGGATATTCCATGGGTTAAGGGACTTTCTGTTAGCGGAATGTATAGTTATGACTATATTGCTAATAATGATGATGAATATCGTAAAGCATATAATCTTTATGATACATCAGGGAATGCCATTGTGAAAGGTGCACAAACGGCAGCTCCTAATAAGATTTCCCGTTATTTCTATTCTAAACAGAATAATTTATGGCAGGCGCGCCTCAGCTATGACAATAATTTTGGCAAGCACAATGTGGGAGCATTGATCCTTATAGAGAATCAACACAAAGTTGGCGATAATTTCTATGGAAGTCGACAGGTTGCTTTGGACATGGATAAAGTTTTTGCAGGTATTACTACCAACCAGGAATTTAATCAAAATGCTGATCAGTCCGTTCTTTATGACAATGCTAATAGAGCTTTGGTAGGACGTTTGAATTATGATTACGCCGGGAAGTATATTGCTGAATTTGCTTTTCGCCACGAAGCTTCCTCTCTTTTCCCAAAGGAGACCCGTTGGGGATTTTTTCCTTCTGTATCAGCTGGTTATCGAATCTCTGAAGAAAAATTCTGGAAAGAATCTCCACTTAATTTTATTAATAATTTCAAGATAAGAACTTCATGGGGAGTACTGGGAGATGATAGCGCAGCTCGTTATCAACATATTACCGGATATAAATATCCATCAGATGGTGGTTCGGTTTTTGATGGGCAATATATCAGTACTTCCACAAGCACCGGTATTCCCAATAAAGCAATTACTTGGTATGAGTCAAGAACGTTCAATGTCGGAATAGATGCGGAGGCCTGGAATGGACTTCTTGGCGTAACAGCAGAATACTTTAATAGAAGACGAAGTGGACTTTTGACTACACGTGCCGGTTCTCTTCCGGGTGTTGTTGGAGCAACACTTCCTCAGGAAAATCTTAATGGCGACTTGACCCAAGGTTTTGAAATAGAACTTACTCACAGACACCATGTCAACGATTTCTATTATCAAATTAAAGGAAACATTGCTTATACAAGAACTAAAAATACGCATGTAGAAACGAGCCGTGCCGGTAACTCGTATGAAAACTGGAAAAATAATACCAGCAATCGTTATAATAATATAACCTGGGGTATAGAGGGAGCCGGACGATTGGAAAGCTGGGATGAAATCTGGCATAATCCTATCTTTATAGCAAGGGGCTCTATATTGGGAGATTACGAATACCTTGACTGGAATGGGGATGGTGTATTCTCTGAACTGGATAAACATCCTCTTGTTAATTCAAGTTCTGTTCCGCTTCTTAACTTTGGTTTAACTTTCTCTGCTCAATGGAAGGGAATCGATATTTCAATGTTGTTTCAAGGAGCAGGTAAAACGTATGTTTCTCCACAAGGTATTCTGTATCAGCCTCTTTGGGGAGATGGTGCTGTTGCTCAATATATGGATCGCTGGCATCCGGAAGATCCTCTTGCAAATCCGTATGATCCTTCAACAAATTGGGTTAAGGGGCATTACGCATATACAGGAACGCTTCCCGATCAGAGTTCTGATTTCCATCTTCAGAATGCCTCATACATTCGTCTGAAGAATCTTGAAATCGGTTATAGTCTGCCTAAGAAATGGTTGCAAAATATAAATGTACAAGGTATAAGAGTATATTTCAGTGGATATAACCTGCTGACATTTACGAGCTTGAAATATTTGGATCCTGAATATAGTGCAGATACGGCTTATTCTTACCCGATTAGTAAAACATTTACGCTTGGTCTTAACTTTAAATTCTAAATAAAATTAATATGAAACTGAAAACAATAGTATCAATAATGTGTGCCAGTGTCATGTTTTCATGCACGGACTTGGACATGTCTCCTGTGAATGTTGTGAACGAGGAGGATCTTTTTGCCAATGAGGCAGGAACGCTTAGTTATATTTCCGGTATGTACATGAATCTTCCATTAGAAGATTTCCGTTATGCTTACGAAGGTAATCCACCCTTTAATTATGCGTGGACGATTTATGCTCAGCCTTCATGTCGTACAGGCGAGGCTATTGGCAGAGATGCTGCCGGTAATGAATACGAGGCTGTGGGGTATTGGAATCAGGCTTATTCTTATATAAGGGCAGCTAACTTATTATTGGAGGTTTTACCTAAATATGCATCAAACTATACGGAAGCCCAGGCTAACAGTTTTCTTGGGGAGGCCTATTTCATACGGTCTATGGTATATTATTCTCTTGTGAAACGCTATGGTGGTGTACCGGTTGTTGATAAAGTCATAGATTATCCGGCGTCAGTATCGTTTGAGGATACAAAGCTTTTCAGAGCTTCTGAAGAGGATACCTGGGACTTTATTGGGGCAGATCTTGATAAAGCTATAGAATTACTTCCGGAAAGCAATCAAAAAGGACGTGCCAACAAATATGCAGCGGCAGCTCTTAAGTCACGCATAATGCTTCATGCCGGTTCTATTGCTAAGTATAATACTGTAAATTATGCTCCGGTTAATGGAGTACGTGTATGCGGAATTCCTCAAGAGAAGGCAGTCGGTTACTTCAAGGCAGCATATGAAGTATCTCAAATAGTAGATGAGGGAGGATATCGTCTATATATGGATAAATGGTCCGGAAATAACAGGCAAGCTCAAATAGATAATTTCACAGCAATATTCCTGGAGGATACTTATGAAACTATCTTTGGAAGATACTATATTGATCCTGAATTTTTGCATCAGTTCGATAATTCTGCTCAACCGATGCAGACATCTAATGGAGATAACAATTCAGAGGTGTGCCCAACTTTGGATTTCGTGGAAATGTTTGAGTTTGACAATAAAGATATCAATGGGAAATTTGAGAACTTTGATGATAATGGACACTATAAACTTTATGAGTCACCGTTAGATGCTTTTGAGAATTGTGAGCCGCGTTTGGCTGCGACGGTAATTCTTCCAATGTCTGAATTCAAGGGTGAAACTATTGAACTCCGGAGAGGTATATTGACAGGTAAATCTGTCAACACGATGGGGGCTCTCTTGAAAGAATCTGATAATTATTCTTCAAATTATAATGTGGCAGTTGATGAAAACACAGTGAAATTAGTCAATTCATTCAGCCAAAATAATGATGATTCTTATCTTGTTCAGTTGAAAAGTGGTTCGAAATATTGGAATGACCTTGCTGACAGATATCCGGATAAGAAAGATATATACGCTGGAAAAATGAGACGTTCCGGCGCAAGTGGACCGGTTTCCAATTGGGATTATGGTAACCTTAGTGGTTTCTATTTGAGAAAATATATGAATCCCGATCCCAAGGCTCTTAATGGAGGAAATTATTCATCTCAACCATGGATAGAGATTCGTTATGCGGAAGTACTTCTGAATCGTGCAGAAGCGGCATGGGAACTTGTTTCTTTAGGAGAAGTTGCTGATGCGAAGGGGGAAAGCTATCTCTCTATTGCAACAGAAGCTATCAATTCCATAAGAAAAAGAGCTGGAGCAACGGAACTATCCTCGACTCTTTTGGCCGATGAAAAAAGTCGTGATATAATTCGCACAGAGCGTCGCAAAGAATTAGCTTTTGAGAATAAGACATATTGGGATCTGAAAAGATGGAGGATAATAGATACGGAAGCTGAACAAAAAGACCGCAAGTATCGCATCCTATGTCCTTTCTTCTCGGTGGAAGATGATGCCTATTTTCTTGATGTGAAGTATACCGAGCCAAGAAGCCAAAACGGTGTGACGATGGAACCCTATATTTTCTCTTTTGAACCACGACAATATTATCAGAAAATTGATCCGGCTGAAATTACGAGAAATTCTAACTGTAGACAGAATCAGGGTTATTAATTGGATTGTGGTATCCTACTAAATACAACAGAATTATGAAAAAGATTATATATTATTTTTGGACATTAGCAGCTATCTTCATTTTCACTTCATGTGGAAATGATAATTATGACGCTCCGGCAGAAACTTTTCAAGGTGCATTTATAGATAAAGATACAAATGAGCCAATTCAAACAGCTGCAAGTACGGCAATAGAACATGGTGGTATCCGTATCCGTCTTATGGAATACAGTTGGAGTGACAATCCTGTTCCTTATGATTTTTTTGCGAAACGTGATGGTACTTTCAATAATACTAAGATCTTCAAGGGGACTTATGGGATCATTCCAGAGGGACCTTTTGTTCCACTGCCCGAAGAAATCATAGACCTTGAAGGAGTGGTGAAAAAGAATTATTTTGTAGAACCGCTGCTCCGGGTACAATGGGTGGGAGAACCTGTATTGAAAGATGATGGAACCTTTGAGGTTCAGGTGAAAATAACCCGGGGTACTGATAATCCGGATTATCAGCAGCCTCTTGAGGAAGCATGGTTGTTTGTTAGCCAGATAGATTATGTGAGCAATGCTCCAGGGGCATATAGTACAAAATTATCTACCAATTTAACACAGGCCGATTTGCGGAATTATACTCTCGGAGATATCCTGACAATTCGGACCGGTTACCCTAATGGATGGAATGGTGGAACAGGAGATCCTCAAAAGATTGACGGTTCTTACAAACGGCCTTATTTCCTTCGTTTCGGAGCCCGTACATCAAAATCGTTTAGCAGTATAAAACGTTATAATTTTACTGATGTGAAAGAGGTGTGGGTAGGAAAATGAAAAAATACATTAAGTATCTTTCTGTGATAATTGTTTTGATAGTGGCATCATTGCCACTATCAGCTCAAGACAAAGTCATTAAAAAGCTTGTAGACGGCGAGAATCAGAGAATTGTCATATATGGTACGAGCCTTTCTGCATCCAAGGAAGGATGGCCGGCAATGTTAGAGGATAGTTTGAATATGCTCTATCCCGGAACTGTTGAAGTCATTAATAGTGCACAAGCTGCGATGTGGTCTACTTGGGGAGTCGAAAATCTGCGTGAGAGGGTTTTAGAATATAAGCCTGATATGGTAATCATTGAATTTGCAATGAATGATGCCTATTTGCCGTATACCACTTCCATAGAGGCTGCAAGACTAAATCTTGAATATATGGTGTACAGAATCCGGGAGTTATATCCTGAATGTTCGATTCTGATTCAAGTGATGAATATGCCAATAGCAGAGCATAAGACGCAAAGACCGGATATTGAGCTTTATTATGATATGTATCGGAAAGAAGCTAAAAAATTAAATATTAGTTTGATAGATCATTATGGATATTGGATGAAACTTCTCAGCAAAGGGGAGAAAGAATTCCGTAATTATGTGCCGGATGGCATTCATCCTAATCTTACGGCGCAAAAAGAACTTGTACTTCCTTGTATTTTGAAGGTCCTTAAAACTTCGAATGCGAAACGCTAAAAAATAATATTATAATAAATGACATATGAAAAAAAAGATCATTAGTATTCTTTGTATCGTTTGGATGGCATTACCGGTATTTGCAGGTACAGGTAATATTGCCATTCGGGCGACTGCAACAGCTTCGTCGTCCCGAGACTCGGACAGTGGCCCGTCTAAGGCGATTGACGGACTTATACATTTGGATAATGCAGGAGAATGGGTTTCTGGCGCAATCATGCCTCACTGGCAGCAATTACCTTTTCCGTGGATACAGCTTGATTGGGAAGAAGAAGTTACGATTTCACGAATCATATTGTATGATCGTCCGAATAAAGATGCTCATACAGCCGGAGGAGATTTGTATTTTAGCGACGGCAGCAGAATCGGAGTGGTGGGGATTCCTAATGATGGTACTCCGAAAGTTGTAGAGTTTGAACCGAAAAAGGTTCGCTGGGTGAAATTTGTAGCCAATGATGCCGTTGGCTCTTATATTGGCCTGTCAGAAATTGAAGTTTATCCACCGGCGGAAGCATGCGAAGACTTTGTTTCACAGGTAGATCCGTTTATCGAAACTACAAAAGGACGATATTTCTTTTTTATAACAGGTAATCAGCCTTTTGGTATGATCGGAGCAGCCCCAATGACACGCAACCGCAATCAATTTGGCGGCGGATATAATTATAATTCCACAGAAGTTCTAGGGTTCCCTCAAATTCATTGTTGGGTGCTTGCCGGGCTTACACTTATGCCTACGACAGGAAATGTAGATCCTACGCTCGGGGAAGAAAACTGGAAGTCCTCATTCATGCATGAAGAAGAAATTGCGCAACCGGGATATCATAGAATGTATCTTAAAGATTACGGGATTTGGGTAGAGCAAACAGCGACGGACAGAACTGGTATGTATCGGCTTACATTTACTCAGGACTCGGACGCGGATATTCTTGTAAACTTGGGTGGTTATATTGCTTCTACCACTATGCGTAATGCTGATGTGAAGAAAGTCTCCAACAATGAAATAGAAGGTAGTTTTGATACATACGGACGGCATTGGGGAGGTCCGGAGAATGTGAAGGTACATTTTGTGATACGCTTTGATAAAGATTTTGAGAGATTGGATGGATGGCGAGACAAAGAGCGTTATAGTGATATAGACACACTTCAGGGATCGTCCATTATTACTAGAAGGCACCCGAAAGAAGAGTTGAGTTATCTAGATTCACCAACTTCCGGTGTTTCGGCACACTACAGAGTAAAAACAGGGGACAAAATATGTGTCCGTACAGCTATATCATATGTAAGCGTGGACAATGCGAGGGAAAATCTGGAGAATGATGCCGTTACTTGGGATTTTGATTTAGTAAAGAAAACATCTCAGGATGAATGGAATAAATGGTTGGGACGAATCGAAGTCAAAGGCGGTTCGCAAAAACAACGTACCAAATTCTATACGGATTTATGGCATGTACTGCTTGGACGACATAAAATAGATGATGTCAATGGAGAATATCCTGATTTGACCGAAGGGGAACGTTACTACTCTTATACTCGTAATATTCATCCGAAAACAAGAACACTCCCACGTGGTGAAGATGGTAAAGTTTTGCATCATATGTATAATTCCGATGCTTTTTGGCTTACTCAATGGAATCTCAATATATTGTGGGGATTGGGATGGCCTGAGATGATGGATGAAATGTCAGCTTCACTTATCCGTTATGCTGATAATGGAGGACTTATTCCGCGTGGACCTTGTGCCGGAGGCTATACTTATATAATGTCAGGCTGCCCGGCTACCCCTTTGATTGTATCTACATATAATAAAGGGTTGATGACTAAATGCGATCCTATGCATGCTTTCAAGACTATGCAACGTAATCATATGCCAGGTGGTATGATGGGGATAGGAGACTATTATCTTGAGAATGGTTATCAACCGGGTAATGCAGGGATGACGATAGAGTCTAACTTTCAAGACTGGACCTTATCGCAAATGGCTATTCGTCTTGGGCTTAATAATGAGGCTGAATATTTTCGGTCCCGTTCTAAAGGATGGAAAAAGTTATATCACTCGGAGCAGAAATTGATTTTTCCAAAAAATGATAAAGGTGAATGGCTTCATGAGGATCCGTTAAAAGGAGATGGGTATATTGAAGCAAATGCGTGGCAGGCTACTTTTGGAATCTCGCATGCTTTACCGGAACTTACTGATTTGATGGGAGGAGAAAATGAATTCTGTAATAAGCTTAACCATGCTTTTGAACAAGCCGCACCACAGGATTTTGTTTTTGGTTATGGAACCGGATATGTAAGTTATGCTAATCAACCTGGATGTTCCAATGCACATGCATTTAGTTGGGGTGGGAAACCATGGCTTACTCAATACTGGGTACGTAGGGTCAATGAACAGGCTTATGGTGCAATTACACCTGACCGAGGTTATGGAGGACATGATGAAGACCAGGGACAGATGGGAGGCGTTAGTGCATTGATGTCTATAGGGCTTTTCAGTGCTTGTGGAACTGCTGCTGCAGAACCGATCTATGAGATTACCTCACCGGTTTTCAATGAGATAACTATTCATCTGGATAAACGCTATTATCCTGATAGCAGCTCTGGTAAGTTTATAATTCGGACATATAATAATTCAGATCAGAATATGTATATAAACAAGGCTCACTTGAATGGAAAAAAACTAGATACATTTTGGTTTTCACATGAAGTGTTTGCTAAAGGTGGGGTATTGGAATTGTGGATGGGACCCAATCCTAATAAAAATTGGGGAAAGAAGAATCTGCCAATAAGATAGTTCTGTTGAATATGTAAGTATTCACATACTCAAGATTACTATTAAGAGAGCATAATACTGGTATATAGTTGAGTAAGTAACTGATTAAAGGTAAAAAGAAGAAGATGCGGTTTGCATGAATAAGTATATGACTTATTTGTGTGAACCGTATTTTTTATTTCATAATTAAAAAAGAATAGGGAATCAAACCTTAATTAAACGATCATCTAACTTAGAAAAACAGGTTTGCGCAAAATGAAGACTTTCCTACGTAAAAGGAGTACAGAAATCGTGTGTACTTGCCTACATTTGTCAATGTGAAAGACATCAGACTTATATAAGTCTCCGGGCTAACCAACCGGAATAATATTATGAATCACTAAATTTGTATCTTATGCAATGGAAAAAGAACCAATCTGATTTGCAGGAAAATGTATCTGTTCGGGTACCTTTTTTATCTGTATGTTTTTTGTTGCTCTTGGTTTGTATGGGCGTTACGGCACAAACAAATTACAAAATCTCAGGTACGGTGGTTGCTGCTAAAGACAGTGAGCCGCTGATCGGCGTAAATGTTCTTCAAAAGGGGACGACTAACGGGATAGTTACGGATATAGATGGAAATTTTACTCTATCTGTTCCTTTGCCATGTGAACTCTCTATCACTTATGTGGGATATTTAGGGCAATCTGTTAAAGTAAGCTCTGCCACGACTCCTTTGAAAATTGCATTAGAGGAGGACAGTGAAATGCTGGATGAAGTGGTAGTGGTTGGTTATGGAGTACAGAAAAAGAAATTAGTGACAGGAGCTACTGTTCAGGTAAAAGGTGATAATATAGCCAAACTGAACACAGTGAATGCTTTGGGGGCTCTTCAAAGCCAAACTCCAGGTGTGAATATAACGCAGAGTTCGGGGATGCCCGGTGAAGGTTTTAAAGTAACTATCCGTGGTTTGGGAACAACAGGTTCAGCTTCACCTCTTTATATTATAGATGGTATGCCGGGAGGAGATTTGCGTAATTTGGCACAGTCGGATATCGAGTCTATTACCGTATTGAAAGATGGTTCTGCCGCAGCTATCTATGGTTCTCGTGGTGCAAATGGTGTAATCTTAGTAACGACCAAACAGGGAAAGGCGGGTAAGACGACCATTACGTATGATGGCTATGTCGAACATGATTTTGTGGCAAGCAAACCGGATGTTTTGGATGCAGAAGCCTATTTGGACAAGGTTACAGGTGCTGTTGATTACGGGCATCGAACCAATTGGTATGATGAGTTGATCAATAAAAATAATTTTGGTCATAATCACAATATTTCATTGTCCGGTGGTAGCGAAACAACTATTTTCCGTATGTCTGCTAACTTTAAAGGTAAGGAAGGATTGGATATCGCTTCTGATCGTAAAGAATACGGTTTACGTGGAAACTTTAAGCATACGACTTTGGAGGGGTTGTTGGAAGTAGGCGGTAATTTCTCTTATCGTATAGCTGACGAAGATTATACGGATTATGCTTCGTTCAAGCAGGCTGTTCAGTTGAATCCGACGTTCAGTGTGGATGAGATGGATGCATTCAAAGGTAATAGTTATTCCTTTAATCCTGTCAAAAATTTGACGGAGCAGGAGAATGGTGCAAAACAGGAATATTCCACAATCGATTTGAACTTGAAACTGAACATTCTGAAAAATCTGAATACAGAATTAAAGCTTGGTCGCCAAGGACATAACAAGAAACAGTCTCAGTATAAGTTCAAGACACATAAAGATTGTATTAATGGAAATTATAATGGTTATGCACTCTTGAAACAGGAAGCTTGGACAGATTGGACATTGGAATGGTTGGGAAATTATTCGTTCAAAATCAATGATGAACATGATTTCAAAATTATGGGCGGTTATTCCTATCAGCAATTCGATTACGAATGGTTCTCAGCATCGAACCGTGATTTTCCTTCCGATGCATTCTTATATAACTATCTTCAAGGCGGTGAGTACGAAAAGGTGAATGGCCGCTTGGGTATGGAATCCCATAAAGAAGAAGAAAAAACAATCGCGTTTTTGGGGCGTATTAATTATAACTGGAATGACGTATTCTTGTTTACAGGATCTTTACGCCATGAAGGTAACTCTAAGTTTGGTGAAGATCATAAATGGGGACTTTTCCCGGCAGCATCGGCTGCTTGGCGTGTGTCCAAATTGCCGGTGTTTGAAAACAGTTCTGCCGTTGACGATTTAAAACTTCGTTTTTCGTATGGTGTAACCGGACGTTCCGGGTTCGACCGTTATACGGCACAGGCCAAATATTCTGGATTCGGACAGTACTATAGTGATACTTATGGTAAATTTATCATGGGGTATGGACCAGGTAATAACCCAAATTATGATTTGGCTTGGGAAAAACAGATTTCTTACAACTTAGGTATTGATTATACTTTATTTAACTCTCGTCTGTCGGGTAGCTTTGATGCATTCATTCGTGAAGGTCGTGATGTAATCGGTGAATATCCTGTTCCTTTGCCACCGTATCTGCATGATAAAATTTATGCAAATGTGGGTACAACTACATCTAAAGGTTTTGAGTTCCAAGTGAATTGGGATGCAGTACAAACAAAAGATTTTTCTTATTCTACAAATTTGAATTTGGCTTATACAAAATCCAAACTGAAATCATTCTCTAACGAAAAGTATCAGTTGGGGTATATAGAAGGTGATGGATTCCCCTCTCCGGGTAATCCTGGTTCGGCTCAGCGTCTAGAAGACGGAATCGAGATAGGTTCTTTTTATGGATTCCGTTATGCAGGTGTCGATGATGCAGGTAATATCCTGATTTGGGAAAAAGGTGAAGAAGGTGGAGTAACGAAGTTGGGAGCCGATGGTAATGAACAGGATAAGGTTTATCTGGATGGAACAGGTGTTCCCAAGTGGGAGTTGTCTTGGGGAAATACGTTCAGATATAAAGACTTTGATTTGTCATTGTTCTTCCGTGGACGTTTTCGCTATAAAGTGATGAACCAGTATGAAATGTATTATGGTCTGCAAGTGGTTTCCGGCGATAACAAGTTATCTTCCGCTTATGAAGAAAATGCTCATATCAAAGGCCCGAAAGTGATTTGTGACTATTTCTTGCAGAATGGTAATTATTTACGTTTGGACAATATCACATTGGGTTGGACTCCGAAATTGAATACGAAGTGGATTTCTAATTTACGTGTGTATGGTACGTTGAAGAACGTGTTTACATTGACTAAGTATTCGGGGGTAGATCCGACGACGGTGACGACTACAGGCTTGTGGCCGGGAATCGGTGGAATGGAGGTCTATCCGACCGCAAGGAATCTGACATTTGGCGTACAAATCACTTATTAATTAAATTAAGAGACAGAACATGAAAAAAATTAAATTATTATGTGCTGCAGGTTTGTTGGGTGCTCTTGCCATGACATCTTGTACGGATCTGACAGAAAAAGTATATTCAGATTTAGTGAGAGACAATTATTATACGGATAAATTGTCTGTTGAAGCTGCCGTGGTTCGTTGTTTCGAACATAGTGACAATGTTACGTGGCGCGGTGATATCTGGAAGTTGCAGGAATTGACAGGTGACCATTTTGTCTGGACACAGAAAGGACGGCACGGATATGACGATGGCCAATGGATTCGCCTGCACGAACATAAATGGAACTATATTCAAGGACAGATCAACGGTGCTTGGGTGGCATCTTACCAGTGTATCAGTCAGGTAAACACGGTGTTGCGTGATTTCAATACGGTTGATTTTAGTGCGATCGGTGTTACTGATGAAGAGAAGGCTGCTTATTATAGTGACTTACGTGTATTGCGGGCTTGGTACTACATGTTTTTGTTGGATTTTTACCGTCAGGTTCCAATCGCTACGGAACAACAGGCTTCTGATGAAATCGTGCCTCAGAGCACAGCAAAAGAGGTTTATGATTTCATTGAGTCGGAATTGAAAGAATGTATCCCTACATTGCCGAAAGAAAAACGTCTCGGACGTTGGACACAGGGACCGGCAGCCGGTTTGTTGGTTCGTCTTTATTTGAATGCCAAGGTGTGGATTGGTGAGGATCATTATGCTGATTGTAAGCAATGGGCGGAAGATATTATTGCCGGTAAATATGGTACATACAGCATAAACCAACAAGATTATCGTGATCCGTTCCGTTCTGGTATCAATAAATATCAGTCTCCTGAGAATATGTTCGAGTTTTGGCACGAACGCGGTCGTTTGGAACAACAGACGATGTGGGCAGATGGTATGCACTATTCTGCAGCCCAGACGATTGGTAGCGATGGTGGTGGCAACAACGGTATCCATTTGCAGCCTTCTCGTGACTTCCAAGGAAATGTGTATCAGTTTGCCAGCGGACTCGGAAATCCATTTGAAAAATATGCGAAGTGTGACTATCGTGTAATTCCGTTCCATACGACAGATGCGAAAGGTGGTTATGAAGGTTTCTTCTTGCAAGGGGCACAGATGAAATATGACGAGTCGAAGCAATATGGTTTTACAGATGAAAATGTGAATGGCTCCGAAGAATGGATGGGTTTCCCGTTGGTGTTTGTCGACCAGGTAGGGCGTTTTTCAGAAGATAAGTCGTTGAACGCCGAAAACAAGAAACAAGTCTTGTTGGATGCTGCTGCCCGTGGGGGATATTTCATTTGTAATGACGCTGATGTGATCGCGAAAGGTTCTCAGGTGACTACCGGTGAAGAAAATTCCGGTTTCCGTTTCAATAAATTCCCTTATTTACCGGATCATGATGGTTTGTTCCGTTCTCAGTCTACTCCTGAGATGCGCTTGTCTGAAATGTATTACTCATTGGCAGAATGCTATTACAGGGAAGGAAATAAGGCAAAAGCAGCTGAACTATTGGATTATGTACGGGTAAGAAATTACCCTGCGGAAGAATGGTCGAAATATAGCTATGTGGCAAATCTGGATAAGTTGACGGATTCTGAATTTTTAGATGAGTGGGGACGTGAGTTCATCGGTGAACGCCGCCGCCGTATTGATTTGATTCGTTGGAATAAATTCCATGAAGAAAATGACGTTGAAATTGGAAAAGTAAAAAGTAATGGAAAAATTGATCGTTTCGTCCTCCCCGCATCTGAGAAGCGGGAGCACAACCCGCAGGATC
>OGPJ01001410.1_pt1 | contig 17084 bp, 18 predicted proteins | sample 1552831 | NCBI WGS metagenome assembly OGPJ01 (sample SAMEA2579914, study PRJEB22360) | human gut metagenome | biome: human gut; feature: human-associated habitat; material: faeces | place: Denmark | collected 2008/2010
TTCTATAACGGGGGGGGGGGGGGCCCCGCCATTCGCGCGAGCGGCCTGCCGCGCGACGAGGTGTTCGTGACGACCAAGCTGTGGATGTCGGATGTGAGCTACGAGGGGGCCAAGCGCGGCTTCGACGCGTCGCTCAAGCGGCTGGGGCTCGACTACGTCGACCTCTACCTCATCCATCAGCCGTTCAGCGACGTTTTCGGCGCGTGGCGCGCCATGGAGGAGCTCTACGAGCAGGGCGTTATCCGCGCCATAGGCACAGCTAACTTCTACCCCGATCACCTCGCAAACCTCATCTCGTTCAACCGCATCGCCCCCGCCGTGAACCAAGTCGAGTGCAACGTGTTCTTCCAGCAGCGCGAGGCGCAGGAGTACATGGTCGGCAAGGAGGTAGCCATGGAGGGCTGGGCGCCCTTTGCGGAGGGCAGAAACGACCTCTTCCGCAACGAGGTCCTCGCTCGCATCGGCGAGGCGCACGGCAAGACGGTCGCCCAGGTCGTGTTGCGCTGGCTGCTGCAGCGCGGTGTGGTCTGCATCCCTAAGAGCACGCACCGCGATCGCATGGAGCAGAACTTCGACGTCTTCGACTTCGCGCTGGGCGACGACGAGATGGTCGCCATCGCCGCGCTCGACACCGGGCGCAGCGCGTTCTTCGACCACCACGACCCCGCCACCATCGAATGGATGTCCGGGCTCGTGCGCAACGTGTAGACGAGCGTCAGACCGCACTGATAACTTACTAGGAGGAATTGCCATGAACTCATTCACGTACGACTACCCGGTCAGGAACTACTTCGGCGAGGGAGCCATGGACCAGGCACTCGATGCCGAGATGGGTGCCATGGGCAAGACAGTGATGCTCGCCTACGGCGGAGGCTCGGTCAAACGAACCGGCGTCTACGGCCACGTGGTCGATAAGCTCACGAGCGCGGGCAAGCGCGTGGTGGACTTCGGCGGCATCATGCCCAATCCGACCTACGAGAAGTGCCAGGAAGGCGCCGCGCTCGCACGCGAGGCGCAGGTCGACTTCATTCTCGCCGTCGGCGGCGGGTCGGTCTTCGACTGCTGCAAGGTAGTCTCCGCGCAGGCGATGCTTGACGAGGACATCGAGACGTTCGAGCACGCCGACGGCAAGATGCCGAGTTCGTTCATCCCCATGGGCTGCATCGTTACGCTCTCCGGCACGGGTGCCGAGCAGAACAACGGCGCCGTCATCACCAACGAGGAGACGCACGTGAAGGGCGCCTATCTGGGGGCGATGCCCATGTGGGCGGCGCTCGACCCGGCACTCACGCTCACCGTACCGCACGCGCAGTTCATGAGCGGCGCGTTCGACACGCTCTCGCACTGCATGGAGAGCTATTTCGGAAGCCCGCGCGGGCGCAATGTCACCGACGACATCAACCTCGCCATCCAGCGTAACGTCATCCGCAACATGCGGATCATCGCGGACGACGACCAGAACCTCGATGCCCGAAGCGAGCTCGTATACGACTCCGCCATGGCCGAGAACGGCGTGCTTAAGATCGGCAAGTCAACGGACTTCCAGGCGCACATGATCCAGCACCAGTACGGCGCGTACACCCACACCAACCACGGAATGGGCCTCGCGGTCATCCACCCTGCGCTCTACCGCCACCTGGCCCCCGAGGCGCCCTCGCAGTTCGCCCGCTGGGCGCGCGAGGTGTGGGGCGTCGACGGCGAGGGCAAAGACGACCTTACGGTGGCGCTCGAAGGCATCGACCGCTTGCAGACGTTCATCGGCGAGACGGGGCTTCCCACGAGCTTCGCCGAGATGGGCTCCGACGCGTCCGACGAGACGCTGCACAAGGTTGCGGAGACCTGCGTGCTCACCGGCGGCTGCGCCAAGAAACTGGAGCGCAGCGAGGTGTTTCAGATTCTGACCGAGTGCCTCTAGATCGGCGGTGGGTGATCCGCCCGCGCCGAAGGAAACCGTACGACTCCGAGATGCCATCGTAATCGTAGGACCCGGCGAGCCCGCCGCGCCTGATGAATCCGTCGAAGTCGTCGTCGACGGCCCCCTGCTCGTCAAAGTAGAAGCGGTATTCGCCGAAGCTGAAGGGGAGGATGTGTACCTCCCCGTGGCGCCCTGTGAACAGGGTCGCCAGGTCCGAACTCAGGAGGAACGCGTTCGATCCCGTGAGGTAGATATCCCATCCGCCACGCGCGTGAATGCTGTTAATTGCTTTCTCGAACCCCTCACACAGCTGCACCTCGTCGATGAAGAGACGGTTGCGGGCGCCCTCTTTGTGCCGCTCTATGATTTCGCGATGCAGCGCTGGTACTCGAGCAGTAGCTCGTTGTCGAGGTCCAGCAGATCGATGTAGACGTTGTTGGAGGATGGGTCCTTCCGAGCAACGGAGGTGGAGAACGCCTTCATGAGCTCGGACTTGCTGGAGCGGCGCATCCCCGTGATCACCTTGATGTCCCAGGTGCCCTACTTCTCGCCCTCCAGCAGCCCCACGATGCGGTCGATGTCGACGGCAAAGCGAGGCCTTCCCTCGCGCTCGTAGCGGTCGAGGTATGCCTGGCACTCGGAGACAATGCGCTTGGTGTTGCCGTCGATGATGCGCTGGAGCGTCTCGTAGTAGGCCGAGCCCTCGGTCCTAAAGCGGCGCTGGTAGGCCTTGGTTATGGGGAACATCTTGATGTAGTGGATGCCGTGGCGGCAGCCGGGGCGCGTCGTGGGGCGGGGTGGCAACGCAAAGTACTGGTCTTTGGGCACGTTAGGGGCGATGTTGGAACGCAGCGGCACGGCGAAGTCCCTGCGCTTCCCGCGGAAACGCAGCCTCACCACCACGATGCAGGGGCGATTGTGCTTAAGCATGAGCTCGCGGTCGCCCTCGACGAGGTCGAAGAAATCCTGAGAGATGGATACGATCTTCATCGGTTACGCCCCCTTCATACGAAGCGGGGCCCGCATCGCTGCAGGCCCCTACAGGTGGGCGATATTCTACGCCTTGCGGCACCCCGTCGCCCACGGAGGTTAAACGTACACGTAAGCCGTACTCTGAAAGCCGCGGCTTCCGGCAAGTAGTTTATACCACGAAAGGTCGCTTTCAATGCGCATAGCTCGCAAAATAACACTCGCTGGGCCGTCACCCCTGACCGTTACCCTCCAATCTTCATTGAAGTCAGCGGGTCAATTCATATAGTCATGGGGGTTTATCCTGAAGGAAATCAAATTTATACCCCCATAACTAAGGAATTTTCTATTCCCACTCAATGACTAGAGCCCTGGTGTAATTGGCTGGATCACCGTTCCGGGAACCGGTATCGACCTACCTGTCCGCCAAGCTCCTTCTTCAGCTCCAGCCTAGTATCTGACTCGCGCCGTTATAAGCGAAAACCGAAGAGATGCATCTTAGCCAAGAAATAAGGTTAGCCTTATTTTGCTGCATGATTCGTGTGTTATAGTTAGATAGCTCTAACTGTTTGGGGGCGACAGCCATGCACGGACGCAAGGGCTTCTGGGACAAGAATGCCGGTCGGTACGACCGTTTCATGCGAAAGGACCGGGCGGCGTATGAGAAGATGTATGAGCTGATCAGGCCGGTAGTGAAAGCAAAAACCGTACTGGAGGTTGCCACCGGCACGGGGCTTATCGCAAAGAGCATCGTGAATGCGGCGGCACACATCGAAGCTACAGACGCTTCTGCAAAGATGATCCTTGAAGCAAAGCGGGACAATCAATCCGCAAAGCTGCACTTTTCCGTACAAGATATGTTCCGCCTGCCCTATGCACAGAAGTCCTTCGAAGTGGTGATCGCGTCCAACGCGCTTCACATAGTGCCGCATCCGGAAAAGGCCCTACAAGAAATCAGGCGGGTGCTGAAGGACGACGGCGTGCTCATCGCGCCAACCTTCACCCACGCGGGAAACTCGGTTTCCGGCAAGGCAAAAGCCTTTTTCATGAGTATGGCGGGATTCCCCCTCCACAGCAGGTGGACAAGCGAGGAATACCTACGTTTCCTGCGTCAAAACGGCTGGGCGGTGCAGAAAAGCGCGGTGCTGAAGGCCTCGTTCCCGTTGACCTATGCGGAATGCACGAAATCGGAGAGGCCAGATGTCGTTCTTTGAAAACACCCGCAAGCCCGTGGGACTCGGCGGAAAACTTATGGTTGCCATGATGAATCTGGGCCACAGCCCTGTGGCGCAGTGGGGACTTCAATTTCTACGACTTGCGCCAAATGCCAAGGTGCTGGATTGCGGCTGCGGCGGCGGGGCAAACATTTTTGCATCCATCCTGCACATGGCGATAGGCATGACGGTCATAGCGGCTGTGCTGGCGGCGGCACTTATGACAGTTTTTATTCACTGAGGAAGAAACCTATGAAATGTAAAATTGAGAAAAACACCGTGCAAGAAACGCTGATCCTCCCGCTGTATTCCCGAAAGCTGTGTACGGAGCTGTACCCGAACCTTTACAGGGATGAAACAGCGGTTCGCCTGCTCGACCAGATCGACTACGACTTTTCAGAGGCAGAGAAAAACTCCCGCAGCCTGATGCAGCGCTTTGGTGCGCTGGAGGTGGCCATGCGGCAGAGTGACCTTGCTTTCGAGGTGCGGGATTACCTGAAAGGCCATCCCAATGCGGCGGTGGTCAATCTGGGCTGCGGGTTGGACAACACCGGCAGAACCTGCGACAACGGTAGATGCAAGATCTACAATCTGGACTTCCCGGATGTGATTGCCTTGCGGCAGCAGCTACTGCCTGCCGGGGATCGGGAACAAAATATCCCCTGCGACCTGAAAGACACCGCATGGTTTGGCAAAATCGATGCCTCCGGCGGGGCGGTGTTCTTTGCCTCCGGGGTGTTCTATTACTTTCTGACCCAGGAGGTCCGGGAACTGGTGCGGGGAATGGCGAACGCTTTCCCATGCGGTGTGCTGGTCTTTGATGCCGCCAATCGGACGGCAGTAAAGATGATCGCAAAAACATGGCTTAGGACTGCAAAAATCAAGGATGTGGGGGCATATTTTGCGGTTTCGGATGCCGCCAAGGAAATCGGCGCGTGGGACAGCCGTCTGCAGGTCACAAGTCGCGGCTATATGCTGGGTTACAACGATTTGAGAGACCCTTCTGTCAGCGGCTTTTTCCGGTTTCTCGCAAGGGTCGGTGACAAAGGGATGAAAATGCAAATCGTGAAAATAAGATTTTGAGAGACAAAAATGCAAAAGACGAGCGCTTCTTGCCGCCCAATTGGCAAGAAGCGCTCGTCTTTTCTTAACGCGTTGTATGGCGGAGAGAGCGCAAGTTACGCGAGCGCCCTTCTTGCCAGCTCGGCCGCGCCAAGGATTCCTTGGTCGCCGCCGCAGCCCGGGGCGCAGATGTAGCTCTCTATGTCCTTAAGCTCGGCGGTCTGGATGTAGCCACCCAGATATTCGAGGGTCTTCTTGCGGACGATGCCGTAGAGCTGCTCCTGGTGCATCACGCCGCCGCCGAGGACGATACGGCGAGGCGAGTACATGAGCACGAGGTTCGCGCACATCTGCCCCAGATAATCCCCCTCGAGCGCCCACACCTCAGCGTTGTCCGCGAGCTCGGCCGCGGGCTTTCCCCAGCGCGCGGCGATGGCGGGGCCGGAGGCGAGGCCCTCGAGACAGCTCGCGTGGCTCGGGCAGACGCAGCGTCCCTCCTCGGTGGGACGGGTCCTTACCAGCATGTGGCCGGCCTCGGGGTGCAGCATGCCGTGAAGGAGCCTGCCCGCGCACATGACGCCCGCGCCCACGCCGGTGCCGATGGTCACGTAGACGGCGTCCTCGAGCCCCTTGCAGCAGCCGAAGACTACTTCGCCGAGGCAGGCAACGTTCACGTCCGTGTCGTAGGTCACCGGAATCCCGAGGGCGTCGGCGAACGCGGCGCGAAGACCATAGCCTCGCCACGCGAGCTTGGGCGTCTGGAGGATGGAACCGTAGCGCTCATCGTTGGGGTCGACGCAGGTCGGGCCGAAGGCGCCGATGCCCAACGCGTTCACATCGCGGGCGGTGAACCACTCGACCATTTGTGGGACGGTCTCGGCGGGCGTAAGCGTCGGGGTCTCCATACGGTCGAGAACCTCGCCGTCGCCGGACACCACGGCACAGACCATCTTGGTCCCGCCGGCCTCGAGGGCGCCGAGCCTCATTTGCTTTTCGCTCATGTGATCCTCCTTACAAAGGGGCGCCCGCAGTCATGGTCAACCGCGGGCGCCCATAACGTTGGCTTGTTTCGAGGCGACCCTACCTGGGCACGCGGTCCTGCCTTGCGGCAAACGGGGCGAGCACGGCGTGCGGCTCGCTTTGGTACCAGTAGGCGACGGTGGAGATGTCGTCCTCGCGCTCGTAGAGCTTGATGTCGTCGTTGCCGAGGTCCTGGAACGTCACGCGCAGGTCCTCCTTGAACGAGATCGGGTCGGGAAGGTGCCACCTGTAGAGGCCGTGCCTGGGCAGCGCGTCGTCGTTGGTCGCGAGCATCGGGTTCGGGTTCGGCTTGCCCGCGCTGAAGCGGTCGCGCGTGGCGTCGCGCGTCGAGCGGTACGGGTAGCCGGCGAACAGCGTGTTGAAGCACTGCGCCTCGGGCAGCGCATGGGGCGGCCTGTCGAGGAAGGCCCAGGCACCGCCGAAGTAGTCCTCGGCTCCCGTCGAGGTGACCGTGGGGAACTCCTCGTCGCCGTCGAGGAAGAACTTCATCTCACCCTCGCCCCACCAATAGCGCTCCAGGGCGCACAGGGCCATGTAGGTGCCGACGTAGTAGCCCTTACCGCGCACGCCGTCGAGCACGGTGTAGTCGACGCCCCTGCGGGTGCTGCGCTCGCGGTTAAAACGGGCGTGGAAGTACATGGCGTCGTCCGGCACGTCGGTGAGCGCGTAGTTGAACGTGTAGAAGATGTACTTAATGAACCCGGGATGCTCACTCGTAAGCGTGACCTTGGCGTGCTTCCTGAAAGGCATCTCGAAGTAGCAGTTCATGCCGCCCGTCGGGTTCACGCAGATGGGCATCGAGTTGACGATGGCGCGCTCACCGAAGCCGTTGCAGAAGAAGTCGCCGACAGGGCACTCGACCGAGGGGGTCTCCTCGTCGTCCCAGTAGAAGCGCAGCACGAGGTCGCGCATGACGAAGCTGCCGGCGGCGGTCTTGTCGGGGACGGTCATCCAGATGTGGCGGATGATGCCGGGACCCTCGATGTCCGCGAGCGTGATGGTCTCGCCGGACTCAAGGGGCACGCAGCACGAGCCCTTGCGGCCGACGCCGAGGTGGCTGGCCGACATGGCGGCACGGCCCTTCTCGCCCGTGATGTTCTCGGGGGTGATGGCGCGGCTTTCCTCACCGCCGTGCATCCACACATCTTTAAGGAACTCTCTCATCGTCGACCTCCTCTATTCGTCGTCTTCGCACTCGGCGGAACTGGCACCGTTCACGTAGACGATCTGCTGGCGCGCCTCGTCGACGAGGGCGTCGAAGTCGAGTTTCTCGTCGGGGCGCGCGAGCGCGACCGTCATGGCGAGCGGGAGGTTGACACCCGCGATCACGTGGATGCGGTCGGAGGCGAAGCGGGAGAAGCGCTGGTTCACGCTGCCGCCGAGCGCGTCGGTGAGGACGACGACCTCGTCAGTGCCCGAAAGAGCCGCCTCGACCGCCGCGTCGAGCCCCTCGCCGTTGTCGTTCACGTAGGCGCACACGGCGTTGACGGCGTCGCTCTTACCCGTAAGGAACTCGAGGGTGTCCTTGAAGCCCTGGGCGAGAAGGGAATGGCTCGCCACAACTATCTTTCTCATTGATTCACCAATCTCTTGGGTCGAAGCTAGGCGAGGATGCCAGCGGCGGAGGCGACCATCGCGAGGACGATCACCACGAGGATGAGGGCCGTCATGCTCGCGTTCTTCTTGGTAAGAAGGTAATACGCGCTTCCCGTGATGGCGGCGGGGATCATGGCAGGCAGGATCTTGTCGAGCAGCGGCTGAATCTCCATCGAAACGTCGCCGAAGCTGAAGCTAATCGGGCAGGTGACGCCGATGACCGAGGCGATGAGGCAGCCGACCACGGTGAGGCCGAGCACGGAGGCGGCGGCAGTGAGGTTGGGAAGCTTCTCGCTGAAGTCGGTGACGAGCTTCACGCCCTGCTTGTAGCCGAACTCGAGGGCGTGCATGCGGACCCAGAAGATGGCCAGGATGAGCGCGAACCAGATGCCGGCTCCCACGGGGTTGCCCTCGATGGCCATGTAGGCGGCGATGGAGCCCATGATGGTCGGGATCATGGTCATGAGCAGGGAGTCGCCGACGCCGGCGAGCGGTCCCATGGTGCCGATCTTCAGGTCTTGGACGGCGTCCGCCGCCGCTAGGCCGTCGCGTTCCTCCATGGCCACGCAGGCGCCAAGGATGATGGCGGCGAGCCAAGGCTGGGTATTGTAGTAGCGGAAGTGGTTGTTGAGCGCTTGCTTATAATCCTCGTCGTTCGTGTAGATCTTCCTCAGGACCGGCGAGAGGGCGTAGGCGACTGAGGCGCCCTGCTGGGTCTGGTAGTTGAAGGTGCACACGCTCATGAGCCAGCGCCAGTTCGCGTTGCGCAGGTCCTTCTTGGTGACCTTGTAGCCGGAGGGCTTGCCCTCGGCGACGGCGGTGATGTTCTCGTTTTCCATGGTTACTCATCCTCTCCGATGAAGGCGTCTGCGGAAGCGTGGGCGGCGAGCTCGGTGTCCCTCTCGGCACGCTGGTAGAACGCGATCGCGAGGGCAACGCCGACGATGGCGGCGCCGATGATGGGCACGTTCAGGAAGGCCGAGAGGAAGAAGCCGGCGAGCAGGTACTGGAAGTACTTGCCAGTGGGCATGTAACGCAGCAGCATCGCGATGCCGACGGCCGGGAGCATCTTGCCGGCGAGGGTGAGGCCGGAAAGGAACCACTGGGGCATAACCTCGAGGAGCCAGTTGACGGCGGGCTGGCCGAGGGTCACGGAGACAAAGACGGGCAGGGCGGCGCACAGGCCGAAGAGCACGGGGCAGACCCACAGGATGGCGTTCATCTGCTTGAACTTGCCCTCGTCGCAGAACTTCTGGGACTTCTCGACGACGAAGCCGTTGAGGATCTTGACGATGACGTCGAGCTGGATGCCGAGCATGCCGACCGGCAGGCCGATGGCGAGGCCCGTGTCCGCGCCCAGGGTCACGCCGTAGGCGGTGGCGATGATGGCCATCGTGCCGTAGTCGGGAATCGACGAGCCGCCGAAGCCCGCGACGCCGAGCTGCATGAGCTGGATGGTGCCGCCGATGACGAGGCCGGTCTGCCAGTCGCCCATGACGACGCCGGTGATAAGGCCCCAGAAGACGGCATAGTTGACGAAGATCATCGGGATGCCGTAGTAGTCCACGTGCTTGATGAAGGCCAGCAGGGTCAAAAGGACGACCTGCAGGATAGTGAAGTTGACCATGATCCCTCCTTAGATGAGGTCGGCGACGGAGACGGGCTTGTCGGCGGGCACGAACTGTGCCGTCACCTTGACGCCGCGGGCGATGAGCGCCTTGTAGCTCTGGACGTTCTCGGCGGAGGCATAGGCGCGCTGGGTGAGCTGGACGCCGCCCTCCTTGACGAGCGAGCCGCCGACGATCAGCGACGGGAGCTCGATGCCCGACTCGACCAGGTGAAGGATCGTCTCGGGCTCCTTGGCGATGACAAAGACCTTCTCGCGGTCGTACTTGCCCGCCGCGAAGTTCTTGAGCGCGGTCTGCTCGGAGATGATCGAGACGGCCATGCCCGCGGGGCGCGCCATCCTCATAGTGGACTTCAGGACCTCGTCGCCGGCGACCTTGTCGTCGATGACCATGACTCGGGTCGCGCCCGACACCGGGGCCCACTGCGTCACGATGATGCCGTGAAGCAGGCGATTGTCGATTCGTGCCATAACAACACTCATGTTTGCTCCTATCAAATGAAGTTTTACGTTCGGTACTGCCTCGGCGCTATCCGGATTCGCGCCGGGCAAGGGGTTATCGAATTATTGAGGACGCGCGGTCAGCTTGCGGCGGCGCGGGGAAGGTCACTCGTCGAGCAGGAGGTCCGAGGAGCCGAGGCGCTCTTCTCGCGCCGGGGCGGCGCTCACGCTTATGTAGTCGAAGACATATGCGATCTCGCTTACGGGAACCTCTACGCGATAGCGCGTCGAGATGCTCGAGAAGCTCTGCCTGAAGGACTCGATGAAATCGGCACGCTCCTCCTCGAAGCGGTCCTGGCCAACGTAGGTCTCAATGGGGTTTCTGGTAACAAGGCGCTCGACGAGACAGCAGAGGTGGACGTAGAGCCCAATGATGGCGTTGCTGCCGATCTTCTCGCCTGTCCTGCGCTGAAGCTCGTGCACGGCGCTCTCGATCTCGTGGAATAGCCGCTCCGGGTCGAGGATGGTGATGGAGCGGATGACGTTCTGCAGTGTCATGTTCGAGAGCAGCTTCTCGTGGAAAGAAGAGAGCTCGGAAGCGTCAAGCCACCTGCCGAACACGGCATCGACCTTAGAGGCGGACGCCGTCGACATGATGTCCTCGAGGGCGACGAAGGGGATGGAGGCGACCCCGGGGTCTCCCGTGCCGATGACGGCGCAGACGCGGTGCTCGGAGAAAACGGCGTCGTTCGACCCGTTCGCGACGAGCTGCTTGAAGGGCCTCGTGAGCAGGCGCGCGCCTATGGTGCGCGGGAGGCTCTGCGAGACGAGCTGGCGTATCCTCTCCGCGGCGTCGACCCCGGACTCGGAGCAGAAGACGATGGCGTCCTCACGGTTGACGCGCTCGATCACCTTGCAGTGCGTCACGCACGCGGCGGTCGCATCGCCAAGAACCTCGGCGATGGACTTGCCGCCGAGCAGCCCGACCCCGATCTCGAGCGCAAGACCAGTAGAGACGTTGTTCACCACGCCGATAGTGGAGTCGGTAACGTTCTCGAGGGCCTTATAGGCCTCCTCCAAGGAGCCCATGTCGACGAGGAACACGACCCCGGTGCAGTAGGAATGGCGGTCGACGAGGCGCTGGAGCGGACCGACGATGTCCTTCAGCTGCTGGTCGTAGGGCATGTCGACCGCCTCGTACACATGCATGCCGAGCATACGGTTCGCCGCGTCGGCGATGCTCGTCGCCGTCGAGTAGCCGTGGGACAAGATGACGCAGAGCGTCCGAAGGGCCTTCGCGTCGCGAGACTCCGATGCGACGCACAGCGTCAGAAGCGTCTTCGTGAAGTGATCGAGCGAGATTCCCAGCGCCCCTTCCACGTCTGCGGCGACCTGATCGGAGACGCTCGAGGCAAACGGTAATTCGGAGGTCACGGCACCGAGGAGATGGGAGATTTGCTCCGCACAGGCAGACTTTCGCTTAGCCAGGCCGATGCCCGGCCACAACTGCAGGCAAATCTCCTGGGCCAGCAGAAAAGCGACCTTCCTCGAAAGCTCGATGCCATAAGAAGAGCCTGCGTCGGCAAGGACCGCGCCCACGATGCGCTCGAAGGCGCGCGACCTCGAGGAGGCAACGCCGCGGCCGAAGATCAAGTGATCCTCAACGCCGCGCACAGCGGAGACAGCTTGCGAGACGAGCTCGGAGACAGAGAGCTCCCCGGCGCAGAATCGCTCATCGAGAGAGCACAGGGCATCGAGCGCCTGCTCGACCGGCCCTGTGCTCTCGGCGGCATCCAGGGACGCGTCGATCAGAACGCCATCGTCGGGCTGTTGATCGATCTGCGCGGAGGAGAGGAGCCCGCTGGGAAGAAGATACGGGCGAACGACGACGTAGTCGCCCTCGCGATTGAGGAACGCTTTGGCGCAGCAGTTCGTCACGCAGGCGCGCAAGCCGGCGATGTTATCGGAAAAGTCCGCGTTCACGAGGCAACGGTATGCGCCGCGGCTGATCTTCACATCAGAACCGATTCGGCACCCCTCGCTGCGCAGGAAGCTCAAGATGAGATCCTCGCGCTCCTCGGGGGTCCGCTCCTTGAGTGAGGGGACGCGGGCACAGATGGGCATTTTGCTGTAGGCCGAGGAAACCTTCAGGTCATCGGCGGAAAGCGTCGTCGAAAGAACGAGGCGAGCGCGCGGCGCATCCTGGGAGGCATCGAGCCCGAGGGCCGTCGCAAGGCAGTGCTCCATCGCAGAGGGAGAGAGTGCCTCGATGCCGTTCACAAAAACCACACCCCCGCGCGATTTCGCGATCGACTCGTCAAGAAGCCCGTTGAACGAGGCGGCGTCCGGGACCCCGGCGCAGTCGATGCGCACATAGGAGGAGTCGCGGGACAGCAAGCCCTGGTTCTTGCCGTACTCGTACACAAGGCGAGAAAGGAAAGACTTACCGACACCCACGCCGCCGCTCAAGAGGATGGGTAGGCCAAACGGAGGGTACTGAACCGCAGCCTTGCACTGCTCGACAACGGAGCTGAGGCTCAGGTCAAAGCCCACGGCACGCGCGAAGTCACGGTGATCGGCGATTCCCGTCGCCTGGATGAGGTCGGCGAGCGAGGCGTACTCGCTTGCAGAGAGCTTTACCTGAAAACGCTTCTGGAACGCGCGGCGATGAAAATAACGGACAGGCCTGCCCGCCACCTTAACCACAAGGCCGGCGCGAACAAGGTCGTTGAGGTACTGGCTCGCCAGGCTCCTGGAGATGATGAGCGTCTCGGCGATGTCGGAGGTGGACAGACGGGCAAGGTCGTCGAGCGAGACGGCAGAGGTGAGGGCCTCGAGATGCTCGAGAATCCTGTCCCTCATGTCGACGGGCTTCTTTGCCAAGCTGTCCTGTGCGGTCTTGTCCATGACTTCTTACCTCCTTGTACAAGGAGTATAAGGGGAACACAGAGAACGGAAGGGGGCGCGTGGGGGAATCAACAGCCCCGAGGAGAAGTTCACCACTTGAGGGGCAGAAAACAACGGCCATTGAACATTCAGGGCCGACGCTCAACACTTCGGCTCGACACTTCGCTTTGGAAAGGGCCCTGCGCGATGGTGCAGCCCTCCATCTCGCAGCACAGGTCGCTGAAGGTCGCGAGGATGCGCTCCTTCTGTTCCGCGGGCGAGACGACTCGGTGGGCAAGGTCCTCTCAAAAGGGGTCGTCCGACGTCGCAAGACCTCGATGACCGACTACCGCCTCGAGCAAGTGGCGGATTACCTCTACACTATCGAACTTGCCTTGGTCAAGTACGAGGCCAAGGAGAACGGTGGGACGTACAACAAGCTCTTCGGAGGTATAGGCTCTTTCAAGAGGAACTGGCTCAAGCAAGCCCGCAGCAAGCGAATATAGCTGGTCTCGCGGTTTCGCAAGGAACGGTCAGTTCTCCTCTGGCGAGGAATCCCGGACGACGTGCTTCGAGCAGCGGAAGCTGAAGCGCAAGCAGAAGCAGCGCGGGCATTGATCGGTGCCGACATGGGCCCAGACGTGAACAGTGCTACGTCCCCTGTTCACGGGGCGCGAAACCGCAAAGGTTGCACAGAGGTTGCAAAATAAGAAGCCCCCGACCTGTTTTCGCAGGTCAGAGGCTTGAAATCAACGAATATCGTTTACTCCCACTCGATGGCTTCGGTTCTGTCGTCCCGTCACTCCAGTTGCGCCCAGTTTTCGGTTCCGTCTCGAGCCGAGTGCCGCCAGGTAACGCCATGTCGTGTTTCATCGGCTTCGGGGACAAAAGCTGGGACAACTCCAAAAACTTTTTGCAAACTCAGGGCTTTGAGTTTTTGTTTTTGTCCCAAAGGAGCTTCCGGCCGTGATTCGGATGCCCGATTGGGCGGAATCGGCCGTTTCTGAAACTCAACCGCAGCATCACGCGCAAGCCACTCGCAACAACTGCAAATGATTGGTCGCGGGCGGCTTCCAACGCGATTCCAAATTCGCAGGTCAGGCGACTGCGCTGCTGACAGGGAAAGGGAGTCGTATCGGGCGGCTTGCCCATGAGTCGACGATGAGGCCTCCACCGAATGTCGAGAACATGCTGGTAAAATAGGCAATACTTTTTATGACAGGAGACCGAGCATGGCCGAACCCCACGATAGGAAGCCGATCCTCACGATCGAGCAGCAGATAGAGCACCTCAAGCAGAAGGGCGTAGCCTTCGAGCTGTGTTCCGAGGAAGAGGCCGCGGACTACCTGCGCGACAAGTGCAACTTCTTCAAGCTCGCATCCTACCGCAAACTCTTCTCGAAATACGAGGGAGGCCCGCGCGACGGCCGCTACGTAGACCTCGACTTCGGCCAGCTGCGCCTGCTCGCGGCGCTCGACCAGGAGCTGCGCCACGCCCTGCTCGGCATGACGCTCGACATCGAGCACTTCCAGAAGGTGACACTGCTTCGCGAGATGGAGGACCGCGGAGAGGACGGCTACGCCATCGTGGCCGACTACATGGCATCGCTTACCGCTGCAAACAGGGAGTACCGCCTGCGCGAGCTCAAGATGAGCGGCCGCAGCCCCTACAGCTCGAGCCTCTACGCGAAGTACTCCGGCGACATGCCCGCCTGGGCCTTCCTTGAGCTCACCTCGTTCGGCACCCTCATCGACTTCGTGCGCTTCTGCGCCAGGAGATGGGGCGACAGGCGCCTCGAGGCCTCCCACTACGACCTCAAGCGCGTGAAGTCCGTCCGCAACTGCGCCGCGCACGGCTCGTGCCTGATCAACTGCTTCGCCGAGAGGGGCGCCGCCCGGGGCTCGGCGTCCAGCGGCGTCTCCCGAAGGGGCGCCGCCGTGGGAATTCCCAAGGCGACCAGGAGGAAGTGGATGGGGAATACGGCCATGCAGGAGGTCGCGACCGTGCTCGTGGCGCACTCCGGCTTGGTACCCGAGGGCTCCTCGCGCTCGCGCGCCGCATCCGAGCTCGCCGAGATGTTCGCCAGGGCCGGCGGCGAAACCGAGGCGCTGCCCGACAAGGGGCCCGACGCCGCAGCTCGCTCCGCGCTCGAGTTCCTTCGCAGGTTGACAGAATCGCTCGGGCTGGTAGAATAGCCTGCAGATAGCAAAACCTTCACGGTTTTAGGGGCGGACTTGCGCAAGCGACTCTGCCCTATTTTTATATTCACTCGCTATAGGAGACGGGTGATACCTGGGTCAATGACAGAACTGAGAAGCCCGGAATAATGGATGCGGTATATCCGATTTCACTGAGAGAAATTCTCCTAAATCCCGGAACGACAACGCGGATCTACTGGAAAGTGAGCGCTGTCGCGAATATTGCCTTAGCCCAGAATCAAGCCCGGAACGATTCGATCCTGATGGGCACTTGGTCAACGAGAGCGGTACGAGAATGTTCGACCCAGAAGACCCGGAAAGGCTTGGAGAAGAGGTCATCGGCATGAGGAATAGGGTGCGAATGGCGAAATGCCTGCTGATAGACGACCAAATGGCCATGGTCCGCGAGGTCTGGCCTCAAGCCGTTCAGCTCGACGAGGGCGTGGCGGACCTCGGCGATATTGTCGTTCGGGCGACCGAGAACAGCTGCAGGGTAACGGAGAAGCCCTAATCGAGCCGTCGACGCCCGCTCGTCCATCCCAGCTTGCCCAGACGGCCCTCCCGCAATGTCCTTGTCCCAACGGATGGGTACCATTTACCCGGGTGCACCTGGGGCAACGGGTCGGCAGGCCCGCGCAAGGTCGCTCGCAGAACACGCAACATCAAACACGACAGAAGAGGCGAACGACAGATGCCGGACCCCGGACGACAGCACCGCGAAAGACGAGCATTCCGACCACAACTGAACAATCTTCGATTCTAGGCAGGCGCCCGCATGGGCGCCTTTTACTTTTCAGGGACTTAGCCGCGAGCTAAGGCGCGCGGCTCATGGCCGTTTCGTGAAGGCCCGACCAGCTCGACCCGTCTCGACCCATCTCCGCTCGCGCCGTGCTCACTAATCGCCATCAGGCGGTTCAATCGTCGCGCAGACGAAAAGGCACACGATGTCGTGCGGTGTCCTCGCGCGGTGCCGCACGGGAAGATTGGAGGAACCATGGCACGCACAGCCGAATGCGCCGCGCCCGAGGGAAGCCAAGACCGCGACGAATGGATGACGGTGATCGAGATGCAGGAGTACATGAGGGCAAGCCGAAACAAGGCATACGACCTCATCTGGTCGGGAGAGATCGACTCGTACAGGCTCGGAAGGAAGCTCCTGGTGTCGAGGGCGTCAGTGGACGCCTACATCGAGTCGAGGAGCGGGAGAAAATGACGGCGGCGACCGCCCCAGGAGCCGCCCGCGGCCGGGCACGCGAGGGAGCCTCGAGACGAAAGGAGCTCGAGGGCGACCATGACCAAGAGCATTAGCAGGAGCCAGGTGAGGCTCATCGCATCGACCAACGCGATATTCGGCGCCGACGAGGCGTGCGCGATGCTGCGCATCAGCCGCGACGCCATGTACCGGCTCGCCCCAGAGCCCGCCGACCCGCCCCCCCCCCAGACGAGCAGTTCCCAATCCGCTACATCGGCGGCAAGACGCGCGACGGCATCGTGCTGCACGACGAGCTCGTCGCATGGGTCGAGCGGAACAGCATCGTCGGCTCGCCCAGAAGGGGCTAGCGCCGATGGCGGCCGCAGGCCCGAAGGGGCGCGACGGCCCCTCCCCGCGCGAGTTCACGACGGTACGGCACTTCATGATGGCGGACCTGGGCCTCTCCGGCCTTCCCCTGCTCGTCTACGCGCGCATCTTCGGCTTCTGCGACCCCGGGTGCGGCTACATCCAGAGCAAGGGCGGCCTGGCCCGATTCCTCAACGTGCAGGAGCGCAGCGTCCACCGCGCCATCCGCGACCTGCTCGACCAGGGCCTCATCGAGGAGTGCGGCATGCACGCCCCGGCACGCGGGCACGCCACCAAGCGGTACCGCATCGTGCGCGAGAGGCTGCCGCCCGGAGCGCTGGCAACCCCTGACGAATCGTCAGGGTTCCCGGCGCGAAAGGGTGACGAAATGACAGGGTTCGCCGCGAACAAGGGTGACGAACCGTCAGGGTTCGCAGCCCGAACCCCTGACGAGATGTCAGGCAAACCCCTGACGATATGCCACCCAATAAGCAAAAGGGACAACAAGGACTTCAGAAGATAAGGAAGGGGCGCCCGATGGACCGAGCGGGACTCATCACCCTGGAGCAGGCCCGGG
>OGPJ01001417.1_pt1 | contig 17031 bp, 14 predicted proteins | sample 1552831 | NCBI WGS metagenome assembly OGPJ01 (sample SAMEA2579914, study PRJEB22360) | human gut metagenome | biome: human gut; feature: human-associated habitat; material: faeces | place: Denmark | collected 2008/2010
TCAAACACATAGTCGGTAGAAACATGGATCACCCTCGCCCCAGCCATACGTGCCGCCTCGCCCAAGTTCCGTACGGCATCCCGATTGATACGAAGGCAAAGAGCTTCGTCATCCTCCGCCTTATCCACAGCCGTATAGGCGGCACAATTGATGATATAATCGACTTGCTTCTCCTTAACAAAAGCATTCACGGCTTGAGCATCGCAGATGTCAAGCGTATCCACATCCGTAAACACAAACGCATATTGCGGATATCCGGCAGCTAACCGACGGATCGAATTGCCCAGTTGCCCGTTAGCCCCTGTTACTAAAATCGTTTTCATCTTGTCTTATTCTTCTAATTTCAGTTCCCCGTTCATATCTTCACGATACTTCTCGGCCAGAAGTGCCAGGAACGAACTGATCTGTTTGATCCCCTCCATCGTTTCAGGGCTGATTTCCTTCCCTTGCATCTTCAGCATCAGGAAACCGTAAATAGCATTGAAGCAAGTCTCCAACTCAGGCAAGTCCTCGCCGCCCGATTTGGCACGGAGCTGAACGATAAAGGGGAGTGTTTTATAATAGGCCGCCCCATACACCATTTCCTTCGGCGATTTCAAAAGACGGAGGTGCAGATCGGTCAGGGCAATGATCACATTCTTGTTCAGCTGGATATGTCCCTTTTCCATCACCCCTTCGGAACGCATCATCTCGATTAGTTCCTCATACCATTTGGCGATTTCTTCCTTTATATCGTCCGGTTGGTCGTAACGATCTACAACCGTGCGGCGGATCGAATCCATATCGAAGTTATTGGCACGTATCAGGTCTTCCACCTGCCACATGTACAACAGATATTCGGCTATATTTTCTTTTCTTTTTCGTCTTGCAATAATCATGGTTGCAAAGATACACTATATTCGGATAATGCCTGATAAAAATCCGCATCTTTTACACCTAACTGGCGGCAGGCCAGGCGGGCAGCATTCAGGTTGATCAGGAAAAAGCGATCCGGAATATAGACGGGAAAGTCCCCGTAGCGAGTCTGCAAATAGGTCTTTCCCTCTTTCTCGACCACGACATGCTGGTCGTAAGGCATGGCTGTAATGTCTTCGCGAACCTCTTGCGCAAGCTGTTTGACAACCGGATCGCCGTCGAAATAGATCAGCTTTCCCCCGCGTTCGATAGAAGAGGCGAACGTACGGAAAGTCGTATGGTAGGCCTCCGGTGTGGCGTGGTCGGTAGCGGAAGTCCACATCAGATTGGTCAGAATAGCGATATGCGGACGATAGAACTCCAGCTGGAACCGTTTCTCCAAAGCAGACGTTACATGCTCATCACCTTCGATAATCGCGATCCGAGCTTCATAACTCAGATGCACACGGTCGGGCAACAAGGGGACTTCGCTGGTCAACGCATAGTCGAACGCCAGTTTCTGCCGTTTCAGGGCGCACACAATCATCGAGATGATCGTCTTCTTTCCCCGGCTACCGGCAACAACAACCCGCGTCTTCTCTTTCGTCCGCTGAAAGATGAATTCAGGTATCGAAAGCACTAATAATCCCAGTTCCTTTGCACGTATCAATTCGGGGTTATCCTGCCGGACTGCGGCCCCTAATACCACAAAATGTATATCTTTAGTTAATCTCTCCGGGAACCACCCGTCTCCATGACAAGTACACCCCTCTTTTTCCAGTCTGGCAAGGGTCGTATCAGTCAGTCCAACACCGGATACACTTACTTCATATCCTTTTTGGTGGATAGCCAGGGCTAAGTCAAACAACAGAGGCTCGGTTACGGAGATTAAATGAACTTTTCGCATCACTCAGATTTTGCCTGCAAATGTACACAATTTCATTCACGCTTCGCATGGGTTTGAAAGAAAAAACTTCCCTATCTTTGTTGGAAAAAGTATAATTTATGGATATTCAACTTATAGACACAGGCTTTTTCCATGCAGACGGAGGTGCCATGTTCGGTGCGATTCCCAAAACTGCTTGGAGCCGCCGTTATCCAAGCGATAAACAAAATGGATGCATCTTGGCTATGCGCAGCATGTTAGTCCACGACGGGAACGGGAAGATCGTACTCGTCGACAACGGGGCGGGTAACAAACACCTGAAACAACTCAGCTATTACAACTTCTTCGACCTGGTCGATCTGAAGGATGAACTTCAAAGGCGGGATGTTGCCTGTGAGGATGTTACAGATGTCATACTCACACATCTCCACTTCGACCATTGCGGATATACGACACAAAAAGAAGAGCAGACCGGTGGAAAGCATCTCTTCAAAATGGCCTTCCCAAACGCCATCCACTGGGTAAGCCGTGCACAGTGGGAGAACTTCCTTCACCCGAACGCACTCGAAGCCGACTCCTATTTAATCGAAAACATGCAGGCCGTCTACGACAGCGGCAAGCTTCGCCTCATCGAAAATGACACGAATCTCTGCCCCGGCATCGACCTGCGGCTGTTCGACGGACATACGCCGGGGCAAATCGCACCTTATATCACGACACCTGAGCGCACTTATGTCTTCGCCGGCGATGTCATCCCGTTGGCGGCAAGCGTCTCGCCCCTCTGGATCTCGGCATACGACACCTATCCTGTCGTTTCCTACAACGAAAAAATGCGGATGCTGGAAGAAGCTGCCTCAGAGAAACAGGCAGTCATCTACTGTCACGACGCCTATACTCAGTGTACTACCGTGAAAAAGGTGAACGACTTTTTCAAGGCAGATCAAAAAGTTTCACTTTTTTCCATAGGGTGAAAATAAAGTCTCCCGCAGGTAAAAATAAAGTTTCATCGACAGGAAACTAAAGTTACCCTTACATGAAACTACAACAAGATTACTACCGGACTAAAGAAAAAGCCGGTTGTATTGTAGGGCAGTCTGCTATTTATCTTTATCTTTGTCTGATTATAATCATAAATTAATCCTGATCATCATGAAAAAGACAATCTTCGCTTCACTGACAATCCTGACATTCTCGGCCCTGATGTTCTGTTGCAGCAATGCTCCCAAGCAGGAGAAAGTGCTTCGCCACGTTGTCATGTTCGGTTTCAAGCCAGAAGTATCCGCCCAACAGATCAAGGAAGTCGAAGAAGCTTTCTGTGCACTTCCCTCCCAGATAGACCTGATCAAAGGGTACGAATGGGGAACGGATTGCAGCCCCGAAGGATTGCAACAGGGATTGACGCACTGTTTCTTCCTGACTTTCCATTCGGATGCCGACCGAGACGCCTACCTGATCCATCCGGCGCATAAGGCTTTCGGGAAAGTATTAGGAGACAAAGCTTCTGCCGTCACCGTCGTGGACTACTGGACCAAATAAGAATTATTATTTTTCTCACTTATAACATTTTAAACGCATGAACAAACTAACAAAGTATGCATGTATCCTGACAACCCTGGCCGGAGCCGTGGCTTGTTCGGGAGGTAAAAAAGCACAAGGAGACTATGCCATTATCCCGCTTCCTCAAGAAGTGGTGACACAAGGCAGCGCCCCGTTCCTGTTGAAACCGTCTACCCCGATCTCTTATCAGGAAGGTGATGCGGAAATGGAACAGACCGCCCGTTTCCTTGCCTCCTATGTCAAAGAGGCTACGGGATATGAACCGAAAGTGATTACCGGGAATGCGGACAAAGGCATTCATCTGTCAATCGCTTCCGACATCCGGAACCCGGAAGGCTACCGCCTGCTGGTCAGCGAGAACGGCATCGAGATCGCCGGAGCATCCAACGCCGGTATTTTCTATGGCGTGCAGACCTTGCGTAAGTCTATCCCCGCCGTGGCCGAAGGAATGGACATCGAACTTCCGCCAGTATCAACGACTATCCGCGTTTCCCGTATCGCGGTATGCACCTCGATGTTTCCCGGCACTTCTTCCCGGTAGATTCGGTCAAGAAGTTCATCGATATTCTTGCCTTGCACAATATGAACCGCTTCCACTGGCACCTGACAGACGACCAGGGATGGCGCATCGAGATCAAGAAATATCCGGAACTGACCCAGATCGGGGCGCAACGCAAGGAAACCGTCATAGGCCGTAACTCCAGCAAATATGACGGCAAACCGTATGGCGAAGGCATGTTCTATACGCAAGACGAAATCCGCGACGTAATCGCTTACGCCCAAGAACGTTTCATCACGATCATCCCCGAAATAGACCTTCCGGGACACCAGTTGGCAGCTATCACGACTTATCCGGACCTGGGTTGTACGGGCGGACCGTATGAAGTATGGACCCAGTGGGGCGTATCGGACGATGTGATCTGTGCCGGCAATGAAAAGGCAATGACCTTCCTCGAAGACGTGCTCGGCGAGGTGATCGATCTTTTCCCGTCCGAATATATCCATGTAGGCGGTGACGAATGCCCGAAAGTGCGTTGGAAGAGTTGTCCGAAGTGCCAGGCACGTATCAAGGCGGAAGGCATCAAAGGAGACAGCAAGCATACGGCCGAAGAATACCTGCAAAGCTATGTCATTTCACGCATGGAGAAATTCGTCGAAAGCAAAGGGCGCCATATTATCGGCTGGGACGAAATCCTGGAAGGCGGACTAGCCCCGAACGCTACGGTGATGAGCTGGCGCGGCGTAGACGGAGGTATTGAAGCAGCCAAACAGAAACACAATGTAATCATGACACCTAACTCTTACCTGTATTTCGACTACTACCAGTCTACCGACACGGAACACGACCCGCTTGCCATCGGTGGTTACCTGCCGTTGGAACGCGTCTATTCGTTCGAACCGACTGCCGGAATCCCGGAAGAGTATAAGAAATATGTAACGGGAGTACAAGCAAATCTGTGGACAGAATATATCCCGACATTCTCACAGGTTGAATACATGGTTATGCCGCGTATGGCAGCCCTTGCCGAAGTGCAGTGGACCGACCCGAGCAAGAAAGAATACCAGAGTTTCCTACCCCGCCTGGTCCGTATGACAAAACTGTATGACCGCCTGGGTTACAACTATGCCAAGAATATCTTTGACATTCACGCAGAATTCACCACCGATACGGAGAACAGCGAAGTCGTCGTAACTCTCTCTACCCTGGGTGACGGTGATATCTACTACACACTCGACGGCAGTGAACCGACAAGCGCAAGCAATAAATATGAAGCTCCCGTAAAGATCAAGGAAAACGCAACCATAAAAGCCGTTGTCGTTCGTCCGACAGGCAACAGCCGCGTATTCTCTGAAAAAATCAATTTCAGCAAATCGACGGCAAAACCCGTTACTTTGCGTGTAGCTCCGAGTAAAGGATACGATTTCAAAGGTGGTCCTGAAATGACGGACGGCCTGACCGGTGATACAAATTACAAAACCGGCCGTTGGCTGGGCTTCCAGGGAAAAGACCTGGATGCGGCGATCGACCTGAAACAGCCGGTCGAAATCAGCAAGGTGGCTTTCAATACCAATGTGGTTAAAGGCGACTGGATCATGGGGGCTGCCGGAGTTACCGTAAAGGTATCCGAAGACGGTAAGAACTTCAGGGAAGTGGTATCCAAAACAATCCCGTCCCTGAAACAAACCGATAAGGATGGCATCTATCCGCAGGAAATTACCTTCGATCCGGTAAAAGCCCGTTACGTGGAAGTGATCATCAAAAGTGACAAACTGCCGGCATGGCATGGCGGCGCAGGTAATCCGGCCTATCTGTTCGTAGACGAAATTATTATTCAATAGGGTAAAACATCAACATTAAAGCCGTCTAAAAGACTTACCTCTTTCCGACAGTAAGTCTTTCAGACGGCTTTTTTACATCAAATTATACAGGCTTTATGCGAAAAGCAATCATCATGCTAAGCCTTTTCCTCTGCCATTTCACACTAGTATACGGTAATAATCAAGGCAAGCAGGAATACATTCTTGTTCTGAACTCCGTTAATTACGACGAAGTCTGGACGAACGGAGTCTATCAATCTATCTACAACACCTTTAATGGCTCGCAATATGCAATCCGCACAGAAGAACTGATGGTTCCTACCATCGCGAACGCGGATGAAGCCGAAGCCAAAAGAAACTCCTTACTGGAAAAATATCCCATACGCCCCAAAGTAGTTGTCTTTATAGGCGATCCCGGATGGATAGTATACCGTTCCTTATTCGACAGTGAATGGAAAGAGGTCCCTGTCTTAATCTGCTATTCACGCAAAACCATGCCAGGTTGCATCGAAAATCTTCTTTCCCGGAATATATCGGACAAAGAACTTGTCCCTGCCAGCCAGATGTTGAAAGGCTATAATATAACAACCTTATATCAACCTTTCTATATGAAAGAGACGATTGAACTCATGCAACGTATTCAACCGGAGATAAAAAATATTGCTTTCATATCCGATAATCGCTATATCAGCCTGTGTGCACAAAAAGAAGTGGAACAAGCAATGGCTGACTATTATCCGTCACTGAAGTTAGATATTCTCACTACAACCCGGCTTTCAACCGAACAGTTACTGGACACAATATCACGTTACAATAAAGAAACCGGAATATTGTATTACTCCTGGTTCTCTAAACAGGTTCAAGAAAATAATTACCTGAATGACAACATACAACGAATCGTTTACGGCTTTGCCCATAATCCGGTATTTACCGTTGCCGACCTACAAGCGGAAAACGGGAACTTTGCTGGAGGTCATTATATCTCGCTACCCGACTTTAGCGAGGAGGTTATTCATACTTTACAGCAAATAGTAGACGGCACTCCGGCTCGTGATATCCAGCCGCATAACGGAGGTGAACCACAAACCTACCTGAACTACCGGCATTTGAAACTACATAATACCGACAGCAATCTCTATCCTCGCAATGCGGTCTATTATCAGCGTCCTCCGAGTTTCTATGAACAGAACAAACTGGCTATTATCTGTATCATCGCACTTGCTTGTGCCATAGTCATAATCCTGGTGATGAGACTCCGGTTTTACTGGCAAGTACAACAGGAGATACGCGAACGCGAAAAAGCCGAAGAAGCCAACCGCCTTAAATCGGCCTTCCTGGCAAACATGAGCCATGAGATACGTACCCCACTGAATGTGATCATCGGCTTCTCCACCCTGTTAGCCAATGAAGAAAATCTGGAAGAAAGGCAAGAATTCATCAAGATCATCGAGAACAACAATGAGTTATTGCTCCAACTGATCAACGACATACTGGACCTCTCCAAAATTGAGGCAGGAACCCTGGAGTTCATCTACTCGGACGTAGACGTGAATTCTTTACTGACGGAGATAGAACAAAGCAGCCGCATCCGTAACCGGCATCCGGAAATCCAAATCTCTTTCGAAGAACGTCTGCCACAATGCATCATCCATACGGAACGAAACCGCCTGACCCAGGTCATAAACAACCTGCTGACCAACTCTATGAAGTTTACAACCCTGGGAAGTATCCGCTTCGGTTATCGACAGGAAGGCGACAAGCTGCGTTTCTATGTAAAAGACACCGGATGCGGCATCCCTGCGGATAAGATAGATTCAGTCTTCGGACGTTTCGTCAAACTGAACAACTTCCAGCAAGGGACCGGCCTCGGCCTCTCCATCTGCAAAACCATCGTAGAAAAGCTCGGCGGAGAGATAGGTGTCGAGTCGAAAGAAGGGGTAGGGACTTTATTCTGGTTTACTATTAAGGTTGAATAAAGTTCTTCTTTCATTTCTTACAATACATTTCAGGATTTCAAAAGCATAGGTCTCCCTGTCAAAAAAATAAATACCTTTGCAGGAAACATCAAATTTTATTCGCCATGAAAAGAAACCTATTGCTTCTGGCAGCTATCTGTTCCTGCTATCATCTCTTCGCTGAGGAGGTCATAGTCAAGCAATTCAGATATGCCGGCCCGTATGAAGTGAAAAAGCCGTTCCTGAAAGACAGCCTCGACGTAAACAGTAAGAAATTCACCGAAAAAGAATTATTGAAAACAGCCGTTCCGTTTAGCAATGTACGTCAAAGTACACAATTGCTGGAAGCAAATGCCGACGGAGAAAGTACACTTCCGGCCGGCAACCAGTCTTCTTATATCGGACTGGCCTCTTTCTATCTGAACAGCGACCGGTATGTAAAAGGGACTTTGCAGGTTAAAGGCCCGGAAACATACGAGGTCTATGTAAATAACGAAAAACAAACAGCCCCCGACGGAAAGGTTTCCCTGTCACTGGAACCTCATCGTTACGAAATCGTTATCAAATATTTAGCCGAAAGCGATAAAGCCGGCACCCTGAAAGTTTCGTTCGATACGGAAAAAGAGGCTGTTATCACGGCTACCACCGATCCGGAAAAAAGATATACGATCAGCGACGTGTTCGACGGAACACGTTTCCGCTCCGTCAGCCTCTCCCCCAACGGAAAATATCTGCTTACCTCCTATCAGACTACTTATCCCGGCGGACAGACCGCATATTTTCAGCAGATTACCGATAAAACCAACGGACAGGTACTGATGGAAAGCAGTACGAACAATTTCAGCTGGATGCCCCAAAGCAACCGTCTTTATTATACCCGTAAAGGATTACAGGGAAAAGAACTGGTGACCGTCGATCCGGTGACAAAAGCCGAAACAATCCTCTCCCAAAATTTACCCGATGGCTGGTTCAGCATCGCCCCGACAGAAGATTTCCTGATCTTCACGATCTCCGAGAAAGGGCCGGAAAAAGACAAAGACATGGAAGAAATCCTCGTGCCCGACGACCGTCAGCCGGGATGGCGCAACCGTTCCTTCCTACACAAATATGACCTGGCAACGGGTGTTCTCGAACGCCTCACTTACGGCCACAATTCCACCTCGCTTAACGACATTTCGAAAGATGGCCGTTATCTGCTGTTCACCAGCAGCCGGCGCGAACTGACGAAGCGTCCGTTCAGCACAAAAATCCTTTACCGGATGGATTTGCAGAACAGGCAGGTTGATACACTCCTGGAAGATCCGTTCATCAACTATGCCAGTTTTTCACCGGACGGAAAGCAACTGGCTGTTTCCGGTTCGGGAGAAGCATTTAACAAGATTGGCTTGAATATTGCTCCGGGACAAACATCCAACCTGGCTGACGGACAGTTGTTCATCTACGACCTCTCCAATAAGCAGGCGACAGCCGTAAGCAAGGATTTTAATCCGTCTATCCAATCATTTACATGGAATACCGGAGATAAACAAATCTACCTGCAAGGAGAAGACAAAGACTGTGTCCGCCTGTATACGCTCAACCCAACAAACGGAAAGATCAGTCCGGTTCCACTGAAAGAAGATATATTATCGGATTTCACAATTGCTGAAAATACCCCCGAACTTGTTTATTTCGGCGAAAGTGCCTCCAACTCACAACGACTCTACTCCATGAATCTGAAAAAGAAAGAGAAAGAGTCTGTCTGCCTGAAAGACTTGTCTAAAGACATTCTGAAAGATATTACCCTGGGCGAAGTGCACGACTGGAATTTCACCTCTACCGACGGGACCATCATTCAAGGGCGCTATTATCTCCCGCCCAACTTCGACGCATCCCGGAAATATCCGATGATCGTCTATTATTATGGCGGAACCTCTCCCACTAACCGTGCGTTGGAATTCAGCTACTCCATGCACATGTATGCAGCCCTCGGCTATGTGGTCTACACTCTGAACCCAAGCGGCACGACCGGCTTCGGACAAGAGTTCGCCGCCCGTCACGTAAACGCCTGGGGAGACAAGACCGCCGATGAAATCATCCAGGGAACAGAACAGTTCTGCAAAGAACATTCGTTCGTCAACCCTAAGAAAATCGGTTGTGCCGGTGCCAGCTATGGCGGTTTCATGACACAATACCTGCAAACAAAGACCGACCTGTTTGCAGCCGCTGTCAGTCATGCGGGCATCAGTGCCTTGAGTAGCTATTGGGGTGAAGGTTACTGGGGATATGGATATTGCTCGGTTGCCAATACAGGCACTTATCCGTGGAATAATCCGGAGTTCTATACCAAACATAGTCCGTTATTCAATGCCGACAAGATAAAAACACCTCTCCTCTTGCTTCACGGAAATGCAGACACGAACGTGCCCGTCGGGGAAAGCATCCAGATGTTCCTGGCTTTGAAACTACTTGGAAAAACAGTCGAGTTCGTACAGGTAGACGGAGAGGATCACGGCGTTGCGGATTATAAGAAACGTCTCGAATGGCAGAACACCATCTTTGCCTAGTTCGCCAAATACCTGAAAGACGAACCGCAATGGTGGGATGCGCTTTATCCGGAAAGGCATTTATAAAAAAGGATGAGATGAAGCAAGTTATCGATTTAGACAATTGGAACAGAAAAGAGCATTTCGCTTTCTTTTCTGCATTCGACGACCCCTTTTTCGGGGTTACAACTCTTGTGGATTTTACTGATGTCTACAGACAAAGTAAAGAACAGAATGTTTCTTTTTTCCTTTATTCCCTTCATTTCTTACTGAAGTGTGTAAACGAAACCGATGCATTCAAATTACGAATAGAAAAAGACTCGGTAGTCCGTTATGATACGATCCATATCTCTCCGACTATTGGGCGTGAAGACGGGACTTTCGGTTTCGGCTTTTTTGAATACGATCCGAATATCGATCTGTTTATACAAAAAGCAACACAGGAAATAGAAAGGGTTAAGAACGGAACAGGATTGTCTTTTTCCAAAAATACAGGTAGACAAGATGTTATTCGCTATTCGGCATTACCTTGGTTCGCTTTTTCCGAAATGAAGCATGCCACATCTTTTAAGAACGGAGATTCCGTTCCGCGTATTTCTACAGGGAAATTGATGCAGGAGGATAGCAAATACTTGTTGCCCATTTCGGTCTGTGCACATCATGGACTTATGGACGGACGAAACGTTGCTGAACTTATCCGGAAATTATCGGATAATCAAACTGCACTGTAATCAATAAAAAAGAGTATGCCAAAGGAGGAATGGAAAATCCTTTCGGCATACTCTTTTAATAAATATCTATAACCTGATAACCTAAATCTTTTTATCTATCCCTTCATTTAATATTCGGATTCAATGCGTGCCACTCGGAGATCGGAGGCAAAACACCCATTGCGATCACTTCGTCGCGCAATGCGCAAAGATGTTCGTAGCTCTTTTCCAAAGCAGCTTCTTCTTCCGGAGTTCCTTTTACTTCTTTCAATGCTACGCCGTCTTTTGTAATGGAAGTTTCCCACGCCATCATGATATGGTCGAACTTGCCATTGGAGACATAAGCGCCGGCAGGCCAGCGGAACGGTTTACCGCCCATAGCGGCAGCAATCATCTCGATGGAAACATAAGACGGGCTTTGGAAAGAAGAACGGCCGCGCAAAGCAATGATATTGGCGCCACCTTTCGTCACCTTCGTCTGGATTTCAGCCCACTGGTCTTTAGTCAAGGCATCCGTGCCGATCATGCCAGCCAACGGTTTGCCTTCCACTTTCGCAGTAGAAGCGTAAACAGCCATTTGTTCGCCATGGCCGCCGTACGTACGGCAGTTCTCTACAACATCCATAGATACGCCGAAATGTTTAGCCAGTTCGCTACGCAGGCGGGTAGAGTCCAAAGCAGCCAAAGTCGTCACCTGCGAAGGTTTCAAACCTGAATACAACAGTGTGATCAAACCGGTGATATCGGCCGGATTGAAAATAACTACGATATGCTTGACATCCGGACAATAAGCCTTTACGTTCTTACCGAATTCTTCGGCGATAGCGGCATTTCCTTTCAGCAAGTCTTCACGGGTCATTCCTGCCTTACGGGCAGCCCCACCGGAGTTTACGATATATTTAGCACCAGTCAACGCTTCTTTGATATCGGAAGTAAAAGTGATATTAACACCTTCGAAACCGCAATGGAACAACTCTTCAGCCACCCCTTCCAAACCAGGAGCGTACGGGTCATACAAACAAATATTAGAAGTAAGTCCCATCATGATGGCTGTCTGAGCCATATTCGAACCAATCATACCTGCTGCCCCTACGATCGTGAGCTTTTCGTCTGTCAATGTTTTCATATTGTATTGTTTTTTAATGATATGTTTTCTATTAAAACATTTCCGGCTACTATAAAGTTCGCTTGCAAACTTTATTTTTCCTTTTATTTGCAAAGGTAAAAGATTTCCATACCCCTTGTACATCATTAATTCCTATCACCCATAAGCAAAAGTTATAACTTGAGCCCGTCATGACAGACAGAATATAATTTGTATCTTTGCAGTCATGAGAACATTCAGACCGGAGGCATGGCTGCCTACAACAAAGAAAGAAGTTGAAGCCCGCGAATGGGACTATATAGATGTGATACTTTTCAGCGGTGACGCATATGTGGACCATCCTTCATTCGGAGCCGCCGTCATCGGGCGGACACTCGAAGCGATGGGACTGCGTGTAGCAATCGTTCCGCAACCGGACTGGCGTGGAGACTACCGGGATTTCAAGAAGTTAGGAGCCCCTCGCCTGTTCTTCGGAGTTTCTGCCGGAGCGATGGATTCGATGATCAATCACTATACGGCCAACAAACGCCTACGCAGTGACGACGCTTATACTCCGGACCGTCGTGCCGGCATGCGCCCGGATTATCCCAGCATCGTTTACACGAAGATACTGAAAGAAATCTACCCGGATGTTCCCGTCGTATTAGGAGGTATAGAGGCTTCCCTGCGCCGAGTCACACATTACGATTACTGGCAGGATAAGCTGCTCCCCGGAATCTTGAAAGACAGCCCGGCGGATTTACTGATATACGGCATGGGAGAACTTCCCCTGAAAGAACTGGTCAGTCGGTTACAAGCCGGAACTCCCTTCCATGAGATTAAAGATATACGGCAAACGGCTTATTTGGCGGATACGGTAGAACCGCTACCAGAAGATATCAATCTCTTTTCCCATGAAGAATGCCTGCACGACAAGCTGAAACAGGCCAAGAACTTCAAACATATAGAGGAAGAATCCAACAAGCAGCAGGCTTCCCGCATCCTGCAAAAGGTAGGCAAACAGACGATAGTCGTCAATCCTCCTTTCCCGCCTATGACGGAAGAAGAGATAGATGCGTCATTCGACCTGCCCTACACCCGCCTGCCCCATCCTAAATACAAAGGGAAGACGATACCGGCTTTCGAGATGATCAAGTTCTCGGTAAACATCCACCGGGGATGTTTTGGGGGCTGTGCTTTCTGTACGATCTCGGCGCATCAGGGAAAGTTTATCGCCTCACGAAGTAAAGAGTCCATATTGAAAGAAGTTAAGGAGATCACCCAAATGCCGGACTTCAAAGGATATCTGAGCGACCTGGGCGGCCCTTCGGCCAATATGTACCGGATGAAAGGGAAGAATCCGGATATCTGCGCCCAGTGCAAGAAACCTTCTTGCATCTCCCCTGTCATCTGCAAAAACCTGAATGCAGATCATACGCCGTTGTTAGATATATACAAAGAAGTGGACAGCATGCCGGAAATCAAACGTTCGTTTATCGGTAGCGGCATTCGCTATGACCTGCTCTTGCACCGGTATGCGGATGACAATCTGAACAAGGCAGCCCATACCTATATGGAGGAACTGATAGCTCGCCATGTCTCCGGCCGCCTCAAAGTCGCACCCGAACATACGGAAGACAATGTCCTGAAGATGATGCGCAAACCTTCATTCGAGCTTTTCGGGCAATTCAAAAAGATATTCGACCGTGTAAACAAACAACACGGATTGAACCAGCAATTAATCCCTTATTTCATATCCAGCCATCCCGGTTGTACCGAGGCGGATATGGCAAACTTGGCTATCCAGACCAAGAAGCTGCATTTCCAACTCGAACAGGTACAGGATTTTACACCTACCCCTATGACACTGGCAACGGAGATGTACTACACAGGGTATCATCCCTATACATTGGAAAAGGTATATACGGCTCATACGAAAGAACAAAAACTGGCACAACGTCAATTCTTTTTCTGGTACAAGCCGGAATTCCGCCGCCAGATAACACAAGCATTGCAACGAATCGGGAAAAAGGATTTAATAGGCAAGTTGTTTGGGAGGTAAGTCGCCAAGCAAGCAATAATAAGCATAAAGAGCCGGATATGCAGATGACACGGAAAGAACGGATAAACATTCCATCCTATCCGCGTCTTGGCTCTTTTCCCTAAATACAACTTATTCCTTTACGGCAATCACTTCAATCTCCACCAGACCGTTCTTCGGCAAAGTCTTGACTGCAACGGCAGAACGGGCCGGGAAAGTCCCTTCGAACTGAGAAGCATATACTTCGTTCATAGCAGCGAAATCACTCATATCGGCCAGGAATACGGTTGTCTTTACGACATCGTTGATGCTAAGGCCGGCTTCTTCCAGAATTGCATGTACATTCTTGAATGCCTGTACGGTCTGTTCTTTCACTCCTCCTTCTGCGAAATTGCCTGTTGCGGGGTCAAGCCCCAACTGGCCGGAAGCAAACAGCATATTTCCTACTTGCACAGCCTGACTGTACGGACCGATAGCGGCAGGTGCGTTTTTTGTTGCGATAACTTTCTTCATTGTTTCTTTATTTTAATAACGTTATTGTGCTTGTTCATTCATCCGCTGGCGAACCACTTCATAGATCAGGATGGAAGAGGCGACCGATACGTTCAGCGAACCGATCGTACCGAACTGCGGAATCTTCACCATGCTGTCGCAGATACGAAGATTATCCATCGAAACTCCCGTATCTTCGGCTCCCATCACGATCGCCACAGGTCCGTCATATTTAATAGCCGTATAATTCTCAAAAGCTTTTTCACTGGCTGCATAGACTTTTACTCCGGACGCCTGTAAGAAACGGATGGCCTCCGTAATGCTTTTTTCCTTGCAGACAGGCAATACATGGAGCGCACCGGCCGAGGTCTTAATCGCATCGGCATTCACCGTTACGCTTCCCCTTGAAGGAATCACGATCGCATCCACACCCGCACATTCGCAGGTACGGGCAATCGCACCGAAGTTACGGACATCCGTAACCCCATCCAACAACACGATAAACGGATTCTTTCCCTGCTCATATACAAACGGAATAATATTTTCCAGCCGTTCGTATGTGATAGCCGGGATAAAAGCTATTACTCCCTGATGATTCTTACGTGTCAAACGGTCGAGACGTTCGGCAGGCACACGCTGTACAGGTATATCACGTCCTTTCAGAACTTCAAACAATTCACGAGACAAGTCTCCCTGCAGTTCACGTTTCACCAATATTTTATCAATCTCCTTATCGGCCTGGATTGCCTCGATCACGGCACGGATGCCGAACACCATTTCGTTTTCTTTCATTATTCTATATCTTTTCCGTTTTCATCACCGGACTATTTCGATTTTTCCCGGCTTTATGCGGACAAAGATACAAAAGATTTACGCTTTTATTATATACTCTCGTATATATTAGCTATTGCTTTTCAGCTTATGCCGTGACGATGAATAAGCCCGGATCAAGAATAAAATACCGGTAATAATCAAAGCAGATGAAAGTCCGGTATAAAATACCGAAATAAAGGAGTTGGGAAGCAATTGGAAATGACGGATCGTAACACCGAAAGTAATCATAAAGATCATCACGGTCCAGCCTTTCACATCAAAAAATGAAAAAGGACAGTTCTTTTCCCTTTCTGGGAAATCCGCTCGGAATGTTTAACAAACAAACGGCGAAAGACAAACTGGAAGAAAAGCAGGAAAACAACAATTGCCTCTCCAACTTTAACCAGCCAGTAATGGGCATCGTTCAACCACGTGATGATGCCGATCCTTAAGATATTGATGCCAGCTATGATCCAAACGCATCCGGCTATTAAAAGCAGGGTGCGCCGGTTTACTCTAAATTCCATTATCAGATACTTTTCTCTATGCTCCGCCTGTCACTCGTACGTTGGCGGCTATTCGTGCGATCCTTGTCAGACCGTTTGTCCCTATCGTAATGCCTGTCTTTATCCCGATCCGGACGTTTCTTGTCAAATTTGTCCTTATCGTGCTTATTCTTGTGATGATCGGAACCGGGACGGCCTCCCTGATGGCTCGGACGATCGTATTTGCCGGGCTTCCACTGCCCATTGTCATGATGTGGACGGCCATTGTTATGATGTGGTTGAGGACGATCATATTTACCGGGATACCATTTGCCGTCGTCGAAACGGTCAAACCATCTATTGTTCGTATATTCCCATTGGCAATGCCAATAATGATCTTCATAACGATGGCACGCATTGGACGGACGGTAGTGCGGATAATGCGGATTATTGTACCAACCTCTCCAGTCATGAATGCGTGTCGGTGCCTCACGGACGAAACGCACATACAAACGAAACTGCGAAGGCGAAAGGATACGCTGTAATTTCCGGTCCCGTTCCATACGCAACTTATATATCTTCCGGGCAGACTGATCCCAATAGCGATAATGCTTGCGTGCTTCACGCTCGATCTTCTCTCCGTACCGATGAATGATCTTATGATACTCGGCAGCTTGACGGTTCGTCATGCGGATTGCCTGTTCCATCCAGAGGCAGTTCTGGCAATGGGGTTCATTCCATCCGAAACTGATCCAAAATTGTGCATGTCCCTGCAAGCTGCAAAAAAGGATCGCTATTAATAGAATACTCAATTTCTTCATGTCTCTCAATTTTAAATTAGCACTTACACTCTGTTGCTATTATGACCGGATCGCGATGAAAAGGTTTAAATCTTTGATTTCAACAGCTCTTTCGCATTTGCAATAGAAGCACTGGTCAACGAAGCACCGCTCAGCATACGCGCAATCTCTTTTACACGCTCTTCTTTATTCATTTTCCTGATACGGGTTACGGTCCTTTCATCCGTATCCTCCTTATAAACAAAATAATGGTCTTTCCCTTTTGCTGCGATCTGGGGGAGATGGGTAATGGCAAAAACCTGCATCTTCGTACCTAGTTCCTGCATGATATCCCCCATTTTATCGGCTATATCCCCGGAAACCCCCGTATCCACTTCATCAAAGATAATGGCAGGCAACGCCGTAAATCCGGCAATCATCGCCTTGATACATAACATCAGGCGGGAGATTTCGCCTCCGGATGCCGTCTG
>OGPJ01001424.1_pt1 | contig 16965 bp, 17 predicted proteins | sample 1552831 | NCBI WGS metagenome assembly OGPJ01 (sample SAMEA2579914, study PRJEB22360) | human gut metagenome | biome: human gut; feature: human-associated habitat; material: faeces | place: Denmark | collected 2008/2010
GAGATTCAGCCACCTCAAACGGATTATGTATTTCAGGAGGGCATTCGCTCGGGCTATCAGACCATGGATGTTCTCGGGGTCGCAGCGTTTTCCATCATCATCCTGGATTCTGCCGTTGTGAAGGGCTACACCGATCCTGGTAGGAGTTCGGCGCTTCTTGCTCGCGCGAGCATCGGGGCGGTAGTGATGCTCGGGCTGGTCTATGGCGGCTTGACCTACCTCGGCGCAACGTCGGTATCGTTGGGAACGGGCATGTCACAAGTTGGGCTACTCGTTGCTATCGTTGAGAGCGTTTTGGGGGATGCAGGCAAGATCCTGTTGAGCGCGATCGTAGCGCTCGCATGCGTGACCACGGCTGTTGCGCTGGTAAGTTCGGCTGCGGATTTCTTCAGTCGGCTGTTCAAGAACAAGATCTCCTACCAGGCGCTTTTGATCATAGACTGCGTGATAGGAGCGCTGATCTGCGATATCGGCCTCGAGAACATCATTCGCTTTGCCGATCCGGTGCTGGGCGTGGTGTACCCACCCTTCATCACCGTGGTGGTGCTTCTGATCTTCAGGAAGCAGATCAAGCTGCGTGAAGTCTACCAAGGGGCTGCCATAGGTGCGCTTGTGGGCGGGATCGTGGTTGAGCTGGCCGTGACCAAGGTGGCTACTATCGTTCCGCTTGAACTGCTCCCGTTGTCTTCGATGGGCTTTGGCTGGATCGTGTTTGCTCTTATGGGCACCTTGGTCGGAATGGTGGTGGGCCTTACCAGGCGCAAAGCTTGAATTGACTTACAATGAGGTCAGCCAAGAATTCACTCCGCAAGGATCAATATGACGAACAATACGCCACCCGAACCGCCAAAACAACCTAAGCCTTCAGTTGTTGTATCGTCCTCGAAGGCCGAGCGGATCTTCCTGATGATTTCGTGTATCTGCATTATTGGTGGGGCTGTGCTCTTCATCTACAGCGAACAAGCCGTAGGAATCGGACAGGAAGGCGTGGTGAACAAATTCCTGGGGAGCCTTGGAATGGCAGTGGCGAGCATCGGCATGTTCATTGTCGGTTGCTTTTTCGTGAAGCGCATCGTGCTCGGTCTCAAGTCTATGAGCTCAAGTGAGCGCTCAGAAACACGAAAGGCCTTCGTAAGGCAGCTTTCGATCGCAGCCCTTAACGTTCTTGTGTATGGCGCGCTGTTCATCCTGTTCTTGGGGAGTCTTACTGCGTTAGATGGCGCAAGCGTGGGAACGTACTTCGTTGTATTCGCGGTGTGGGCTGCTTGCATAGCATCATTCGTTCTTTACCGGCGGCATCGAAAGAAGCACAAGGTTTCCTATGAGCTTCTTAAACAACCTGCGATAACGGTATTTCTCTTTTTGTTTGCAGCTGTGATCCTCGCTGTATTCATCAGGTCTGACGTTCCTGATTCCTTTCAGGATCTGATCGAGGGTCCTGAAACAGCCGAGGTGCTTTTGGTCGAAGCTGATATCGATCATCCATCTGCTCGTTATAGTGCGATCATGCAAGATCAGCATGTTCTTACATTCTGCACCGCTGACGAAGAGCGCATTGTGCTCGTTGTGCCAGAAAAAGATATAGCAGCAGCTAAAGTGATCAACGACTATGGGAACTTTGTCCACCTTACCTATTACCCGCGCACCCAAGTGTTCTGCGAAGCAACGCCTTGGGAAACAGGAGCGCAGGATATGGGCCCTGATCTACTTGAGAAGTTGGTTGAAGAATACGACTTCGATCTGTAAGAGGATTTGAACAGGAGTGACCAATGGACGAACAGCGCAAACGAGAACTGAAGGAAGCGTATCGCAACAGCCGACCTCCTATGGGTGTGCTGGCGTTTCGCTGTGAGCCTACGGGGGAAAGCTTCCTCTTGGCATCGCGCAACATCTCAGCCGACACCAACAGCGTGACGTTCAAGCTGAACTCAGGCTATCATCCCAATCGACATCTTCTGGAGTTGTGGGAGCGCTACGGCGAAGAGGGTTTTGCGGTCGAGGTGCTGGAGACGCTCGACTATCGCGACGAATCGGATGATCCTGCCGACTACAAGGACGAGCTCGATCAATTGCGTGACCTTTGCCTTGAGCGCGACCCGAACGCCTTGCTCTTGTGGAAGTAGCAAGACGTTCGGGTTGGCAGAAGACGCATCCTACTGATAGCGACGGTGGCGGGGGAGCGCGAGGATCACGCTCAGAAGAGCTACGACGATCACGCTCGTACCAGCAGCGCACACTGCTTTCAGATGAATCGCGGGAATACCCATCAATATACCGATGATGTAGGGGATGAGCCAGGCGAGCCAGACCACCGTGCTGAAGGTATGGAAGCGTTTTTGCGCCTGTTCGCTGCCGCGCAAATAGGTCCACGTTGCCCACGTTGCGTGAATGAGCATCAAAACGATAGCTACTACACCCGTGATGCCATGGACACCCATGCTGCCAGCAGTTTGCGCAGCCATGGAGCTCATCATCAGCGTGCCCGTTGTGTCGCAGGCAAGTCCGATCCAAAAGAGCGTTACGTATTTCCGTGTGAGCGTGCCGCTGCGGCGCTCTCCGAAAACACCCCAGGTATAGAACACGAGCGCGGCGCTGATCGCGATTGTTGAGAGAATAAGAAGCGGTGACATGATGACCTCATTTCTTTTCTTAGGACCGTCTCTTCAATAGAGGGCGATCTTTTGGTTGGTGTTCGAAAAATGAACAAGATTCATTTATTGAACAGTGTTCATTTTAGAATCATTTTGTGCGCTGTCAAGATATTTGAACGAAGTTCATGATGTCGTTATACTGGTGTCGTATTCCCGATCTAAGGACGCTTGAAATGGGCAAACGATCAGTTATCACCAGCGAAGAAATACTCGAGCAGGCCTATCAGCTTGCCTGCGAGCAGGGGCTTCGATCGCTCAGCATTCGTTCGATCGCTGCCGCCTGCGATGTTTCGGTGGGGACGGTCTACAACTCGTATGCGAGCAAGACCGAACTGATTAACGATGTGGTGGGTATGTTTTGGCAGCGAGCCTTCGCGGAAACCATGAAGACGCTTGCCGCGCATGAAGGTAATGACTTCATCTCTTTTTGCGAGGCGCTTTCGCAGAGTCTCAAGAGCGCGCTCAAAGAATTCAGGAAGGATTTCCTCTCCGATCTTTCTGCGCTCAGTGAAGGCGATCGTCTTTCGGCGCAGAAGCGAGAGCAGCAAAGCTTCATCCACGCACGTGCAGGAATAAAGCAGGCGCTGTTCAGCGATCCAAAGATCAAGCAGGATCAGCTAACGGGTGCGCTTACCTCCGATGCTCTTGCAGCGCTCGTCTGGGAGACCCTGATAGATTCTGCGCGCGATGACATGGGCTACGACAAGACCCTCTTCGAACTCCTCCGGTCTGCCTTGTATTAGGTCTTTAGATACTCTGCGTCCTTGCAGAGATCAAGTAGGTCGTGCTTCTAGTCGAATCTCAGATCTGTCAGCAAGCTGCTGGTAATTCGGTCCGAACCAAAGTGGTAACTCTTCTTGGCGCACGATGAGCGGCATACGATGATGGATAGGTGCCATGTCTGTGTTTGCCTCAGTTGTCACCATAGAAAAGGTATCTCTGCGCCAAGTGCAACCGATGAAAACAATGTCCTGCCCAGGAACACGGAATTCGTATTGGCGTTTGATGGGTTTCCCAGTTTTGGGTGAGGGGTAGGTTTCTTCACGATGTGTCTCGAAGAAAGCAGGAACAGGAAGGATGCAGCGTCTATGCTGCATGGATTCTTGCCAAGTTGGCTTCGTGGCGCTTTCGATTCGTGTGTTGAATACAACGCCTGGTTTCCAGGATTCCTCGAATCCCCACGAAAGCTCCCGTACTCCTAGCGATCCTGGTGTGAAAGCGGAAGAGAGCGCGTAAGATGGCGCAGTCATCGAAGTTGATGATTGCGTAGCAGCATCAAAACTAGGCACGATGAGTGGCGCGACCGACCTCGGATAAGCTTCCGTCGTTCGAACTGGCCAGTCGGGGCTGAAGTTCAGCGGAGCTCCAACTTCGAGTTTCAGCACAATATCGAGCACTTCGTCGTAGGTAAATATGATGCATCTTTTACACATGGTTCAATAGTATCAGCGAATGTTCGCAAGTTGCACGTATAAGATATAGTTGATGTTCGCTTATGATTCTTTGATATGCATAAAGCGTCTCGATTTCTTTTGCGGTTTCGTCTTTGATCTTCTGCAAACGTGGCGTGTGTGAAAGCATGACAGAGCGATTGGAAGGGGATTACGTGAAGGGCTTTAGCCTTGATATACTGGATCGCTCTCATGCCGATCAGCAGCGTGAAGAGATTCCGAAGCAACTTCAAACGTCTGCGCCGTCGGACGCTTTTAGTGTCTATTTGCTCTTCAATCTTGAAGCCGCTTATGATTTCGGCCACGTGATATTGGCGTTGGGCCCGATGGATGGCGCGCTTGAAACATATTCGTTCTATCGGCAGGGTACTGCCATCAAAGCACCGGCGCTCATGGCGTGTCTTGAGTACCCTCTCACCTTCGCGCAGATTGAGGCTTCATCGGGTTGGATCGTGCATGGTCAGCCTGGCAATTACTGGAACGAGCATGTGAATGCAGCTCTTGCGCTTTGGTGCACGAAAGAATCCTTCGATCAGATACGAGCATTTGCCGAAGCAAAACGAGCAAATCCTGGTGTTTATGACCTCTTTTCATACAACTGCCTTACGTTCGTGATCGAGGCACTTGCACAGGGCGGTGTCTCTTTGGAAGTTGGAAGCGGCAAACGGTTGCGAACGTTCATTCCGCGCAATGCGTTTCGTCGCGTGAGCCAAGTGGCGGGTGCACATAAACTGGGAGCCTGGAAATACTGGTTTCCCCTTGCTCAGCCGCCAGAGAACGGACTCCGAACAATCTCCGATACGCCTGGCAAGGATCGTCCTCTGAAATAGCTTTTTGGTACAGAACCAGTCTATAGTGCTCGTTATAGTAGGAGTCGTGTTCGTAGAAGCGTACTTCTTGAGAATTGATTACGCCGTTCTCGTCCTGGATTAGCTCGATACTATCGAAAATCAATTTACTTATCAGCGTTGGTATTGCGGTCACTGGCACATCAATATACACATCGACCGTATGCATTTCCTCTTTAGCGACGTGGAAGAGTTCGCCAGAGATCTTTCTCGTACGAATTAGTGCATGCGATGTCTGTTAAACTCTTTATCTTTTAATCAAACAGATGAATTAGCATCCTTAAATGTTGAGTTAATGGTTGACAGGTGTATCCGCTCTTGTCGCCAGACAACCCCATATGCGTAATCATATAGAAAGGGCGAGCAGACTCTCCTTTATCGTAGGTAGTGCAAGATTAGCTATTAGGTTGTCTTGCTAGGGATATTTTGCAAGCGAGAAAAACCAAACACAGCTCAGAAACGCAATTTGTGCAGGTAGACTCTATATATTTGATATTATGATTAAAACTGACACATTTGTTTGCAAATGATCTTTGTTGTCAAGTGATGCTGAATAGAAAATGATGGGTATTAATTTTGAGAATGAGGTTTTTGACACATGACAGAAATATGTGTGACTCGTCCAGCTAAACCTTTCTTGAAATGGGCAGGTGGAAAGAATTGGCTCATCAAGCATTTACCGTGGCTTCTAGGCGATCTGGAATATGCTCAATATCACGAACCTTTCCTAGGAGGAGCCTCGGTCTTTTTTTCATCTTGTTCCACCTGCTTCAACGCTCTCAGATACTAATGACGAATTAATCAACACCTATATTCAAGTTCGCGATAATGTAGATGTAGTTATTGAACACATTAAGTCGTGGAAAATAAGCGAAGAGAAGTATTACGAAATCAGGTCAATGAAATCTGACGATTTGGTTATTCGGGCAGCTCGTTTCATTTTTCTTAACAGGACATCTTTTAACGGAATCTATAGGGTTAATAGAAAAGGGGAGTATAACGTCCCGTATGGAAAACGCGATTCTTACGAATTCGATTACGAGAGAATCCAGAATGCGAGTTCAGCATTAAATGGAACCAGTTTAAAGTGTTGCTCTTTCGAAGATACTCTGGATGATATTAAAGCGAACGACCTGGTTTTCCTTGATCCTCCTTATACTGTTTCACACAATAATAACGGCTTTATCGAATACAACAAAAAGTTATTCTCACTAGAAGATCAATATAGCCTTCGAGATTACATATTGAAAGTGATGGAAAAAGAGGCTTACTTCCTTTTGACAAATGCTGCACACGAAACAATTGCAGACATATTCAGTGATTGCGGAACAAGGATTAGCATGAATCGCTTCAGCTCTCTAGGAGGAGCAAAGGCTAAACGTGGCAACGTAGGCGAGTATATATTTACGAACATACCAGTGGGAGAAAAAGATGGAATTATCTAGCGAAATAGTCAGCGGAAAAGAACTTGAAAAAGCTAATAGGGAACGCAAGCGTGATTATATATTCGAAAACATTGTGGAAGAAGCTCGTGATCGATATATAGAAGAAGGCTGGGAAGTAGATCGCGAACTGGCTAATCGCAAGGTGAAGATGAAGAAGCTAAAACCCGCTGACGAAATCTTTGAAAATCGTGTTTGGACAATGCTGTACAAACTTGGTTTCACGCACATGAATCGCGATAATAAATTCAAGATTGAATACAAGCAGAATGGGAAGCAATCCAGCAAACAAATAGATGTTCTGGCAGCTGATTCTGAGATTGTGCTATTGATTGAGTGCAAATGCGCTAATAAGCCACGAACGAGGCAAAATTTTAAGACTGATATCGAAGCTATAAGTGGCTATAGAAAAGCTGTCTTCAATGAACTGAATGAGATATTTCCTAATCATAAGAAAGTCTGCGTTTTCGCAACTAATAATTATGAAATCACCGAAACCAATAAAGATTTGCTAGAAAATCAAAATATTCGTTACTTTAATGAAAGCACAGTCGAGTATTATGAATCACTTGGAAAAGCATTAGGGAGGACGGCACGTTACCAACTTTTGGGCAATCTGTTTGCTGGCCAAAAGATAAGCGAAATGGCCACAAAGGTGGCTGCAATAAAAGGAAAAATGGGTGGTAGAACCTATTACTCGTTCTCGGTTGAGCCCTCTAAGCTTCTCAAAATGTCTTATATTCTGCATCGAAATAGCGCGCAACCAGAAGAAGTCCTTCCAACATATCAACGTCTGATAAAGAAGTCGAGACTCAAGGATATTCAGAAGTTTATAAATAATGGAGGGTTTTTCCCGAATTCGATAATCGTAAATATAAACAGTGAGAGTGCTTCTTTCAAGCCTGCGCCGATGAAGAATCAACCTGAAGATTCAGACTCGCGCATAGGCATATTAGAGCTGCCTCAAAAGTATAGATCTGTTTATGTGATAGACGGACAACATAGATTATATGGCTATGCCGATAGCGATTATGAAGGAAAAGACACAATTCCAGTTGTTGCTTTTTATGATTTGGATAACAAAGATCAGATAAAAATGTTCATGGATATTAACGAAAAGCAGAAAGCTGTACCTCAAACGCTGAGAACTACCTTGAACGCAGATCTCCTTTGGGATGCTCCGGATATGGGGGATAGACAAAAAGCTCTTCGCTCTCGTATTGCGCAAGAGCTAGGCGAGTTGAAAAAGTCACCTCTCTATAATCGTGTAATAGTGGGTGAAAATGCCAAGGGCCCAAAGAGAACAATAACTCTTCCTTTTATTGATAAGGCCATAGATAAGGCTGGCTATCTCGGTAAATACAAAGACAATGCAATGATTGAAAATGGCTTATTTGAATATGGAGATATCGATACTTCATATAAGAGAATTATTGATTATTTGGTACAAAGCTTTTCCTATATAGAAGAGATAGCACCTGAAGAATGGGATAAGGAAGCTAAGCAAGGCGCAATATTCACAGTTAACGTTGGTGTATATGCTCTTATCTGCGTTTGCGCTGACATACTCAGACATCTGCAAGATACTCAAGATGTCGATGTCCGAAATGCCGAAATGGAAGAGCTGGTCGAGACAACCGAGTTTTTCCTGTTGCCACTTGTTGATTACATAAAGGAGTTAGATCAAGAAGGAAGAAATGCTTTCACTAAAAAATATGGAGGAAACGCTACAAAAGAATGTTGGTTTAAGTTCAGACAAATAATCCATGACGCTCATAGCGATTTCGATCCTGAAGGTCTTTCTGATTGGGTGCGCGACAATAGTATGCAGTATAACGATGAATTTAGAAACAAATTGTACGCTATTGAGAATAGAATCGCAGATCAAATCTCTAATACTCTTGAGAAAGAATACGGTGAAGACTGGATGCGTCTAGGTGTTGAGAGAAATGTCTTTACGACACTTAACAATCGAGCTACGGATAGACAATACAATACAGGTGGCGAGCTTGATCCCTGGAGAGAAGTAACGCTTGAAGAATGCAGGAAGATAGTTACATGGTCAAGAAACTGGAGGAACCTTTTCAAGCCCTTCTTTGAAAGCTTGGTGGGAGATGGGAAATCCCACAACAAGAAAGATCTTACCGAATGGATGACCGAATTAAATCGTGTCCAGAAACAGCTGAAAACAATCAAGGATTATAGCGTTAGCTACGATGATTACATTCTCGTTTGTGATTACTATGACAAATTAGATTTGTAAACATCCCTCGGTATCTGCCTGTACTGTGGGTTATAAGGACATGCTTTTGTGCTATAGCCCAGGATTAGCTAGACTCTGCACGGGTAAAATGTTAGGAAAAGGGAGTGCCTATTATCCTCATTTATCATCCTGTTTTTGAATCGTAGTGTATCAGGGCTATGTCTGGTTGCACGTCGTGTATGCAGTAGGTGCTCGGGCGCAAGAATTGCGCACTTGAATAAACATAGCAATTTTACTCCGCTAAAACCTCTTGATCTGTTTCTGAGTGTATTTCACTAAGCATTTTTAGACCCTTAACAAGTGATTCGTAAAGAGTCCAATATGTATCACTTTGTCCATTGCGAAGTTTCTCTTCATTGACCGCATAGAACATTGATGTCATCTCAATCGAAGTGCCGCTAAACAAAAGGTTTCTCTTTAGCCATGAATATTTAAGCCCTTGAATATCAACGACTCGCATATCGTTAAAATACTTTGGTCCTATCAAATTGTACGCACCTGGAAGGTATTCTTGAAACTCTTCGCTTATAGATTGGCCCCAGTAAGAAAACAAGAGTCCCGGCCGCCCTTTAAGATATGAACTAAGCAGTTTGCATAGATACTCCAGAGGAACGTGAGTGTGGGTCAAGTTTATGGAATTGGGATCCTCGCTCATTTCCCTGCTTATATCAGTTAAAAAAAGAGCGCATGCTGGTTCCTTAAGAGACGAGAATTGTTCTATTTGATGCACGCATAAAAGAGCTCTCTTTTCGTCCAGAAGAACGTTTCTAATGAATGAGTCAAACAGATTGTTAAGCTGCTCGTAAACGATAACAGCATGAAGATAGATATCGACCTCGGGATTTGCTGACAAGAATTCCTTTACCTTTTCGTTAAGAAAACTGGATGTGTGTTCATTAAGCAGCTTTGAACTGTCGAGGATAAGTTTGGACTCGGGCGACCCGTCTTGGCTAATGCTGCGGTTGAGTTTTAGTGGGAGAGTTCCCTCATGCTGGTATACATTTCTGAGTTTATATAGAAGAGCGTATGAATTACCACTATCGTATATCGCTGAAACTGCTTGTGAAAAGTTTTCTGCTTCAATCTTGCTTACAAGTGTTCTAATTTTGTTTTCGAAATGCGTGACAGTTCTCACTATGGCTTCGATATACGACTCAAGAGCCTTCTGAGCCTTTCTTATTACTTGAATATCTTGGCTATCAATAGTCGCCATTGTAGAAACCACTGCTGAGAAAGCATCGTTATAGTTGGCGATGATTTCAGCGAATGCGGCAATGCTCATAATTGAATTTACTCCTTCGAGCGCAGCCTCATATTCGGTTTTCAGTAGTGGAGTTACGCATATTAATTCAGACTCGACATTTTTGTTTGATGAGGATTTTGAAACAAAATATCCATAGCAATGCCCAGTTTTTTGAAATTCCTTTTCGTAGACAAAGTCTTCAGTCATGGTTCCTGCCTTTCAGTCTAAAGGTTTTTGCTGTCAAGGGTATTCGTCCAGTGGCTGGGATCGAAAGTCTGCTTCTAATCCTTTTACTCCCGCCGAGTGATTTTTTTGGTGTAGACTTTCTGCCTCATCTTGCTCCAGTCCCTTAGGAAGCCGTTGAAGGTGAAGTTCGTGGTCGTGTTGATGTCGACGATGGCGAGCTGGTCGTCGAGTCTTGAAGATGGCGTAACTTCATAAACTTATCGTTTTCAGTAGGGCGTAAAAGAACTCTCTCTGCTCGAGTTCCAACATAAATGGATACCCTTTCCTCATCATCGGTTTCGTTGCACTGCGCTCCAGAATTCCCTTCTTGGGTCTTTTATCAGCTAGTTCGTAGCTGCGCGGTGCGCTCTCGCTGATCTGCAGAGAGCGGCTAACAGATAGTTTCAGCGCAAATTATGCGATTAAAGGCCTGATAAGCCATCAAAATATACCCAAATGTTACGATAGTGTGCTGCGATTACTCCCACTCGATGGTGCAGTTCTATCTTGTGGTTGTTTGAAATGGCTTGATGTATCCTTCGATAATTTGAGGCATCCCAGCTGCTCAACACATCCTTATCTCATGACATCATTACGACGTCATGAGATAAGCCACTTTTTGCATACAAGGGTCTTTAGATGCGATAGTTTTTCTTTACTGAACTAAAGGACGATGCTTTTATAAGGAAGACATCACCACGACTCCTTGTTAGGGCTACATATAGCTTGTTTTTTGATGACACGGACATGCCTTCCGATGAAAATTTCTCATCATCAAGTTTTTCGAAGCTGCTTGTAAGAATCACGCAAACGGAATCAAAGGTGTCCCCTTTCGAATAGCCCCAGTTAATGGATCGAAAAGAATAGCTGGCTGCTTCTCGGTATACAAGTTTTGGTATGCTATCGTCCTTGAGAATATCCTCGAAGTTATCACCCAGCCATATCAATTCTCCTTTGTTGCATCCAATCGAAGAGATCTGAATCCCCAGCTTATTCTCAATGAATGAGCAAATTGAAGGAGCGCATCTACGAGATTTTTGTAATGATACTTCGTCGATCTCGAAGCCTTCTTTGCGAAGTCCCTCGAGAAAATCCGAGTAACTTATGTCTCTTTTTCCCTTGGCGAATGGTCTGCCAGTATTGTTTTGACCAGAGACGGAGTGCTGATAATAGTCACCAACAAGAGTTATCTCATTGAGGAGTTTGGCAAGTTTCACGATTAGATCATAGTCATGCTCTCGAAAATCTTGAAACTCATCAATGTATAAAGCATCGTAAAAAAGCTCTATGCGACGTGCGGCTCTTTTTATTAGAGATTCTTTCTCGCATTTTACTTGGAGTGCAAGTTCGGAAAGCGTTGCGCAGTAATATCTCAAACCGTCATCAATATAGTGATAAAGCTTATCTTTCGCAAAATACCTTTTGTTGGGTATCATTCGTCCATCATCGGACTTAACACGCATAGGTGGCGGGGAAACGGTTGTGATACCTTTGCTCGCAAAGGTATCACACTTGAAGTGAGCAGCAATACTTGGTTCGTACGGTAATACTAGGTAGTGATAGACAAACGAATCGAACGTGGAAATTGTTGTCAGTTCCGGGATTGACCCAAAAGAGCTCATTAGCTCCCTCTGGATATTGAAGACATTTTCACGAGTAAAGGCAAGTATGAGATTTCTTTTAGCGGGATCGATTGAATGGCAAATGTGGTAAGTCTTGCCAGCGCCAGCGACCGCGAGAATTACTCGCTTAGCCATTTGATTGCATTTCTAACGTACTGCGGCACTTTGAACTCTGCTTCAGAAATTAGCATCTTGTAAGCGATGTCCGCTTTGTTGTTCAGCATCTTGCCAAGAACGGGCTCGTATTCTTTTCCGTGAAATAGATATTTTGAGTTGGCTTTGATATCTACGAAACTGTCAAGCATTTCTTTGTTATCCCGATACAAGCAGGCTTCCCATGTCCAGCCTTCGATGTCTTCATCCATGAAAATATGCTGGTCGCTATGGGTTTCGTTGTAGTTATGAGAATCCGTGATTCTTTCATCATATCCGTCATTATCCGTAATAACAGCTACTTTCTTATTAGCCTTCTCGGCAATCTCTAGGTATCGCTTGTATGAAATGCCTCCGCATGAAATCACGGTTACCCCATCAGCTTCAATAGTTTTACAAGTAATTTGTTCGTAAAACTTAGGGAGCAATATGAATTCAGTGGCTCCTTCAACCAAAATAGCTTTTTCCGACAAAAGCAACTGAAGAAAAGCATTGTTGTCGGCTTTTGTGAAAAAGGCCGCTACGTCGCTAGGAACAGATTCGAGAGAGCGCACACAATCTCCTGTTATCCAAAGAACATTGTTGAGGTTCAAAGAGCACGCAATCATGCTGCTGTGTGTTGTGATGATAATCTGGGATTCTTTTCCATGGTCAAATATCTCATGAAGCATCTTTCTCATCGTCGCAAAGCAAAGATGGTTTTCAGGTTCTTCCATAAGAACCACGTCAAGAGCCGCAGCTTTAGTAAATGCGATTTGAGTTTTTATTAGGCTTTCCATTCCGCTACCGCGATTTTCCAAAGGAATAGAGTCCTCGAAGACAGAAAGAATGCTTTCAAACTGCACCTTTTTACTATCGATGCCAAATCTTCTTCTCCGATCTATAGGATCAAGCGCAATGGAGTCAAAAGCTTCGTTAAGTTTTACACGAAATTCATTCTTTGCTCGTACTTGGGTTTCATTGTCGTATCGGCTGTTGAATAGCGATTTGTTGTAGTAGCTAAACGAGGGAATCGTCGAGTTTGCTGTTGCGTCTACGAACAGGAAACCGAAAGGCCTCTTTACCGTTCTGTAGGGGTTGTTTGCAAAAGTTGTCCAAGTTAACGAATAGTATTCAAGTGGCAAATTTCCTTCGGCAATGAATTTTTCAAGCCCAGAGCCTAGTTCGGCGTCAAACTTACATTCAAATCGAATACCGTATTTTTCTTCCTTCTGTCCTTTTCCACCATAGACTTCCCCATAAAAATACGGAGAGCTTTTTTCGTTGACATCCAAATTCAGATGCACTTCAATCACCATCTTTGGAAGTGTCTGAGCGCTAGGATTCAGTTTAAAAAGTGAAACGTTTTCAGAGTTGAATAAATCAGAAAGAACCGATTTATCAGCAGTGCGATATTGTTGATTTAGCACGATTCTAATCGCTTCAAGAATAGTGCTTTTGCCCGCCTCGTTTTCTCCCACGAGGATGTTTGTATGCGGATTGAGGTGAACATCAATTGACTTGAATTTTTTAAAGCCTTCAATATGGATCAGTTCGATGCTGCTCATCTGCAATTCATCCTTCGTTGTTCTTTCGACTAAAGATTGCTCAGTCCCATTTGATAATTTGCACAATCGCTATCAGATGGTAGTTTCACCAGTTCTTCTTCAAGACGCCCATCGCCCATCTTGGCTTTCTTCCAATCGAAGTGGCTATTCGCACCACCGCTCTTGATGCGCTTTTGGGCGCCTGCGGGATCGTATTCGGCTTTCCAGCGCAGGTAATCCTCTTCGCTCAGATTGCCAATGGCGTACTCGAATTCCTTCTCCGCCCATTCCTGCACGCTGTCTTCGAGATTTGCCTGCACGGGCATGATGTAGGCAACGCCGTCGATCAGAATCGGCCTGATGTAGCCGACCCCCTCCATCTCCATGAGGAAGTGCATGACCGCGCTCTCGCTGTAGTCCTCATGCTCTCGCAGATAGTCGGGAGACACTTCGAGAGCCTTAGCGATCACCTCGCGATGCCCGTCTTTAGGATTCCTGTTTCCAAGCTCATAGCTTCTGATCGCCGTTTCGGAGAGCCCCGTCTTCTCGGCGAGCTCCGCTTGCGTCAATCCCAACGACTGCCTTCTTTTGCGAATCCTCGTCCCGCATATTGCGCCCATATACACCTTCTAACTCAACATCGCCAGCATGAGCTGCCAAGTTTCCTTTGTAATAAATTATCCAACCACCTCACGTATTTGTAAAGGTTTTGCTTGACAGCACAAACGCGTGAGGTTACAGTAAAGACAACAGCACATTTTAGTGAGGTTATAAGAACAGCAAGAACACAACGATAGGAGAAGCTATGACAGATAACAAATTGCTGGGCGTAGACGAGGTTGCCGAAGCCATCGGCGTCTCGCGCTCTTATGCCTACCGCGTGATACGGAAGCTCAACAACGAGCTTCAGGAGTCCGGCCACTACGTTGTGCCGGGAAAGGTGAACAAGGCATTCCTTATCGAGAAGTTCTTCGGGATCCCAGAACGTCAAGCAGGCGAGGAACAGGAGAATTAAATGCCGGTATACAAAGATTCGAAGCTCGGCACTTGGTTCGTCCAGTGCGCTTATCGCAACTATACGGGCGAGCGGATCCGCACGACCAAGCGCGGGTTCAAAACCCGCAAGCAGGCGCAAGACTGGGAGCGGGAGTTCGTCAAGAGGAAAGAAGGCGCGCTCGACATCAGCATCGCCGCGTTCTATGAGCTTTACGAACAGGACGTGAAGCCAAGGTTGAAGGAGAACACCTGGAACACCAAGGCGCATATCATCGAGACGAAAATCATTCCATATCTCGGCGACCTGAAGATAAGCGAGGTAACGCCCGCCGACATCCTGCACTGGCAAAACGACATCCAGAGCCTAACGGACGGCAGCGGCCAACCGTATTCGCCAACATATCTGCGCACCATCTGCAACCAGCTGTCCGCAATCTTCAACCACGCCATCCGCTACTACGGCCTTTCCAACAATCCTCTGCTCCGTACAGGCAAGATCGGATCCAAGAAAAGCCTTGTCGAGATGCAATTCTGGACACGCGACGAGTACCTGGCTTTTCGCAGGCAGGTCATGGACAAACCGCTGTCGTTTCTCGCTTTCGAAGTCCTGTATTGGACAGGCATTCGCGAAGGAGAGCTCCTGGCGCTCACGCCCAAGGACTTCAACTTCGAGAAGAGCATCATCTCCATCAACAAGTCCTACCAGCGCATAAAGGGCAGGGACGTCATCACCAGCCCGAAAACGCAGAAGTCGAACCGGCTGATAACGGCATCGCCCTTCCTGATGAAAGAGGTCAAGGAGCATGTCGACGTGAATCATATCCCTAGTGGCGAGCGCATCTTCAGGCTGACAAAATCGTTCCTATATCACGAGATGCGGCGCGGGTGCGCCCTTGCTGGAACAAAGGTGATTCGTATTCATGACCTGCGCCACAGCCACGTGAGCCTGCTCATAGAGCTGGGTTATTCCGTTTCCGCAATCGCAGAGCGCATGGGCCATGAAGGGGTAGACATCACGCTCAACTACGCGCACCTGTTCCCTAACAAGCAGGCGGACATGGCGGCCGATCTTGAGCGTCTGAATATTTCCGAGGAGCGTGAGTAGATGAGCGAGAGGAACAACGACAGAAGCGGAAGGTGGCGCAATAAGACTATAGCGTTTCGTATGTCGGAAGAAGAAGCTGCGCAGCTCGATATGCTGGTCTCGATCAGCGGACTCACCAAGCAGGACTACATAACCTCAAAGCTTCTCAATAGAGAGGTTCACGTGATACCAAGCAGCAGAATTCAGTTGAATCTGCAAAGCACTATGAGGCAGCTGCTCGATAGGCTGAACTCAACCGACCAGATGGCGCTCACTCAAGAGGTACAGGAATCCATCGTTACGCTGATCGACGTACTGGCATCCCTCGGAGACGAGTCGAAGCTCAACAGTGCTAAGGATCCGCTTCTTCATTTGACGGCAGACGAAGCATTTAGCACTGTTTACGCACTGGATAGCAAGAGCACGGAGGTCAACATTGACGGTGATGCGCAATGATGCGTCGTGACACCTATTTCAGCGACATGCTGCGAACCGACAAGCTGCTGAAGACCCACGGCTTTGACAGGTGGCCGACAGAGGAAGAAATCGTCCTGCATCTGCTCGAAGACTTGCCGACCGCATCGATGCGATCTGCTCGTTCGTTGGGCTGGAAACATCGAAAGACATTCGCGGACGCTGGGTCGTGCGAAATGCGGAGCAGGGAGTGATTCGCTGATGGATTCCCTTGAAGTGCATACCGCCCAGTGGCTACTGGAGAATCCCCTCGAACAGCCCGGTTGGGTCGTCGAAGATCTCGTCCCATGCGGCCTCACCTTGCTTGCTGGAGATCCCAAGATCGGCAAGTCTTGGCTTGCGCTAGACCTCGCTTTGCGCGTTTCCCTCGGCGAGCCTTTCTGGGGCTTCGCAACCGTCAAAGGTGGCGTCCTCTATCTTTGCCTTGAAGACACGTTCAATCGCGTTCAGGCGCGCCTGCAACGCCTCGTTGATGAGGCGAACGACAATCTTTGCTGCGCTGTTGCCGCCAAGCGTATCGGGGCAGGTCTAACGGAACAACTGCGCGGGTTTGCCCACGAGCACGCGAGCCTGCGCATGGTTATAGTCGATACGTTCCAAACCGTACGAACACCGAGCAACCAGACGATCTACTCCGCCGACTATGATGATATGGGCGCACTGAAGAGCCTAGCCGACGAATTAAAGATCGCGCTTCTTGTCCTGCACCACACCAGAAAGATGGGCGACGGGGACGTATTCAACACGATCAGCGGATCGAACGGCCTTATGGGCTGCGCCGATGAAACAATGGTTCTGAAGAGGAAATCGCGCGGTAGCAGCAACGCGCTTCTCTCGATAACGGGGCGTGACATCAAAGACCAAGAGTTCACGCTGCGATTCGTTAACTGCCGATGGGAGCTTGTCGAGAAGGCAAGCGACGAAGAGCTTGAGGCTCGCGCCATTCCCGAGTCGGTGCATGCGGTTATACGCTTCATCCTTGATGAG
>OGPJ01001425.1_pt1 | contig 16962 bp, 11 predicted proteins | sample 1552831 | NCBI WGS metagenome assembly OGPJ01 (sample SAMEA2579914, study PRJEB22360) | human gut metagenome | biome: human gut; feature: human-associated habitat; material: faeces | place: Denmark | collected 2008/2010
ACGCCGCCGCCCGCCATCGAGCAGAGTTTTACACCTAATTGGGGATAAAACAGTTTATGGCACTGTTCATTTTTACGCATGGCTGCTGCCTCGTGTGCTTTGGACGCATAACTGGTTTTCCGCATATCCAGATTGGTCACCATGGTATCGTACGGATTCGTTACAGTAGCAGAATGACCCCAGGTGTGCTCTGCATACAAAAGAGAATTGTCGCCATAAGCCTGGATCAGCTCTTCGTTATGTACCCCTGTTTTTTCTTCCAGACGGTCGCAGATACGGTTCAGACGTACGGCCTCTTTGTAATGTTTTACCGCATATGGTGTACTTCCAACTCCATTGCCCCACCAGTCATTGATGGCACCCCGATACACCGGTGCATCCTGCACTTTGTCCCGGATCCGTTCATACAGTTCCTGCAAAGTTACCATATGCATGGTGACTTCTTCGCCATATTTTTCATTAAACAGCTCAACCGTATCTGCAATGGCCGGGTTGATCGGCGCATTGTCCGAAAAAACGCCGGAAACACTGGTGATATAGAAATCGTACGGATAACCGTTTTCTTCATATTCCTTTATGCTTGCAGAGAGATTCGTGTGCAGATTTTCCAGAAGTCCTGCCACATCGCCATTCTTTTTGCCGAAGTAATTTTCTGTCATAAAGTTAACATTTTTATTCAGGACGATGCCGAGGGCATTTCCAAGATTATAATGCTCGCCATTCCATACCAGCAGACGCTTTCCATCCTCATTTTCCCAGAAATACGGTTTCTGGTTCTGATACAGTGGATACATCCCGTGATGCGTATGAATGTTGGTATATAAAAATTCTACCCCGTTTTCGATCATGGCATCGCGCTGTCCCATAGAGATGCCGTTGATATCTGCAATCATGGCTGTTTTGATCTGAATTCCCTGCTCGCCGCAGATTTCCTGCATCGTATGGATTTTTTCTTTCAGATATTTGCAGTCGGCAAGATCATTGAAGTTCAGATAATTGGCAGACAGACCAATGTTTCCTTTTTTTACCAGATCGAAAAACTTTTCTTTTTCTTCCTCCGTTGCCATTTTGAAAAACTGCTCCACGCAGTACCATGTCTCACAGTTCCATTTCAGATCTTTCTGGGGTGTGTTGTTTTTGATTCCATTTTCAATCAGTTCGACCGCCCGGCGGATGTTGTTTGCCTGGTTATAAATAACCTGTTCCTGCAGATCGGTGTAACCCACGTCAGTGTGGGAATGATGTACGATGTAGACTTCTCTGATTTTGTGTGTCATTTGCTATTTTCTCCTTTTTATGCTAGAATGCTAACAATTGTTCTTGCAGTAATGCCATATCATTCATTTATCAATGATTTGTTTTTAAAATTACTATATTCACAGAAGAATGTGTAGGTGGAAACGACTTATGAATGAAAACGAATTACTTATTAAAAATCGCCTCCGGGAGGCAACTGTCATTCTCGAACGTGCTAATCTGATTATTTGCGATGAATCCTGGAAATGCGATTCCTCTCGTCCTCCTTTTTCCAGCTTTCAGCTGGTAATGCAAGGGGAAGGCACAGTACAGGTCGACCAGACAGTATTGCATCCTCACGCAGGTCAGTTATATCTGCTCCCAGCCTGTACGCATCAATCTTTTTTTACAGATGTTCAAAATCCCTATCGCACCTATTTTTGCCATTTTGAGATTACCTGTCAGCAAACGGATCTCTTTCAGCTGGTTCAGTTTCCTCTTTGTGTTGATGCGAAAGACCCGCAAAAAGCACAGCGAATTTTTCAGGACATTATTCAATCCTGTAAGCAGACGGATATTTCTTCCGCTCTGAAGGCCAAACAGGCTGTCTTTCATCTGCTCTGCTATTATTTTGAATGCTGCCCGCCTGGAAGTGTCTCTTTCATTCCACAATCCTTTGACTCTCCACTTTCCAGTGCAATTTCCTATGTTGAAACACATCTGCATGAGCAGATTACCGTACAACAGATGGCAGAAGTGGCCGGCTATCATTCCAGTTACTTTACAAAACTATTTCAAACCCACATGGGAATTTCTCCTGGACAGTTTATTCTGCAGAAAAAAACGGAAACTGCAACGCTGCTTTTAACTTCTACAGATCTGCCCATTTCCAAGATTGCAGATACCCTCGGTTTTGATAACCAGTTTTATTTTTCAAATTTTTTCAAAAAACAAACCGGAATGGCGCCATCTTCCTACCGCCGTTTATATCTGTGCTCTTGTTTGGATTCTTAAAATATTCTTCTGTTCTCCTGTGCAAAAAGAGTTTAGCACAGGAGAATCTCCAATAACATACATTATTCTTCCTGAAATATATAAAATTCTACGTTCTTTTTTCCATGCAGCTACCATAAGTTTTTATCACTTTTCCCTTATCGCACTGATGCTACCAGCATTCTAATCATTTCGCCCTCTTCCGGTACAATCCGGTATGTTCCGACCGCTGCCGGAACGATGGCGGTTTCTGCATAATGTACCGTGAACGCTGCAAAGCTACCATCCATGCTCTCGATACGGGCACTTCGTCCCTCCACGAGATTCATCACATGAACCGTGTCATCCATCGAAACGGTGTGCGGCCCGGAAAGTGTATAGCGGATTGTGTCGATAAATTCGCGGCTGTGCAGTCCGGTGCGCTCTACTTCACAGTTTTCTGTTTTTTCCATCGTTCTGGTCTGGCCGACGATATTGTCGTACACCCATTTGGTATCACGGTTCCACTGAATATTTTTCATACCGTGGTCGAGGTGGATCGGACGCGGCAGTCCATCCATGCCAAGGCGGCCCCAATCCCATAGTTTGAAGGTAAAGATATACGGTGTCGCACTGATCTCCAGCACCATCGTGTTTTTTCCGGAGCAGTGCACCGTTCCCGCCGGAATCAGCACATGATCGTGTTTTTTGACCGGGATTTTGTTGACATATTTTTCCACTGGGAAACGTTCTTCTCCTTTTTCTGCTGCACGGAGTTCCCGCTCCATCTCTTTTTTATCCACGCCTTCTTTGAGACCGAGGTAGACATACGTTTCCTCGTCTTCATCGGCATCCAGAAGATAGTAGCTCTCATCCTGCGTATATGGCATGCCGAATTTTTCATAAATATATTCGGTCAGCGGATGCACCTGCAGGGAAAGATTCTGACCACCCATCGTGTCCAGCAGATCAAAACGGATCGGAAATTCTGCACCAAACCGGCCATGGACGCGCTCGCCGAGCAGCTCGTGCGGTGCATACAGAACGAGATCCTGGGCCGGAACTTTTAACGTCTTTCCTCCGATTTCCAGATTCAGGCTGTTTTCCTCCGGAACTCCGTCAAAGCTCCACGCGAAGTTTTCCTTCGATGCATCAAGACCAAAGTTTTCCTTCATCCACTGACCGCCCCATACGCCGGGATCAAAATACGGCTCCATACGAAATGGCTGTCCGGCAAGCTGCTGCAGTGCGCCTCGGAAGGCATTTCCCGTTGTAAGAACCGGTGCATTTTCTGTCTCTGTATCCAGAAGATACGTGAATTTTTCATACCGCTCTTTTTTATAGCGGTCCGCCAGACGCCATTCAATGAAAAATCCCCGTTTATATTTCGTCAGGATCGGATCATTATAATTGGTACTGTGCCAGTTTGGCATGCCGCTCCGGTAGCGGAGCTGAATTTCCCAGCGGGTCAGATCACAATAAACAAGAACATCTGCCTCGGTCAGAAGCTCTGTCGCTGTACCAATGATCACGATCAGACCACCGTTTGTATCTTTTTCTTCCACACATTCTGACACATATTCTGTCTCAATTGTTTTTTTCATGGTTTTCAGCTTTTCGCTTTCAAACCAGGTATCTATGGTTTTATGACACATGATACCGAAAACACGGTCATCGGTGATGTAATCGTTAAATTCTCTTAACAACGTTTCTTCGTCTTTGGCGCAGTCTTCGATATCAAAAATCCGGTCCGGCTGCAGCGCATTTGCCAGTTCCATCATTTCTTCTTTTCGTACACCCGGATACAGATCAAAGGAAAGAATACATGTTTTCTTTTCTTTCTGTTTTTCCTGAACCGCCCGTTTTAATTCTTCGATGATCTCCTTTTTTTCATCCCAGATTTCATTTTCGTATCCTGTGATTTTCATTTTGGGATGTAACTCGTAGTTTCCATATTTCCTTTTTAAATTCATTTGGATTCTTTTCCTTTTCTTAATTTCTCTTCCATCCATTGAGTTGTTTCCTGCGCCGATCAGCCCCATCATCTTTATTTCAACGCTTTCGCATCTGGCGGATTTTGCAATTTTCTTTCACTGCCTGATTCACTTACACATTTCCAGCCCGTTGTCTGTCCGGTTTTATCTTTTTTATGTGTCATGTTTTTACAATTCCACTGTATATTTATAACGATTTCCCGGATAATAGCAGATCGAATATTCAAAAACCTCGCCGCCCTTCCGAAATGTCTGCCGCGTCCGGATAAAAATAGGCATCTGCGCATCAATTTTCAGTGCTTTCTGCACCTCTTCCGATGGAAGTGCCGCCTCAAGCGTATCCCGGCCGGATTCAATATAGATTCCATGTTCCTCCCGCAGATACTGATACAGCGATTCCATGTATGGCTCCGGCTCTGTTGGCAGTTCGCAGATTTTTTTCAGATACGTAATGGTATAGACCATGGGTTTTCCCACAGCATTCCTCACACGTTTCAGGCAATAACATGGCTCCGTCAATGGAATCTGCAGACTTCTTGCTACCGTTTCCCCGGGACTGATCAGTTCCATCTTGCAGTATGTTGTCTGCATTTCGATATGATGCTTTTTCATTTCTTCCGTGAAACTGATGACACCTTCCATCTGCTCTTCGACTTTCTCGTAGACAACATCTGTTCCGATGCCGCGCCGTGCACGGGCGTAACCGCTCTGTACCAGATTCGTCATCGCCTGGCGTACTGTCACACGCGAAAGCTCGTACTTTTCCATCAGCTCTTTTTCTGTTGGCAGAAAATCTCCTTTTTTGTACGTGCCGCATTCGATCTGCTGTTTCAGAATCTGTTCCAGCTGCGCATACAGCGGCGGTGCTCCCGGATTTCTATCCATTTTTGCAGTTTCTCCTTCTTCTTTTCTCTCCATAGCATTGTATTTTTGTTTCTGAAAATATTTTTGCTCTATTGTGTTTTTTCAGAAAACTGTGACACCCACTTACGTCGCAGGCCATTACAGGGACACCGAGTGTTGCCGCTTCCATAAGAACGATTCCCTGTCCTTCATAATAGGAAGAAAGAAGAAACAGATCACAGCGTTTCAGAATGGGCATAGGATTGGTGACTGCACGGATCAGGATAATATGATCGGATGCGCACAGAGCCCTGGTATGAGCCAGTGTTTCATCGTAGAGATTACCAACACCGCCGATGATGATCAGCCAGGTGTCAGGGTGCTCATTCCAGTATTGTTCAAAAGCATCCAGAAGTCGTTTGTGTCCCTTCTCAGGTGAAAAACGACCGATGCTGATAAATTTTGGAGCGTCAGAATCAAGTACAGACTGTAGTGTTTCCAGAGAAACATTGGATAGTGTATCTTCATTGAATGCAACGGGAGCAAGGCTTCGCTCCAGCACACTCTGATAATCGTGACAGTTGTGTATGACCGTGATTCTGGAACGGTCAGCACCGAATTCACTGACAACAGGCTGGATAAGATCCTCACTCACCGGTACAATGTGGTCATAGGTATGATATGCCTCTTTCAGAAGATAAGGGTTCATATTGCCTTTCAAGTGGACTTCCCTTGCCATATCATTGTGAATCCAGATACTTCGTGGGCATGGAGCCTCTTCAAGAAGTGAAGTTGTATAGGCTTCGTAGCCGTTATAATGAATTACACAGGCAAATTCAGTACTTCCGAAATGTTTTTTCCATTCGCGTCTGTAAGCGGCATGCAGTCTGTGTTCGGCCCAGGAACCGGTATGGCCTTTTAGTTTCAGAAGCTGGACAGCCATTGTCAGCAGATCCATATTCATTTCACTGGCCAGTGGATAGATCCCGACGCCTTCCGGGAGGCGTTCCATCCTTTCCGGATGATCTTTTACGTACAGTGAACGGAAAGAAATAAAATAATTATAACGGGTAAGATCCAGTTCATGAAGCTGAGAATACAGGACAGTTGTGATACCGTTGAGATCCAGGTCTCCTGCATAGATCAGAATATTTTTTTTACCATTGCCATGATATTGGTATTTACGGCAGCAGTCCTCATGAAGGAAGACCTGACGACAGATCTTTTCGGCACCGTGTCCGTCTTCATAGCTGGCATATTTTTGCATAAAAGCATTGTCCGGTGTGCCACCGGAGCAGTGTGCAAATGGAATGACCTCCTCTGCTTTTTCAGTATAATCAAAAGGATAGGAGTCGATTGTTTCATACATACCACGGGAACTTTCATATTCCTTGCGGTCATAGGCAAAAAGTATGATTTTTTTGCCGGAGTTGGCATAATCATAAAACACGCTGGAATAATCCGTGATCAGCGTATCACAGACACTCAATCCCTCATAAGTATCCCAGGATGCCGGAAATGGCAGAATATGATGATAACCGGAAAAATCTTCCAGACCATGAAGGAACGGATGCAATTTAATAAGAAGAATCTCATCCTCATTCAGCTGGGAATCCCACAGAGAAAGATTTTGAGAGAGCGTTTGCATATATCCCTGATCGTCCAGAGCATTAAAATTACCACGGAAAGTCGGAAGGTAGGCAAGCAGTTTTTTGCCCTGCAGACCGACCTGCTCTTTTAAGTGGAGATTTGCCGGCTGACGAAAGATATCGTTACGTGGGTAACCCTCGCGAAGAACGGTTCCGCGGTACAGACTGTCCAGCATATAGGCTCCGGACATTTTTTCTTCCATAAACTGGTTTGGAAATACCAGATAGTCAGAATCCAGCAGATTCCGCTGTACATTTCCCATGGTTACCATCTCAGGACGATTGTCACGTCCCATCTTCTTAAGAGGTGTGCCATGCCAGGTATTCAGGTAAATCTGACCTTCCTTTTTTATAAAGCGTCCCGGGAACGAGGTATCATTCACAAGATAGCCGGCACGGCTGAGGGCGTGGTAATAAGCAACAGAACCGGTACGCACAAAATGAACCCCCTGAATGGAGTTCTTCTGGAGTTTCTCTTTTATTTCATTTTCAGAGTCACGATGGACAGACAGTACAAGTGTGAAACTGCGATAGGGTTCCTGACAGAGCTCTTTTAATAAGGAAAGAATATTACTCTCCAGAGCTTTGCCACTTCTGGATTCCAGCAGGATCATATGGGGATCCAGATTATTTTTCTCATAGAATGTATTGTAAAAAGGATACCAGCTGCCGTTTCGCAGTTTCTTTTTTACTTTGCCAAGAAAGCTCATTTTTGCACGAATTCCCTTCAGTAATAAATATATAGTAACTATAACAAATGCAAAAACTCATGTCAATGTCAGGGAACGCTTGCTGTGAACAGTTACTAATGACAGTGTCTGTTTTGGGAAGATAACTGGAAAATATTACCCATTAACAGGAAAATATTTTACCCCGATTCGAAATATTTTCCTGTTTTGGATAGAAAGTTTTATTGTTATAATAATAACAGATTTAAGAAAAGGGAGGAAAGAGCCGTGTCTGAATATGTTCTTGAACTTAAAGGCATAACAAAGATTTTCCCGGGCGTTAAGGCACTGAACAATGTACAGTTCCAGTTAAAACCTGGCGAAGTTCACGCACTTATGGGTGAAAACGGTGCTGGTAAATCTACATTTATTAAAGTAATTACCGGTGTACATAAGGCAGAAGAAGGCGAGATGTTCTTAAATGGACAGAAGGTGGATTTCAAAGGACCGAAAGATGCACAGGCCGCAGGTATCGCAGCCGTATATCAGCATCCGACATCTTATCCGCATCTGACCGTTGCAGAAAATATTTTCATGGGACATGAGATCATCAAAAACAGAATGATCCAGTGGAAAGCCATGAACACAGAAGCAAACAAACTTCTCAAACAGCTGGATGCAGATTTTGATGCAACAGCAGAGATGGGTACTTTAAGTGTTGCTCAGCAGCAGATGGTTGAGATCGCAAAGGCGATGTCCACTAACGCAAGAATCATCATTCTTGATGAGCCTACTGCAGCACTGACAAGATCCGAATCCGAAAAACTTTACACACTGGTTGATAAGTTAAAAGCTGACGGAGTTTCCATTATCTTTATTTCTCACCGTTTTGAGGATATGTATCGTCTGGCAAGCAGAGTTACTGTATTCCGTGATTCCCAGTACATTGGAACTTACGATGTAGATGGAATTACAAATGCAGATCTGATCAAAGCAATGGTTGGTCGTGAGATCAAAGACCTGTTCCCGAAACCGGAAGTGAAACTGGGAGATGAGATGCTCAGGGTTGAAAATCTTTCCAGAACAGGTTATTTCAAAGATGTATCTTTTACAGTTCGTGCAGGTGAAATCCTTGGACTTACCGGTCTGGTAGGTGCAGGACGTACCGAAACCGTTGAAGCTGTCTGCGGTATCACACAGCCGGATTCCGGTAAGGTTTACCTCGAAGGTAAAGAAGTTCACATCAAAAAACCGTCCGATGCAATGGAAAAAGGTATCATTCTTCTTCCGGAAGACCGTCAGAAAGAAGGTCTGATCATGAGCTGGGGACTTGGAAGAAACGTAACACTTCCTACCATCAGCAAATATGCGAAGAGCGGAATCAATGACGAAAAGACAGAGCGTGATCTTGCCAAGAAACTTCTCGAAGAAGTTGATACAAAGGCAGTTGATATCTTCCAGCCGGCAAGCTCTCTTTCCGGTGGTAACCAGCAGAAAGTTGTTGTTGCCAAGGCGTTAAGTCAGGAAATGAAAGTTGTTATCATGGATGAGCCTACCAAAGGTGTAGACGTAGGTGCAAAAGCTGAAATCTATGCAATCATGGGAGATCTTGCAAAGAAAGGATATGCAATCATCCTGATTTCTTCCGAAATGCCGGAGATCCTCGGTATGGCAGACCGTATTGCCGTTATGTGTAACGGACGTAAGACCGGTGAACTGAACCGTGGCGAAGCAACACAGGAAAGAATCCTCGAACTTGCTATGGAAAAAGGACATACAGGGGGTGCTGAATAATGGAAAAGAAATCAGTTATGAAAAAGATCACAGGCTCCCGTGAAGCACTGCTTGCGATTGTCCTGATCGTTCTTTTTGTAATCATTACAGCAATCAACCCATCATTCCTGACTCCTAAGTCACTGATGGATATGCTGAAAAACAATGCAGTAACAATGGTAATGTCACTTGGTATGCTGTGTGTAATGCTTGTTGGTGGAATTGATATTTCTATCATGTCAACACTTGCACTTTCCGGTATGAGCATTGGTATGCTTCTGAAATATGAACATATCTCCAGCACATTCCTCGCATTCGTGATCGCAATTGCAATCGGTATCGCATGTGGAGCAGTTGTTGGTCTGATCATTTCCAGAGCAGATGTTCCTCCGATCATTGCAACCATGGGCTTTATGTATATCTACCGTGCACTTGGTTATCAGATATCCCACGGTGGTGAATGGGCAAGTGCAGCAGCACTTGGCAACTTCAAGAATTTTGCAACAACAAAATTCCTCGGACTGAATGCAGTCATTTGGGTAATCATTGTATGTTATGTATTTTTCTTCTGGTTTATGAAATGGACCAGAACAGGACGTATGATCTATGCAGTAGGTAGTAACCCGAGTGCAGCAGAAGTATCTGGTATCAATGTAAAGAATATCAAACTTCTTGTTTATACGATCATGGGCCTTCTGGCAGGTCTTGGCGGAGCTCTTCAGGTTTCTGTATATGCATCCGCAATGCCTGATATGCAGTACGGCGGTGAGATGGACGTTATCGCAGCCTGCGTTATCGGTGGTGTAAGCATGAACGGTGGACGTGGTACAGTAGTAGGTGCTTTACTCGGATCCCTGATCCTTGCAACAATCGCAAAAGCACTTCCGCTGATTCCATTCTTCAACCAGTTATGGCTGAATACCATCAAGGGTGTTATCATCCTCGTCGTAGTAGTAATGAACGTAATCCTGCAGCGTATCGCTGATAAGAATGCACTGAAAGGAAGGGAGATGTAATCATGGCTGGAAAATCTGGAAGAAGTATTAATAATGTGCCGGAGAGCCCAGTGAAGAAAATGATCTTCTCCTGGGAGGGAATATTGGTCCTGCTGTTTATTGCAGTCAATATTTTCTGTGCAATGTTTTCTGAATATTATAACCTGAGCAGTCTGCTTCGTCAGATGCCTGTTTATCTGGCAGAAGTATTCATGATGTTGCCGATGGCATACATCCTGGTACTTGGCGAGATCGATATCTCCGTAGGTGCGATCGTTTGCCTTTCTGCAACAATGAGCTGTATCGTGTGCAACACAAATGCACCATTTATCGTAGTTGTGATCACAGCGCTTGGCGTTGGTACCATCTGCGGAGCAGTTAACGGATTTATCCTTACAAAATTCCAGGAACTGCCTCCAATGATCGTAACACTGGCAACACAGATCATCTTCCGTGGTATCTCCGAGATCGTTCTTGGAAGCGGCGGTAGTATTTCTGCAAGCAACACCGATGGTTTCCGTGCAATCGGCGGAAAGATCGGAAATGTTCCATACATTCTGTTTCTCGTAGTAATCCTTTCTGTGATCTTTGCTGTTATCTTAGGCAAGAGCACATTCGGACGTCGTGTATATGCAATTGGTACAAACCGTCTGACAGCATATTACTCAGGTGTTCATGTACAGAAGATCCGTTTCATCATTTACACCATCATGGGTACAGTTTCCGGACTGTGTGCACTGTTCTTAGTTTCTTCTTCATACGGTGCAAATACAACAACCGGTAACGGATTTGAAATGGATGCCATCGCAATGGCAGTATTCGGAGGTATTTCCTCTACAGGTGGTAAAGGTAATATCGCAGGTGGATTTATTTCCGCATTTATCATTGTATGCCTTCGTGTAGGTCTTGGTCAGAGAAACGTCAATGCACAGGTTATCCTGCTGATCATCGGTGTACTTCTGATCGCTGCAGTAGCTCTTCCGAACATCATCGGAAATGTTAAAAAAGCAGTAAGCATGAAGAAAAACTAAATATTTATTTAATAACGTAAGTGGCTGCTCTCTTGTAGCAGGGGAGCAGTTGCAAATAAAAACTATATTTCCAAGGGAGGAAAACAAAATGAACAAAAAAGTAATTAGCGCACTTCTTTGTGGAGCAATGGTACTTGGCTGTGCAGCACCTGTAATGGCAGCTGACAAAGCCGGAGACGGACAGAAAATCGCACTGGTTGGAAAATCAGCAGGTAACGCATTCTTCGAAATCGCTGCAAAAGCATTCAAAGAAACAGCAGAAGCTGAAGGTGCAACTGTAGATGTTGTTTATCCGGAAGCTGCAACAGCAGATGCTCAGATCAAAGTTCTTGACAACCTGATCTCCCAGCAGCCAGATGCAATCTGCATCTCCGCAAACGACGTTAACGCTCTTCAGGCTAAACTGGAAGAAGCTATGGACGCTGGAATCAAAGTATCTTCTTTCGACTCCGCTCCGAATAAAGACAGCCGTCAGGTATTCGTAAACCAGGCTGGTACACAGGCAGTTGGACAGGCTCTTAAAGTACTGCGGGCCTTCGTAGCCGGCGCGCATGTTCTGGTAGATCGACAGATCCGAGAACGTCTCGTTCATGATGGCGATGACCGTGGGCTTCTCGCTGTCGAACTGCTCCTTTGCGGCGGCGCGCTCGTCGCTCTTGGCGGCGTCGGACTTGTCGTAGGCCTTGGCGTACTTTTTGAGCGTGGCCTTGGCATCGTCGACGGAGTAGTCGGCGGGTTTGGGCGGCTTGATGGACTGCGCTGCGCTAATGAAAGCGGGCAGGTAGCCCTCGCGCCAGTAGCTCTCGAGCGGGCGCCAGGTGTAGACGGTGATGCCGAGGGTGTTGTAGTAGTCGATGAGCGTGACATGCGCGGTCACACCGCCCAGGCACAGCACGGCGACGAGCAGGTTGGTGAGCAGGATGCGCTTGGCGTTGGCGGCGCCCTTCTGGCGATGCGGCGCGACCAGGCCGGCGTACTCGCACAGCAGCATGGCGATGGCGGTAAAGCCCATGGACAGCACGCAGAACAGCGAGATGGAGAAGGTGTAGCCGTTGCCGGCGACCGCGGCGGCGGTGGAGATGGCCGAAAGGTCGCCCGGCTGGATGGGCATGGATTTAAACGTGATGACGAAGAACTCGGCAATGCCCAGGACAAAGAGGGCAAAGGCCAGGACCGCGGGAGCTGCGCCGTGGCGCTGGAACAGGAAGAACAGGCCGACTATGAGCGTGGTGATGATGGCCCACTCGAGCAGGATGCACAGGGGGTAGACCCAGGTAAAGTCGTGGTTGGACGAGACCTCCATGCCCAGCAGCGCAAAGACGCCGGCGAGCAGCAGGCACAAGACGGCGGCGACGAGCGGTTTGCCCACAAAGGCGCCGCGCAGGCGGGCGAGCTTGCCGGTGGGGGCGGGGGCGTCGGGCGCGGCGAACGCAAAGACGCGCGGGGCGATGCGGTCGCGTGCGATGCTGGCCCAAGCGCATCCGGTGAGGATGGCGTTGGTCAGGATGAGCATCACAAAGGCGAGCGGCTCGTTTTGGGCGACGAGGCCAATGGCGCCCCAAATAGTCAAAAAGACCTGGAACAGGCCGAAGACGACGCTCCACCCAAGAGCGCTTTTGGCAACGGTGCCCGACTGAGCGCGAATGGCCTTGGCCTCGCGCAAGACAAGGTAGACGGTCGCCGCAAGACCGACGAGCGAGATGGCGGCAGCGAACATGCTGAGACTCCTCACAAACTAAAACGTACGAAAGCGGGGGTTTACCCGATTGTTACCAAGATATGCGCTGCAATTGGTGGCTGCGCACAACAACCAGCCATATTAACGCGCACGTGCGGCGGTGTGGCGCAATGTAGTGGCGGCCTGCGCGATAATGGACGGGAATTACACGGAAACGTAAAGGCTTCTTAAAGAATTAGCGAGGATAGAGCTATGGGCGAGCAGGTTTGTATGACGGGCGCCGAGTACTGCGGTGGAGCTGTGGGCGTGGACGCGGGCGGCTATCCGGTCGAGACTACGGGCAACGCGGCGCTGGACATCTTGGAACACCGCTCGTCCACGCGTGCCTTCGCGCGTGATGACGACGACCGTCCCGTGGCGGTGACCGACGAGCAGCGGGCGGCGATCTTGCATGCGGCGAGCCGCGCGCCGTCGGCGGGCGCCATGATGATGTATTCCATCGTGAGCATCCGCGAGCAGGCAACGCTCGACCGCCTGGCCGACCTGTGCGACCACCAGCCCATGATTGCCAAGGCGCCCTGGGCACTAATATTTGTGGTCGATTATGCCAAGTGGATCGATCTGTTTGAGCACGTGGGCTGCTTTGAGCCCGAGTTTGTCGAGCGCACGGGCAAGGCGCCCCGCCGCGCGCCGGGTTTGGGCGACTTTGCCATCGCGGCTCAGGATGCCGTGATCGCCGCGCAAAACGCCGTGGTTGCCGCCGAGGCCCTGGGCCTGGGGAGCTGCTATATCGGTGATATCGTCGAGAATGCCGAGGAAGTTGCCGAGCTGCTCGATCTGCCGCCCTATACCATGCCGCTGTCGATGCTCATCATCGGCACGCCCCGTAAGGAGCGCCCGGCAATCGCGCACCCCGTGGTGAACCTGGTGCACGAGGAGCGCTACTGCCGCGCCGATGCTGCGACCATGGACGCGCAGGTGGCCGAGATGGACGCGATGTTCCGTCCGCATGCCCGCGAGGTGGGGGAGCGCGTCGTGGACATCTATACCCGCAAACACACCAGTCCCTTTATGGCCGAGATGAGCCGCTCCATGGAGTGGTGGTTCAAAAATTGGCTTGGAAAATGACGAATGTGACAAAGGGACAGTCCCTCTGTCACATTCCATATCGCCGAGGTGGCTTAAAGGCCGTATAAATGTTTATCTAGCAGGGAAAACAGTGCCATTCAAACATGGGCCGATTACCTATAATTCCTTCGAACATTAAAGTTGGGAGGAAACCGGCTTATGGAACAAAAGGTCAAGGAGGCAGCCTCGCACGCTGCGATTCCTGTGAGCATCTCGGCGATGCTCGTCACGCTGGGCGTGGTGTACGGCGATATCGGCACCAGCCCTATGTATGTAACCAAGGCGCTCGTTGCCGGCAACGGCGGCATCGGAAGCGTCACGGAGGAGTTCGTGCTCGGCGCGCTCTCGCTCGTCGTATGGACGGTCACGCTGCTGACGACCGTCAAGTACGTGCTCATCTCGCTGCGCGCCGACAACCATGGCGAGGGCGGCATCTTTGCTCTGTACAGCTTGGTTAAGCGCTGCGGTAAATGGCTCATCATCCCCGCCATGCTGGGTGGCGCCGCGCTGCTCGCCGACGGCATCCTGACGCCGGCCGTTACCGTTACCACGGCCATCGAGGGCCTGCGCACCATCCCGGCGGTCCATGCCGTGCTGGGCGATGATCAGGGCCGCGTCGTCGCCATTACGCTTGCCATCATCATCGCGCTCTTCTTGGTACAGCGCATCGGTACGGCCAAGATCGGCCACGCCTTTGGCCCCATCATGACGCTGTGGTTCCTGTTCCTGGGCGGCACGGGTCTGTTCTTTGTCTTCCAGCACCCCGCCGTGCTGCTGTGCCTCAACCCGGTGCGCGGCATCGCCTTTTTGCTGAGCCCCAACAACCATGCGGGCATCATGATTCTGGGCAGCTGCTTCCTCGCCACCACCGGTGCCGAGGCGCTCTACTCCGACATGGGCCACGTCGGCCGCGGCAACATCTACGCTACCTGGCCGTTCGTTAAGTGCTGCCTGCTGCTTTCCTATATGGGCCAGGGCGCTTGGCTTATGAACAACGCTGCCAACCCCGAGCTCATGGGCATTGCCGACCTCAACCCGTTCTACCAGATGCTCGCCCCGGGCCTGCGTCCCTTTGCCGTCGGCCTTTCCACCGTCGCGGCCATCATTGCCTCGCAGGCGCTCATCACCGGCGCGTTTTCGCTGGTGTCCGAGGCCAGCCGTCTGGACCTCATGCCGCACATGCAGGTCTTCTACCCTGCCGAGACCAAGGGCCAGCTCTACATCCCCATGGTCAACAACGTCATGCTTGTCGGCTGCGTCATCGTGGTGCTGCTGTTCCAGAACTCGGCGCATATGGAAGCCGCCTACGGCCTTGCCATTACGCTGACTATGATGTGCACCACGCTGCTGCTCTTCTTCTACCTGCACGAGGAGCGCAAGCTCAAGGTTGCTCCGTGGATCTTCGCGGCCTTCTTCCTTTTGCTCGAAGGCTTCTTCTTCGTGAGCTCGCTCACCAAGTTCTTCCACGGCGGCTACTTCACCATCCTCATGGCTGCACTCATCATGGGCATTATGGTGTGCTGGTACAACGGCACGGCGGTCGAGCAGCGCCAGTTTACGCTGCTGCCGCTGCGCAGCTATCTGCCGCAGCTCAAGCGCCTGCGCGATGACGACCGTTACGAGCGCCTGAGCGACAACATCGTGTACCTGACCAAGGACACCCATACCGATTATATCGACCGCGATATCGTCTACTCGATCTTGGACAAGCATCCCAAGCGCGCTCGCGCCTGGTGGTTTGTGAATGTCGAGACCATGGACGAACCGCACACCTTTGCCTATTCGGTCGAGACGTTCGGCACCGACTACGTGTTCCGCGTGCATCTGTACCTGGGCTACAAGATCAACCAGCGCGTCAATGCCTACCTGCGTCAGGTCGTTCAGGACCTGGCTGCCACCGGCGAACTGCCTGCGCAGACGCATGACTACTCGGTCTACAAGGATCCGGGTAACATCGGTACGTTCAAGTTCGTCCTGATCCGTAAGCTTCTGGCGCCCGAAAGCGATGTGGAGCCGAGCGAGCGTACGGCCATCACGCTCAAGTACATCATCCGCCGCGCCGCCGGCACGCCTGCACGCTGGTACGGCCTGGAGAACTCCAACGTGAGCTTTGAGTACGTGCCGCTGTTCACTAAGTTCAAGGCCGTGAACAAGATGCAGCGCCTGGCCCCCAATGAGCGGCCGTAGACGTCGGCGGCTACACGGAGTTGGTTTTTGATGGACAAGATTGAGGCCGGGGAGGTAAACATGGATACAAAGATGCTTGATGGCCGCGAGGTGGTTGCCGAGCTGGTACGTGAGGCGCGTGTCGACGCCGCCGAAGATCGGTTCTTTACGAATCGTGCCAACATGGACATGGCCGACCGCGTGATCTCGATCGTGGCGCTGGTATTTGGAGCGGTGTGCGTGTGTGCCCTGCTCGCGCACGTGCTGTTTGTCTAGCGACCGCCGGTTGCAAAGGCTATACACTTGGAACCACCACAAGGGAAACCACCACAAAGGTGCCTGTCCCTTTGTGGTGGTTTTTGTTTTTGAGAGAGGGGCGGGGCACTGATGGACGTCCGTACGGACGGCGATATTGCCGATAGCTTTTGGTGGCGGCGCACAACGCTGACGCGCCGCACTCCTCTGTATGACGCCTGCGTATCGGCGGGGCTGCTGGTCGCGGCGACGATTGTGGGCGCGCTGCTCGACCATCCGGGTCTCGCGCCGAGCATCATGATCGTCTATGTGTTCGCCGTTCAGCTGTGCGCATTCTTTACCTGGAGTCGCCTGTATTGCTTGCTGAGCTCGGCTGCCGCCGTGGCGCTCTACAACTTCTTGTTTGTCGACCCGCGCTACTCGCTGTCGCTTATCGACCGCGGCTATCCCGGCATGTTCTTCATCATGTTCGTGGTCTCGCTTGTGTCGAGCTCGATTGCGTTGGCCCTGCGCCGCGCCTTGGCACAGGCTGCCGCCCGCGACCACCGGACCCATATTGGTCGCAGCCGCCAAA
>OGPJ01001434.1_pt1 | contig 16913 bp, 14 predicted proteins | sample 1552831 | NCBI WGS metagenome assembly OGPJ01 (sample SAMEA2579914, study PRJEB22360) | human gut metagenome | biome: human gut; feature: human-associated habitat; material: faeces | place: Denmark | collected 2008/2010
TAGTCGTAATTATCGATTTGCTTTTTCAACTGTGCTTTTGTTCAGCGTTTCCTTAGCTATTTTACTTATTCCCGTAAAAAAGGTGATGATTATATTCATTTCCTGTTAAACAAGTTTTCTGCAAAAAACATATTTAAAAAGAAAACTGTAATAATAGGAGAAACCTTAGATGAAGATGTGGAAACTGTAGATTATGATACAGAGGATATGGTTGAAGAATCAGCAGAGCCGGAAGTACTTGAAGTATCAAAACTTGAACCGTCCGAAATATCTGCGTATGTCAACAGCCTAAAAGATACAGCAAAATATTGGTATGCTACATTTTTTCCTATGCAGAGTGACAATTTATCCAAAGAGGAAAAACTTTGGGTAGACAGATTGAATCGTATCGGAATTGGATATTTCAGACCTTTAGTTATGGTAATCATCAGCCGCAGAGATTTGTCAGCTGAACAGCGAATTGATGCATTTAAAGCAATGGAGCGTTTTATCTTTATCTGTTTCAGACTGGGATATTTTAATGCTACATTTAGAAGCAGTGAATATTATCGTGCCGCCAGAAGCATTTACCTAAAACAGATGGACATAAGTGATCTGGTTGATGATATTACGGAAACTACAAATGCAAATATTGAATATGCGATTCCGAATTTTATAACAAAAATCGAAAAACACTTCGATAATATGGGTGGTTTCTACGATTGGAAATCCATTAAATATTTTCTGTATGAATATGAGCTTCACCTTGCACAGAGAAATAACCTCGATAAAGTTAGCTGGAAAATGTTCACAAAAACAGAAAAAGACAAAGTGTCCATTGAACATATTCTGCCGCAGACCCCCACAAAGTACTATTGGAGAAATCAGTTCAGACAATTTGATGATGAAGAGATAGAACTCCTTTCGTGTGCTTTGGGAAATTTACTACCGTTGTCACAGAGTATTAATTCTTCATTGCAAAATGATAGTTTTGAAGATAAAAAGACTTCCCAATCTTCCGGAAGAAGGGGCTATCAAAACGGCTCGCATTCTGAAATAGAGGTGTCGAAAGAAACGGATTGGTCGGCGGACAGAATCTATCAACGAAGCAAATCACTATTGAAGTTTATGGAAAGTCGCTGGCAATTCAGTTATACCAGTGACCAGTTAGATAAATTGATATATGTAACCTTTGCAGTTGATGGTAGAGAGGTTCCTGCTCCGATTGTTGAAGAAACAGAGGATGCGTCAGCTATGTCCAAAACTCAAAACAGCCCGGCAGATACTAACCAGGAACTCGGCAATCAGCAGCTGATGTTTTGGACAAAATTTGTGAAATACTGTGAGCAGGAAGGTCGTGCAGAAGACATGGCAAGCAGAAAGCCATATGCACAGAATTGGTATGACATTCCTGTCATTAATGCTGATTTTCACCTCTCGTTTACTTTAACCAGAGGTAAGTATCTGTCTTTGCTCATTTATGCTTATAATGGAGAGGCATTTTCCAGGCTTGAGAGCAAGAAAGATATGATAGAGACTTCGTTTGGAGACAAACTGGATTGGTATTCCAGTAAACGAAACAGCGTGGCAAAACGCATCGTATATAAGAGAGAATGCGAAATCTTCAATCCTGCAAAACAGCAAGAGTTGTTTTCGTGGATGATCGATAAATACGATGAGTTGTGTAATGCCCTTGTAATTGCCGGAGAACTTGATGAGGAACCGTCTCATGACAACAAGTTCGATGCACTTAAGAAATATCTTCAGGAAACCAATCAGGACGTAGCTACATTGTCTTTTTCTGAGATAGAGGAGATTATCGGTACGAAACTTTGCAAATCAGCTTACAATTATTCGGCTTACTGGCATCCTTCTCCTACACATACCTTGCCGAATACTATACTGGACGCAGGGTATAAAATCACATTAGTAGATTTGCTGGCAAAAAGAATAACAGTTGAAAAACAGTGATATTAAGGAGGTGGCATCAGATGCCTACAATAACGAAAAAGCAATTAGAGGATTATGAACAGCTATGTCGTGATAGAAATAACGGGCGCCTGCTAACACCGGACGGATTGCGGTTAATTTGTGAAGCATATCACTTTGATGCAGAGAAAATCGGACAGCATTTCTTGGAGGAACTACCAAGAATATGCCCTCGAAAAAATGATTAATGGGGGTGAGATATTATGATGAAGGTATCAGGAGACTTTTATGTCAAGTGTAAAAATTGTGGCTATGTAACATTGGTCGAGGCTGATAATTTGGATTATGACACTTCAGTATATGAACGATCTATGGGTGAAGAAATAGAATATGATTTTCGTGGTGAAATATGCTGTGAAGGATGTCATTCTTGGATAGATTTTAATATTAGAGGATATGAATATCCTGCTGGTGCATTTAATTTTTCGGATTGTGATTGTAATGGTGGAGATTTTGTGGATGAACCAGTAGCTGAAATGGATTATCAATTTGATGAATATTATTGTGATGAAGCCTATGATGAATATGAGAAAGCAGAGGCTTTGTTAGAATATCATAGAGAGAAAATCAAAAAAATGTCACCAAGAGAGTTTGAATTTTTTGTAGCTGATATATTTGAAAAGCTTGGATTTAGCGTAAAAATAACGCAAGCAACACGAGATGGAGGTAGAGATATTGTTGCAACAAAGTCAAGCCCTATACCTTATACTTTGATTGTTGAGTGTAAACATTGGGGTGAAAAACATAAAGTTGATGTTAGTGTAGTTAGAAGCGTATATGGAGTACAGATGGCTACACAAGCCAATCAATCAGTAGTTGTGACATCTTCTAAATTTACAAGAGATGCACGGAAATTTGCAGAAGAACAAAAAACACTAATGACACTTTGGGATATTGATGATTTGCTGGAACTCATCATGAGATAATACCGAGAGGAGGCTGTATCCATGAGTGTAGCGGCAACTTATGCACCCAATCGTTATCACCGTGTGCAAATGAACACGGTATCGTTAAATAATGCACACACTAAGGCACTGGTGGGTGCATCGTTAAAAGGTTATTCGTTACATTGTATCATTTTTAGAACGGCAACAGATCCTGCCTGTGGTTCAGGTTCGCTGTTGCTGAAAGCCGCCAAAATTCTCGGAAAAGACAAGGTGCGTCAAGGCTTTTTCGGGCAGGAGATCAACATTACAACATACAACCTCTGCCGTATCAATATGTTCCTGCACGATATTGATTACGACAAATTCAATATTGCTCACGAAGATACACTCGTTGAGCCGCAGCATTGGGACGATGAGCCTTTTGAGGTCATTGTATCAAATCCCCCATACTCGATAAAGTGGGAGGGCGATGCTAACCCTCTGCTGATAAACGATCCCCGTTTCTCGCCTGCGGGTGTGCTTGCTCCGAAGTCTAAGGCTGACCTTGCGTTTATTATGCACTCGCTGTCGTGGCTTGCAAATAACGGTGCCGCTGCTATTGTATGTTTCCCCGGCGTGATGTACCGTGGCGGTGCTGAACAGAAAATACGCAAGTATCTTATCGACAACAACTTTGTTGACTGTATTATTCAGCTCCCCGACAACCTGTTTTATGGCACTTCTATCGCCACCTGCATTATGGTGCTGAAAAAGAACAAGACCGCAAACAGCACACTTTTCATCGACGCTTCAAAGGAGTGCGTCAAGGTCACGAACAACAACAAACTGACCGAGGAGAATATCTCAAAGATCGTGGCAGCGTTCACCGAGCGCACGGACAGCGAATATTTCTGCCGTCTTGTGCCTAACTCTGAAATTGCTGAGAATGACTATAACCTGTCCGTTTCGACCTATGTTGAGCAAGAGGACACAAGAGAGGTCATTGACATTGCAGTGCTGAATGCGGAGATTGCTGAGATCGTAAAGCGTGAAGATGTGCTGAGGGCAGAGATTGACCGTATTATTGAGGAGATCGAGGAGTAAATCGTGAGTAGTTCTAATAGAATAAAGGAAAAGAATGAATACGATACATTTATCAAAGCCTGTGATTATTGTGAAAGTCATAGCGTAAACAAAAGAACGCAGAGTATTATGCGTTTTCTGAACGGAAGGCGCATTAATAGAGCTAAAAATGATAGACCTGATATTATAACTACTTCATCAAAAGGCGGTAAAGAGTATATTATTGGTATTGAAATGTTTTATATCGATCAGAACTCCAAATCAAAAAGAGGTTGTTATAGCTCAAAAAGCCGTGAGAATAAAAAACAATTGATAAAAGTTTATGATAAAGGTCATGCAGAATTAGTTGAAACAGGACAAGTATCCGAAGCAAACCAAATGGAATTGCTTCAAAAAGCAGTAAAATCAGCTCAAGAAAGACTAAACAGCAGTTATTATGAGCTTTTGTCAGCTTTCAGATATAGTTTTGAAAACCACGCTAAAAATACGGCTGATTACAGAAAAGAACTGCTTTCAATATCAGATGGCAAGGAAATCATATTAGCGTTCTTTATGGAGATAGAGTGCAATTTTCATAGTTTATTTTTGAATGAAGGTAATACAGTAACAGAATACAACTCGAAGCTAATGCCGTTCTTTTCGGAATTTATCCGTATAATCACCGAAAATAAGTCTGTTATAGATATTGACTATCTGGTGTTTTACCTTACTTCATACGATCAGCCCGAAGAAAAGGTGGTTGCTGTTCGTACAGGGAATATCCGAAAAAATCTGCAAAATCAAGGTATCACGGTCTTTGAGTATGTAGGTGATAGCTGTGGGAAAGCAGATATATCAAAAACTGAGTATGCTATTGCAGAGAATGGCGATTATGTTTCAAGGCTCTATTTTAAGGCTGATTTTGACGAATCGAACGAAGAAATACAGCGTTTATTTCATAGAGCCTTATCACTTAAAAAGCATAATAGACCTTTTGTAGCCACTCGTCCTATACAGGCAATGCTATATGCTTCAAAAGCGAGAACGATTCAAGAAGCTGATACTTTGCACGAAAAGTTTTTAGCCTTGTATCCGGTTAAGGAGATTAAAGATGACGAAGATTGAACATCTGATAAAAGAGCTTTGCCCTAACGGTGTGGAATACAAAAAGCTCGGTGAAATTGCCACTATCAGCAGAGGCGGCAGCTTTCAGAAAAAAGACTTTTGTGAGGACGGTGTGCCTTGCATCCACTACGGGCAGATATACACAAGATACGGCTTGTTTGCCGATAAAACACTGACCTTCATCAGCGAAGATGCCGCCAAAAAGCAGAAATACGCTGTCAAGAATGATATTGTAATGGCGGTAACGAGCGAAAACATTGATGATGTGTGCAAGTGTGTTGCGTGACTTGGTGATGATGAAATTGCCGTTAGCGGTCATACCGCTATTATTCATCACACCCTAAACCCGAAATACCTGTGCTACTATTTCCATACAGCGATGTTCTATGCTCAAAAGAAAAAGTTAGCACACGGAACAAAAGTTATAGAGGTCACTCCCGACAAACTTACCGATATAACAATCCCTGTCCCTCCCATAGAAATACAGGTTGAAATTGTCAAGATCCTTGACAATTTCACAGAGCTTACAGCAGAGCTTACAGCAGAGCTTACAGCTCGCAAAAAACAGTACGAATACTATCGTGACCTCCTGTTAGGCTTCGGTGTCCACAGAAAGGGGACAAGTGAGTTCGAGTGGCGAACGCTCGAAAGCTTTGCAGATGTTAGAGATGGTACACATGATTCTCCGAAGCCGTCTGATTATGGTTATCCATTGGTTACATCAAAAAATATAAGTGGTGGTATCCTTGATTTGACAAGTTGCTATCTTATCAACGAAAATGATTATAATAGTATAAATCAAAGAAGCAGAGTTGATATAACAGACGTGCTTGTTTCAATGATTGGAACAATCGGTGAAACTATAATTGTTACAAGTGAACCTAATTATGCAATCAAAAATATAGGCTTAGTAAAAACGGGCAATTTACTTACATCAAAGTATATCAAGTACTATATTTCAAGCAGTTACGGACAAAGATATATTCAGGAAAACATTAAAGGCACAGCCCCAAGATATCTAAGCCTGACCGCCTTAAGAAAATTTTCAATACCTGTTCCACCAATAGAAGAGCAAGAACGTATCGTATCAATTCTCGACCGCTTTGACAAGCTCTGCAACGACATTTCCGAGGGCTTGCCTGCGGAGATCGAAGCAAGACGAAAACAGTATGAATATTATCGGGACAAGCTGTTGTCCTTTGAGGAGAGAAAGAATGCCTGAAAACGAGCAAATGACTCATTCCCAACTTTTTATTTCCCAAATGTATTTCCGACAGTTTTCGAAAAACAAGAAAAATCTATACAGGTATGATGCAAATGATCTTGATAAACCGCCTGAGATTCGGTCTATTAATAAAATCTGTCGTGAGATAGATATGTATGAACCCGTTTATGAAGATGGCTCTTATGTTGCTCCTAACCATATTGAAAATAGATTTGGAAGGATTGAAACAAAGACAGGTAAGGTTATTGAAGCAATCAAAGCGAAAGCGCAGAATGATAAATGCCTGAGCTGCACATCTATCCTTTCTGTTGAAGATAAAAGCACATTGATAATATTCATTACTGCTTTGATGTTTCGTGATCCGGATACCATTGACTTAGGTATCAAATCACTGCAAGCATCAAATCTTGATATGGATTTAAGAGAGGCACGAAATTTTACGCTTTATAATCTGCTGACTTTAGGAGTGGATCGCGAATGGGATGAAAACACAATAATCAGAACGGCAACAGAAAGATTATGCGGAATGGCTTTTCAAATAGGTATAGCAGACGATGATGTCATAATTACATCAGACAGACCTGTTGTCCTATATCCTCCAGATGAAAATGAACTGTACAATAGACCGAAAGCGGTTGTATTCCCATTGACATCAAGGCTTGTGCTGTATCTGTTCGCATTGAATGATGCTGAAGCAATCAAAAGATCTTTATTTATTAAATTAAGTGAAGAACAGATAAATGATATACAGCATAATGTTGCAGTATACGCAAGGGAGTGGATTTATTCAAGAAATCCATTGACAAAGGAACAGTTGGAAAGAGTAAAAGAAGCGAGGGCAAGACTTCCACGAAGTAATCCGTCGTAATAAAAATGTGTGGTGATTATATTGAGTTCTACATATAGAGATAAAATCAGAGATTTACGGAGTACTGCGCAGGAAACGCAGGCTGCGATAAAAATCAGGGATAAACTAACCGATCTCAGATCAAAAGATGTTCTTATATCATCATACAGATGGATATGGGAACTTATTCAGAATGCCAAAGACTGTCCGAATCCTTCAGGCAAAATTGATATTGAGATACTCTTTGATTCTACAAGAAGAATTGTTGAATTCAAGCATAATGGCAAGCTATTCTCCACCAAAAACATTGTATATCTAATCGAACAAGTATCTACTAAAGACCGTACAAGGAATTCAGAGAGTACAGGAAAATTCGGAACTGGTTTCTTGACAACAAATCTGCTCTCACCTGTTGTGAAGATCTCAGGTTTACTTCATGATGATGACGATGATAAGATAGCTGGTTTTGAGGTTACGCTCGATAGATCGGGAAACACAATAGATGAGTTAAAAGAATCAATCAAGAACAGCTGCGATCAACTTGAAAGAAATACAGCTATTATTTCTTATCCCGTAACAGGGAATGAGATGAACACTTCGTTTTTATATTTGTTAGACGATAATGGAATGCTTGCTGCTAAAAATGGGCTGGATAATTTTCTTATTACTGCTCCGTATGTATTTGCTTTTGTTCCAGAACTGAATCAAATCACAATAAACAATAACGGCGAAACATCTGTATATACGCGCACACAAGAAGGCGACACACATAGTGAAAACGTGTTTGTTAGCAGGATTTGCAGAAACAGCGAAGCAACGCCTATAAATATACTCACTATTGTAGATGAAACGCTTATGCTTGCTGTTGAAGTCAAGCAGATAAATGGCGAAAACCATATTGCACGTTATAATGAACACCTGCCCAAACTATTCTGCGATTTTCCATTATTGGGAACTCACGATTTTTCGTTTCCTGTTGTTATAAATAGTAAAAGATTCGATCCGAATGAACCAAGAAATGGAATACTTCTCTTTGGTGGTGAATCTGAACAAAACAAAGAAATACTCCAAAATGCCTGCTTATTATATGTTTCACTTATAGATTACTTTCTGAAAAATGATTATAAGGATATATATAACGCTGTTCAGCTGCCGCCAATTGTGAGTAAAAACTGGATCGATCAGTATTGGTATGAAGAAAACATTACATCACTATTGAAAAGCAGAATATCCGAGTTTGAGATGTTCACTATGAGAGATGGTTCAAAGCAAGCGCTTTGTGATGGGTGGGGACAAGATAATATTTTTCTTTCAAGTGATGATTCAGCAGAAATAAGAGATGCTGTATGGCAATTATCAAGTCAATTACAGCCTCACAAACAAATTTGTAATAGTGATGTTGAAAACTGGTATTCCTCCCTATGGGAAGAGTGCAGAAACTATGGCGTTATTGAACTAATAGAGGAGATAGAAAATATAGGTTCTCTTGATGCTTTATCTGCAATAGTATCTGATGCAGTTGAATTCTTAAAACAACTTTATAATCTCATATATTCAAAGTGCTCTGGCAAAACAGATGTAACTATGCGGGAAAATCAAATATTCCCTAATCAGCGTGGACGATTCTGCCTTTTGAGAGAATTAAAAGCGGATGGCGGAATAGATGAAGTATTTAAAGATGCGGCAGATATGATTGGAATTGACCTTAGAGCTGAACTTGCTGACAATCGCTTTTCATTTAGAAGTATTTCAATAATGTCTTTTAATGATGCTGCATATCGGATGATTATACAAGCACAAAGCGATATCAATAATGCTGATAATTTGTATTTGCATATTATTCGGATTCAAAATGGATTCATTTCAAAGCAAGCATCTTTTATACTTTTATATAATGAACTGTATCCAAGCAATCAGCTTTTAACTATTAATTCACAAAATTATAACAATAAACTTTTAGATAACGCTATAGATCGTTGGTGCGATATTATTTGCTATCGAATTTCTCAATGTGCTAACCTACACTACTTTTTCTCATCATATCATTTTACAGATATAGACACTGCCATATCATGGATTTCAAAATTTATACTGTTTTTGCAATCAGCAGATAAAACCGAGCTGCTTGAAAAATATGCAATTATACCGAATCAAAATGGAATTCTGAAGAAAAAATCAGTTCTTTATCGTGATAATGATACTATTCCTGAGTTCATGAAAGATGTATGCCGTATAGCTGGCACAGATTATAGAGAAGATATGGCTTTGATTCAAATTGATACATCAATTATTCCACGAAAAATCGGATATAGGGAAGTATCGGGAGTCATTACAAACTATATCCGTGATCACATGAATAATATAAAAGTGTCCCCCGAAGACAAGACATCATTTGATCAAACTTATAAATGGCTTAGAGAGAATAAAGAAAACATTACCGTGAATCAGTATTTTTCAGAGCTCCTTGATCATCTATATTGGTTTTATAACGATGATGAGATTGCTGAAAGCGTAGCAAAAGCTACTGAACTTGACACCATTCTCAGTAAATATGGTTTTTCGGATATTAGTCAGCTTGAAAACATGCTAATTCATAAAACTTCGGAGCATTCCTCAGAGTTGTCTATTGAGGAAGTTCTCGCTCGGTATGGTGTTAGCACACAAGAAGAATTGCAAAGGCTAATTGATAGTCACGTTCTTGGAGAAGATTTTCTTCATACCAGCGAAGCAAATATTGATAAATTTGAATATGTACAGGAAATCATTCAGCGTGCGATTACCAATATAAAGGCATATCTCGTTAAGATAGGATATGATCTCAGTAATTCCGCTGAAATTCACAAAACTATTTTTACAGCTTCAATTAACGGCAGAGAAATCTATGTTATTGCAAGACCAAGTGATTATGATGAAGTAATCCTTTATTATGATGCTGAATTTGAAACACTTGACTATACGAAAGATTTTGAACTGTGGGTTGATAATGGCAGAACCAATCCTGAAAAATTAACATTTGGCAGGATATTGAAATTAACAGGTGTAAATAGAATTCCTTTACGGAGAATAGCAAAATGATTGATATAACTGATGTGCAAAAAGTATTGAACGATGAACCTAATGAAAATACAATATGCTATGAATATGAGCTAAGACCGACTATAATCGTATCAGATATAAAAAAACTGGCAAATATAACCGATGACTACGGCTACATTTTCAACGGTGTCTAAAAAAAAACCGATAGATATATTATTAAAGGATTATCGAATGGTTATATCATTAAAAATACAGTTGAGAAAGCATTAAAGTTGCTTACTGTAAAGCCTGATATTGAATACGGTTCGGTTGTTATCAACGGAAAAACGATATATGTAATGAAGGTTTTCCGCCTCAGTGAAGGAACATCGCTTTTGTCGGACGAGTTGGAGTCTGAACAAATCAAGAAATTCATTGATGTTCTTTATAAAATATGTATTAAATTGCAAGGAAACTCAACGTATATAAATGTAAAAGAAGATGTACGCAACGATTATATACGAGATATGCTTGATCGTGAAGAATATGTAATTAAGGATCAAACACGGAGAGGTCTTTCTGCATCAGGAGTTTCTTCGGGAGAAATTGATATTTTAGTTGAAAAGGACAATTATCCTTTTACCGTTATTGAAGCGCTTATCCTAAAATATCTGGATAAAGATTATCTCGGTAAGCACTTGGATAAGATATTTACATATGATACTACCGGAGATCATTTTAATGTATGTTTAGTTTACGCAGAATGCAGGGATTTCGCATCGTTTTGGGAGAAATATTGCAATTTCGTGAAACAATATAAATATCCATATCCTCTTATAACTTCTGATGAAAACATAGATCAGAAATATGCTGGCTCAGAAATAAGAATAATGACAACAACCCATAATAGGTCAGGTAAGCTAACAAGACTATACCATATTTGTGTAAAGATACTTTCAAAATAAAGGAGTTGAGAGTATGAGTTATTTTAACATTGTAGCCGCCACAAGCGAAAATACCGTTGTTACTGAGTACATCCCCGACCCCCGTACCGCCGAAGCCTATCAAAGCGAGGCGGAGCTTGAACGAGAGTTTATCCGGCGCTTAGGTGAGCTGGGCTATGAGTATCTGACCATTCACAAGGAAGATGACCTTATCACAAATCTCCGTGCGCAGATTGAACGGCTCAACGGCTACACTTTCACCGACAGCGAATGGAAACGCTTTTTTACGGAATATATCGCAAATGCCAATGAAGGTGTCGTGGAGAAAACAAAAACGATACAAGAAGATAGCGTAAAGAATTTGAAGCGTGATGACGGTACAACAAAGAATATCACCCTGATCGACAAGAAGAATATACACAACAATAGCCTGCAAGTTATCAATCAGTATGAAGTTGATACTGGAAAACGGCAGAACCGATATGATGTGACGGTACTTGTCAACGGCTTTCCGTTGGTGCATATCGAGCTGAAACGGCGTGGTGTGCCTATCCGTGAAGCGTTCAACCAGATAGACCGCTATCAGCGTAACAGCTTCTGGGCAGGCTGTGGACTGTTTGAGTATGTGCAGATATTTGTAATCTCCAACGGCACGAATACGAAATATTACAGTAACACCACACGTTTCAATGCGGTAAAAGAAGCAGGAAAAACCCGTAAAAAGACCAAAACAAGCAACAGCTTTGAGTTTACTTCTTTTTGGGCTGATGCGAATAACAAGGTCATTCCGGACATTGTGGACTTCACAAAGACCTTTTTCGCAAAGCATACAATACTCAATATCCTGACGAAATACTGCATTTTCACAAGCGAAAATCTGCTGCTCGTTATGCGTCCGTATCAGATCGTTGCAACAGAGAGAATACTCAACCGCATAGAAATTGCCAATAACTACAAAAAATACGGCTCTATTGCAGGCGGTGGATATATCTGGCATACAACAGGTTCGGGCAAAACCTTGACCTCGTTCAAGTCGGCTCGACTGGCTTCAAAGCTCGAATATATCGACAAGGTGCTGTTTGTCGTTGACCGTAAAGACCTCGACTATCAGACCATGCGCGAGTATGACCGCTTTGAAAAGGGTGCCGCAAACAGCAATACCTCGACTACGGTTCTGAAAAGACAGCTCGAAAATCCTGACTGCCGTATCATCATCACTACCATTCAGAAGCTCGCTACATTCATCAAAAAGAATAATACCCACGAAGTCTATGACAAGCGCGTAGTCATAATCTTTGATGAGTGTCATAGAAGTCAATTTGGTGATATGCACCAGGCAATTACTAAGAAATTCAAGAAGTATCACCTATTCGGCTTTACGGGTACACCTATATTTGCTATCAATTCGGGTACAAACAAAAATCCGAACCTACGCACCACGGCACAGGCTTTTGGAGACCAGCTTCATTCCTATACGATCGTTGACGCTATCAATGACAAGAATGTTCTTCCGTTCCGTGTGGACTATATCAAAACTATGGACAAAGAAGAAGATATTGAAGATGTCAAAGTATGGGACATTGACCGTGAAAAGGCATATATGTCCCCGAAACGTATCTCACTTGTGACCGAATATATCTTAGACCACTTTGACCAAAAGACCTACCGCAAGGCTTTTGAGCGCACATACAGCTATAACGTGCTGACAAATGTTTCAGAGGTGGCTGATGCGAAAAAGCGTGAGCAGGTGCAGGAGATCAAGCAGAAACAGCGTGTTAGCGGTTTCAACTCCATATTTGCGGTATCCTCGGTGCAGGCTGCCAAGCTCTATTATGAGGAATTTCTGAAACAGATGACTGCTCACCCCGAAAAATCTTTGAAAATAGCGATAATATACAGCTACGGAGCAAATGAGGAAGATCCCGACGGTATTCTTGATGAAGAAAATCCCGAAGATACCTCTGCTCTCGATTCGACTGCAAGAGATTTCCTTGAAAAAGCAATAGATGACTATAACAAGCAGTTCAACACGAATTATGATACATCAAGTGACAAGTTCCAGAGCTACTATAAGGACGTATCACTTCGTATGAAGAACAAGGAGCTTGACCTTTTGATTGTAGTTAATATGTTCCTGACAGGCTTTGATGCAACTACGCTCAATACGCTGTGGGTGGACAAGAACCTGAAAATGCACGGTCTTATTCAGGCATATTCAAGAACTAACCGCATACTCAACTCTATCAAAACATTTGGCAATATCGTATGTTTCCGTGCATTGCAGAAGCGGACGGACGCTGCTATCTCCCTCTTTGGAGATAAAGAAGCCGGTGGTATCGTGACCTTGCAGAGCTTTAGTGACTACTACAACGGCTATGAGGATAGCAAGGGCAAACACGTTGACGGATATGTGGATATGATAGACAAACTCCTGAAAGATTTTCCGCTTGATGAGCCGCAGATCATTGGAGAAGAACGGCAGAAGGAGTTTATCGCTCTGCTCGGTGCTATCCTGCGTATGCGTAATCTGCTTGTGAGCTTTGACGAGTTTGAGGGCAAGGAGATCATCTCTGAGAGAGATTTTCAGGACTACCTCGGACGGTATCAGGACTTGCGTGACGAATGGGCTGAACGCCGTAAAAAAGGTGAGCTGACCGATATTGACGATGATATTGTCTTTGAAATAGAGCTTATCAAGCAGATAGAGATCAATATCGACTATATTCTTATGCTTGTAACAAAGTATCACGACAGTCATTGTACGGATAAGGAAGTGCTTATCACCATTCAGAAGGCGGTTGATTCCAGCCCTGAGCTGAGAAGCAAGAAAGACCTTATCGAGAACTTCATCAACGGTATCAACGATGTTGATGATGTCATGAACGAGTGGCACAGCTATGTTGCCGAGGAGCGTGAAAAGGCACTTGTTGCTCTTATCACAGAAGAAAAGCTCAAAGATGCTGAAACAAGAGCATTTGTTGATGGTGCTTTCCGTGACGGCGGTATCAAGACAACAGGTACGGACATAGACAAAATACTTCCTGCCGTGTCCCGTTTCGGCGGTGGCGGTGGAAACCGCAAGGCGAAGAAAGAAACAGTCATTGAGAAGCTAAAGGCTTTCTTTGAGAGGTTTTGGAATATAGGTTGATGGTTGTGTTTAAACGTCGATTTTAAACAAATTGGTTTTATTAGTAGGAGGAAAAAATGTATTTAGATGAGTCTGCGAATATTATTGCAGATTATATAAAAGATTCTCGTTACAAGCAAGCGGTATTGATTAACGGTACTTGGGGTGCTGGCAAAACATATTTTGTTGAAGAAAAGTTAATGGAAGCACTGAATGATTATGTTGTAATTAGATACTCCTTGTATGGTGTTCATTCTTCTGAACAAATATTGTCAGATATACAAAGAGAAATGCTAATTAAACTGATTGGAAACAAGGAGTTTAAAATAAAAAATAAGTCCTTTCATTTACCGTCGAAGCTACTTGAAATGGCTCCAAATATAACAAGTATACTTTGGAAAAAAATAGGATTTGAATCGGATGACTTAAATGAATTGTTAAGCACAATCGAATTTGATAAAAGTAAAATAATTATTATTTTCGATGACCTTGAAAGAGTTGGAATAGAAATTAATGAAGTATTAGGCATAATCAACTCATTTGTAGAATGTCATAAAACCAAAGTAATCATAATAGCAAACGAAAAAGAAATAGGTTCATCTCGCATATCGACAAGTTTACCAGAAAAATTTTCGGTGGCAGCTAATGAAACAATTACTTTAGAGGATGAAAGCAACCAAGTTCAGAAATCAAATACACAGAATTCAACCAGCGAAAAATGTCATTTTACATATGACGACTTAATTAGAAGAACAAAAAAGCTTTTCTCAAATGATATAGTGTATAATTCTATAAAAGAAAAATTAATTGGACTATCAGTAACTATTTTTGCAGATTTCAATCAAATATATAATGAAATAATAGAGCAAAATGCTCGTTGTGCTAAAGAATTCCTTATGGCACACAAGGAACAGGTTATTGAAATTCTTCATTCAACAGATTGTCAGAATATCAGAACATTTATTTTTGCAATTATAACATTTGATAATTTGTACAAAAAGATTATTTCGCTTAAAGACACTAATACTGAGCCTGAATATTTGGATGTGTTGAATGAAGAAATAGCTCAAATTATGCGGTCTGTCATCTATACTTCTGTTATCTATAAATCAGGGAAAGATATTAATACGAATGGTTCTATGTTTTCGTCTGATTATTATATGATATCAATAAAGGGACTAAAAGAGTACCCATTTGTTAACAAATATATTTGCTTTCATGAATTTAATTGTAATAGTGCTATCAATAGCTTAGATGCGTATATTAGACAAATTATCGAGGAAACAAAGCAGAAAAAAGAGGCAGATAATCTTAGCTTTTATAAGTTAAGTTCATATGAATGGATATACTTAGAGGATGATGACGTAATAGAATATATGAATCAATTATATGAGGAACTTCAATCTAATAAGTATGATATAAGGTATTTTAAAGAAATCATAATACTACTAATGCAACTTGAGTATAACTTCAAGGAAAAAAAACAAAGTATAGCACATAAAGATGAGGAGTATATCCACCTCATGGAATTATATATTCGCAATCATAACTTGAAAGAGAATCAAGAGCAATATTTTGAAACATTTTTCACAGATGATAATCAAAGCCAAATGTATGACACTTATGTATCTCCATTAATAGCAGCAACGCAAGAAATGGAAAACAAAGAATATAATGACAAAAAAGAGAATGTATTTGCTTTGGAAAACTGGGCTGAAAACTTCTATGCTATGTGTAAAGAGCATTCAGACGATTTTCTTCGTTCACATCAATTTTTATCCTCATTTAAAATCGAGTCAATAAAAAACGCATTACATTCTGCAAACAATCATGATATACGCACTTTTTCACTTGCAATTTGTTCGGTTTATGATTTTGGAAATATTAATGAATTTTATCAGTCAGATAAAGACAGTTTATCGCAAATAATTGAAGCGCTAAACGAAATAAAGAATCAGCCTAATACGGACTGTACTAAGAAGACTATATTAAAAATTTATATTGAAAAATTAGAACAGAAATTAATAGATTTATCATAAATTCTCAATTTCATCTTGCCTAACGTGAAAATATTCTAGAAACGATGATATTAAAATTGATGCTTTTTATCGTTGCAGAATGATAAAGGCTTTAGGGTAATCTCTATTCAAAAGAGAGCGAGCTGCCGATTTTGACAACTCGCTCTTTTGCTTATTCGTCCTCATCTCTACACTGGTCAAGTCCGTGCATAAGTTGAATGTATACGCACTCCGCTCGATCATATTCATCTCCGTCCGTGGACATCATAAGTTCAAGAAAATACGCTTTCGCTTCTTCGTAATCGCTCCAGACTTCACGTCTGCCGTTGCAGACGGTAGTGACCTTGCATGACTTCGGCATTGCCAATTCAGGTGTTTTCAACATGGATGTTACCTCCAAATCATTATTGTAAATACAGTATATACCATAATCTTGTAAGAGTCCAGCTTTATGGAATAATTGTAACCATTCTTGTGCAGTGCGCAGCAATTTCAAAAGCCATTCCAGTTCATAGCGCACATATCGGTTTTATCGCCATCGGGAATTCTCCTGACGGCTTTTTTCAAATTCCGCTCAATGCTTCAAATGAGTATATCTGCTAAAATAAAACTGAGCCAGCTGAGGGAAAAATGATAATAAAAAAGTGAGCCACAAATAATAAAAATCCTGTATCATAAGAGAAAGAACTTGTATACAGGAGGGATAAGGAGTGGCA
>OGPJ01001442.1_pt1 | contig 16828 bp, 17 predicted proteins | sample 1552831 | NCBI WGS metagenome assembly OGPJ01 (sample SAMEA2579914, study PRJEB22360) | human gut metagenome | biome: human gut; feature: human-associated habitat; material: faeces | place: Denmark | collected 2008/2010
CAGCCAGTATCACTATTCCCTTGGATGTGTCAAATCCATCCATCTCGGCAAGAAGCTGGTTCAGTGTCTGTTCTCTCTCCGAATCACCGCCCCTCACGCTGTCTCTGCTCTGGCCTATGGCATCTATCTCGTCTATGAATATTATACAAGGAGCCATCTCAGATGCCTGTTTGAACAGGTCTCTGACTCTCGATGCTCCGACTCCCACGTACATCTCCACGAAGCTTGATCCCGACATGGAGAAAAATGGCACGTTTGCCTCTCCGGCAACAGCCTTTGCCAGAAGTGTCTTTCCGGTTCCCGGAGGGCCGACCAGCAGTGCTCCCTTTGGAAGCTTTGCACCTATAGCCATATACTTCTTAGGGTTGTGAAGGAAGTCGACCATCTCAGTCAGGGATTCCTTTGCCTCATCCTGTCCGGCCACATCCTTAAATGTGACGCCGGTCTCCTTCTGGACGTAGCCGCTCAGGTCAACGCCCCAGTCGCCCATCTTTTCCAGAACGCCGTCAATGACCATGTACTCGTCGTACTTGTCAGCCTCACCGGCAGTGCCCTTGGAGACCATATAGATATACTGGGATGCGTCAGCAGCCTTCAGGTCGATGTCTGCGGTGGAGTTCACGACCTTACGCTTCAGGTGGTCAGCAGCGGCAACGGCCTTGCTGATGGCGGTAGACACCTGAGTTTCGGTCTGGAACTTCTGGTCGTTGGTCAGATCGCCGACCTTGGTGGGCACGGTGATGTTGACGGACTTGCTGCTGATGGCCTGCGCCGTGCCGTTCACCTTGATGCTCTCGATGACGTTGGCCTGTGCGCCAACATCTTCCAGAGCCTTAACACGAGTAGCAACAGCGTCGCTCTCAGCCTTAGCTTTCTGTGCGAGCTGCTTCAGGTGCTTCAGGCGGGCCAGCTTTTCCTCATTGTATGCCATATCGTTCATTCCTCCATATCTTTATCAGGCGTTATCGGTGGAAAATACTTCACTCAGCATTTCGCTCACCTCAGAATCGGTTGCGATGTCAACCGCCGCAGCGCCCAGCGGGGCGAGATCACCGGCGGCATTCTGGATGGTGTACGAGGTGGCAACCCCGTCCACGACCACGGAGAGGACCTGACCGATGTAGGCGGTCGGGTTCGTCTTCGCATAGTTCTGCGCGTCAGCCATAGACGGCCACACGCAGGTGGGGTCAAGAGAAAAAGCATCCTGACGTTTCATGCTCAGGGGGAACTCCATGTTGGAGTAGGTCTTTGCGGTATTGTTCACAGCCATGTTCAGTTCCTCCCCTCTTAGCCCAGCGTTACCTTGAGGACTGCGGCGTTGCCATAAGCAACGGCAGGCTCAAAGACCCAGACGTTATAGTCCTTCGCTGCATAGCCGTTTGCGCCCTCAACGGGGACGGTGGACTTGGTGAAGGTGCTGGTGACATCTGCGTTCATGGCGGTTTCGTTGATGACCTTGGTGACACCCTTGGCCGTCGCAATGCAGGCGATCGCCACACGCTGCGCACCGACGGGGACGTTGATGGTCAGCGTACCGGCGGCGTAAGCCTTGCCGGTCTTGCCCAGTGCGCGGATAGCCGCGCTGTCCAGAGCAGGCTTGCCAGTGGACGCACCGTAGAACACGTTGCGGAACGGGGTGTAGGCAGCGGTGTCCTTGGTCTTGCTGCCTGCTGCAATGGCAACGACAGGGCTGGATGCCGCGCCGAGATTATCCTTTGCGGTCACGCCTGCACCGTGGGTTGCAGTCACGCGGTACTTCAGGCTGGACACGGTATTGTCGCCGCCTGCATCGCCGATGATGAAGCCAGTGCCGCTGTTGTTGTCAGAGCCAGCGGTCAGGGATGCTGCATCAGCAGTAGCCACCTGCGTGGTGGCCGCATTGGTGATACGCTCGACCTTCCAGTTGGTGGCGGTAACGCCGGTGGCCGGGCCGTACTGGTAGGAGCCAGCATTCAGCGTTGCGCCAGAGTAGGCCGCAGCAGCTACCTTAGTGCCGGCCTCAACAGCACCAGCACCGGTCAGCGTGAAAGCGCCGATGGCCGGCTGGGCGGTGATGCTGGGCTGGAGCCGCTTGCTGAAAATCTCGGTCAGGGCATCCATGACGCTCTTGCCTTTGGTGGAGAAAATGGACGTGCCGTTCTGGCTCTTGGTCAGGTTGCCGACCTGCGTATAGCCACCGGCCAACGTAATGTTGTCCCGCAGGATCACCTTATCTGCATCCACGGAACCGGTCATGGCCACCCATGCAGAACCGTCATAGAAATAGGCGGACTGCTCATAGGTGGAACCGTCCACGGTGGTGGTCACGACAAAGACATCGCCCTTCTTGGGCTTCACGTCCGTGTTCTGGGCGAAGTAGCCGGAGATCACGCTGTCGTCGGAAGTGGACAGGTCAGCTTTGGTCGCGGCGTACACCGTGCCGCCCAGACCGCCGGAGACAGCTTCCAGCTGTTCCTTGGTGGCGTAGCCGGAAAGATCAACAGTGGTATCGTCCAGCAGGACGACCTCATCATTGACCTTTGCGTAGATGTCGTAGTGCTGCGTCTTGTCGTTCATGACAAGATACATGATGTTTTCCTGCGCTGCGGATGCGTCAGGGATGGCTTCCGCCACCTCAAAGCGGGCATGACCTGCCTTGGAGATGGACTTGAGCCATTCCTGCTGCAAGCGTGCAGCGGTGGATTTGAGAGCTTCGAGGGTCACAAACTTGTTGTCTGCCATATAAGCCTCCTGTTATGCCGGTGTTTCGTTCAACTTTCTGCGGGAAAAATCTCGTCTAGCATCTTGTCCGTGTCTGCTGCAGAGACGACTTCATCCTGTGTGATACCGCTGGTCGATGCGGAGATCGTGCCGTCTGCCGACACGGAAACGCCAGAACCGATTTTCACGCCGCCAAGCCGGGTCGCCGTCGCCACAGGCAGCACATAGGCGGAACCACCGCCCGCCGTCCCTCCCGGTGCCCACAGCGCCACCGTGGCGGACATATCCGCCGTCGGGATGTTCCTTGCCCAAAAGCGCAGGACACCGGCGAGAGCCTGCACCGTCGGACAAAGCCCGGCACGCTTTGCGACCTCAATGGCCGCTTTATGTAAGGCAACACTGGGGAACATTTCCTCCGTCACGTCGTCAACTGCAACATCGACAACACACCGGAAGTCATCCATCCCCAGCATTTCCTCGTCATCAGATTCCCGCTGCCAGTCCCAACCGTCTGCGGGAATCGTGATGTCCTTGATGATAGCAGCCCCGCCACCGCCGCCGCTTTCCTTGATAAGCTCTTTGACCCTATCTTCCGACATGATCTGACCGGATTCCTCCAGCTCTTTCAGAGCCTTACTGGTGGCTTCGGTGATGATTTTGGCATGGGCATCCGGGGCATCGTTGTGCTGTGAGATCTCCTTCAGCACCATTTCCCGCACCATCCGCATAATTGCTTCAACCTGCGGGTCAACGATGAGCGAAATATTGGCTTTGGTCGAAACGGCCAGCAGCACAGCAATTTGGAATTCATGGTCAGCAGTACCGATGGCCGGGATCTCAACGCCCCGCTCATCCTGCATCAGAAAGAGCAACGTGTCCTCCGGGTCATCATTGAGGCGGCCAAACACGCCGATTTGGTGCATGAAGTACGGCTCATCTGCACCGCCCGTCCAAATGCTGACTTTGCGGGCTTTTTCGCCCTTGTATTCCACGGTGTCGATGCCCAGCAGTTTAAGCTCATAGGTATCACCGCTGACTGCCGTTTCCTCGGACAAGTCGGTGTCAATGGTGCCCGTGCCGCTTACAGCACGGGTGATGGTGAGCGCACCGCCCGAAATGGACTCGGACAGCATCGCAGCACCGGCGCTGGTATATGCATATTTTTCCCAGCTCATAACGATTTCCCTCCTAACTTGATGGTGACGGTTTCATAGGTCTGCGCAGGTCTGCCAGATGCAAGCGCCTGTGCAGACACAGCCTTGGCGTGGATAGTTCCGGGCAGCGCAATGGTCGTTTTCATCCGAGTTGTGCTGACCGCACCAGCGGCGCAGGCGTGTGCGCTGACTGCCCGCGGCTCGATAACACCCGGCATAAGAACCGTGTAGGACATCGTTGTGGCGCAGGGAATCGCTGCAACATAGCACGCTTTCGGCTCCGTTTCCGTGTAGTAAATGACGCTGTCCAAATGCGACCGAAGATTTTTGTAGCAGATGATTTTTTGCAAAACCTGCTGATGTTTGGCCTCATTGATTGCAGTGAAATCAACCGTGATACGGAGTTTGAAGTGGTACGGATCGCCGCCGTACTCAAACCACTCCAAAACTTTGGGATTGGGATAAATCGCAGAAATGGCTCTTTCAACAGCCGCTTTTGTGCCACGGTGCCGGTGAACATAGAAGCTGTCCTTGATGGTTTTTCTTTTTTCCTCAAGGGTGTAGGATCTATCGTACCAGTCCACGGCGAAGTCCCGAGCCAGAATGTCAAGCAGCCATTCGGGCAGTTCGTCGATGCGGGTATAAATCCGCAGGGAGTCGATTTCATCCTGCCGGGATTCCATCACCTTGGCTATGGCCTGTCCCAGAGCCACCGTCTTAGGGTCTTTTTGGAGCGCAATCGGAAACTGCTGCATCATGTTGTCAGCAGTCAGGCCGTGGTTACTCATCCTCATACCCTCCGCTCTTTATCGTCACCGTGCCCAACTTTGCCACTTGCGGAACCTTGTCGTTGCGGTCAAGGGATGGCGCACCGTCTTCCAGCGGAGTAAAGGCGGGCTGTTTGAGGTCTACACGTTTGATGCCGGCCGAAAGAAGCAGATACCGCAGCCTGTCAGGGTTGATGTCCCTGCCCATCTTGCCGGACTGCCAGCGGATGTACCGCTGCACAGCCTCATTCACGCCGGACTGAGCTTCACTTGCGGAAATGCTTCCGTCCCGGGTCAGGTAATAGGTCAGGTCGATATTATAGGGTACTTCTTCCGGGTCGCCAGAGATCACATAGTCAGTCAACGGCCGGATTTCATCCGGCGAACAGGCCGCAACCATAGCACGCTTGGTTTCCTCGCCAGCCACGCTGCCATCATTCATGACGGCGTATAGGCAAACTGTGCCAGGGCTGGGCGAATTGGCAATGACATCTGCGATTTCAGTGGAAACCCTCTTTGCAAAGTATTTGTAGGCACCAATCGGGCCAGCATCAGACCATGCACTCTGGCTGTCACGCATCAGCTCATAAAATTCCTCGTCGTCCGGGGCATCAGAGCCGTTTGCACTAACCGTGATATTGGAGCAGCCAGAATAGTAGTCGTAGATGTCAACAGCGGTGTGGATGTCACCCACAGCATAATCATTGCCAGCCGTGCCTACGGTCTGGCAGGTCACTTGAACATCCGTGTATGTTGCGCCGATGGGAACGTACTCATCGGCGGATGTTTCCCAGTACAGGGCTGCATTGTCGTCCGTGACACGGGTGCCGGCCGGAATCAGTACCGCCGTCTGGCGGGGTTCGCTGATGTAAAAGCGCATGGTGCAGGTCGCCGCCGTAGGCTTGGGGCGCTCCTGCAAGTAAAACAGCTCGGCCAGGCCATCCAGATACTCGCCCTCTGCGCTGCTGGGTAAGTTTTGGCTGCCTGTCCAGTTGTTCTGGGCACGCTCGTACATGATGGCATCCTCGACCCACGAAATGAAAAGTCGTTCCGGGCTGCCGGGCATCACAGTTTTGCCAAAGAACTGCTCATACCCTGTGACAAGCAGCCTGTCCAGCTCATCCATGTCCGTGGACACGAACTCGTAAGTTTTACGCACTGATGCTCACCTCCACGACGGGCAGCATCCGCCCGGGAGTGTCAGGGGCTTCTTTGAAGGTAGTCCCCATGTAGGTAGCACGAGGTTCAAATCGCTCGATGGCCTCCTTGATGGCAGCGCAGAGCATAGGCCGTGCCACGTTTTCCGGCCGGTCGAGAATGTTCGCAATATCAATGCCAAATTCCCGATAGCAAGGCACCGTGCCTTTCGGTGTGGACAGGATGACGGCGATGTTCTGCAGAACGCTGGTCACGGTATCCTGTTCTCCAAGGGAAATGGTGGTCAGGTCGTTTGCCGATACCAAGTAGTTGCTCACAAAAATCACCTCATTCTCTCTGGTATTCCAACAAAGAAACGCTTGCGGTAATCCATGTCGGCGTACCGAAAGCGTCTGTGTGCAGGGTCTTAAATTTTGCAGATTTGATAACCCACCGATAGCTGCCGTAGACCACATTGCCGAGAACGAACGGCAGCGTAGTCCCGTTGAGGACACATTCTTTCAGCCGTTCCCGCTCCTTGGTGGGATTTACGCCGAGGTATGCGGCCAACTCAATGTCAAACGTGATGGTTTGAGCATCGGTGCCTGTCAACTCGGTCAGGGCCGGGCCTCTGGCGCGCTGGTGGGTCGTGTATCTGGCCGACACATTCTGCACCATGTTCTTGATGGTCTCGACATGACTATCAAACACGGAAAAGCTGATGTCTCCGAGGCAACCAACGATCACGGATAAATCCCTCCCAGAACAAAACCATCAGCATTGAAGCACGGGAGGTACAGGCAGACCACCGTATCATCAACGGCCGGCAACCACCACACCACATGAGACTTGTGCTGATGGTCGGTGGAGTTGTCCGCTCCGATAACCTTTTCCTCTTCATCCCAAATCTGGCGGGAGCCATTCATGGTCTTTTTGATTTCAAGGTTGTAGGGGCTGGGGTGGATATACTGGTGATTATGCTCACCGGCTGACTCCGTATAGACAATGGCTTTGTAGTGCTGCATCACCGGGAGCCAGCCGGACGTGATGCCGGTGTCCTCAAACTTACAACGGACAAGGCGCTTTTCTTTGTTCACATCGGTGACTTTACCGAGGCGAACATCAACAGCAGTGTTCATCAGTACCCTCCTAAAACATGACGGCCGGAAACCTGCGTGGTGTACCCGCCAGAGCCAGTCACGGTATGTTTGGCCTGCTTCACGATGTACTTTCCATCCCACGGCCCGAAGTCCTTAGCCTCAAACGTCAGACCGGCCACCTTGCCCGGATCACCGGAATAGGTAAAGCCCACCTGACGCTCAAACTTGTTGTGCAGTCGGAGCTTTTTGGCAGCCAGTTCTTTGGCCTCGGCCTTGCTCGTGACCGGGGCATAAACTTCCAGCTGCTGGTTGGTTTTGCTCTTGGCATCGTAGTCCTTGACGTAGGCGATACCCTCAAGGGGCTTGCCGTTCGGCCCAACATAGGACACCCGGCAGGATGCATACTGCGTTCCGGCCTGGCCGAGCGTGTGGCTCCACTTGATATAGCTCTTGTCGTCCTTGGTGACAGTCCATGCAGAATCTTTTCCCTCGTATTCCTTCTGGTCGAAGATGACGATTTTGCCGTCTGTACATTTCAGCGACAGGCCGGCATCATGGCACAGCTGCGACAGGAAGTCGATGTCAGAGCAGCGGTACTGCTCCACACGCTTATACTCCGGGTCTTGCTTTGCAAGAAACTGGGATTGCATACCGTTCTTCTTCGCCATTTCATTGGCGATGCCGGATAACTTGTACTTTTCCCAACCCTTGCTCTGCTTGGTCTGCCGGATCTGGCTGGTATAGGGCAGCCCCGTGGCCTTTATGGTGATGATGTCGGGCGGGCCGGATGCGTTTATGCTGTCCAACTCAAACTCCCCGCAGTCCAGCGCCTCATCCTTCCCGTCAGAGTGCCAGTTACAGGCCGTGATGGTAGCCCGGATTTTCAGGCCGCCTTCACCGCTGCCGGAAGAACTGCCGCCAGATTTACCGGAGATCTCGCTGGCATCGACCCAGCCATAGACCCGGGACGTTCCGTCCGTGTGAATAACATGGTACGGGTGCAGCGCACCCTGTTTGATGATGGTGATCTTGGCCGGGCCAGCCTTTGGTGTTCCGTTTGCCTTTTTGTCGGTAGATGCCTTGTAGTGCGGACCACCGAGAAACTGCACCACGTCACCAACCTTGTAGCCATCAGAAGATGCGGCCGACACATCGCCGTCCAGCATCTTCTGGAGCCAGTCGGTCATCCAAACGCCCTCCCGGTCTTGGAGTTTGATCTGCAGGTCGTCACTGGCATCTTCCTCATTATCGGTAAATGTCAGCGACAGCAGGTAGGGCTTGATGCTGCTGGTGATGTCCACACCGTCAAACTCCACCGTACACTCGGCATGGCGGGCGGTATTTTCGTCGCTCATGTGACCACCTTCTTCCACGGGGGCAAGGTGGAGCTGGTTTGTGTCTCGGTATCCGGGAGCGTCAGAACGATTCCGGCCGGGAACACAAAATAGCCCAAGTGCTGCGGATTAGCAGCCATCAGGTTGGGAGCATAGGCGCAACTGCCGAGCTGCTTATAGGCCACACTATCCCAGCGGTCGCCTTGCACAGTCGTATAGGTTTTACTCATGCATACCTCCCTCTGAAATCATCGTCCTCTGCATCTTTCACGATTTCGAGGACAAGTTCTCTCAGGCTGTCATTCTGGGCATTCAGGACGTTTTGCAGCTCGGCAGTATCAGATATACCTGAGATATGGTAAACCGGCGAGAGCGATATAGGAACCGTGCTGCGTGCTGAAGAGGAGCCGTTGCTCTCTGGCAGCTCAGCGCTCATGGGGGTAACGCTTGCGCTCTCCATCTCCCGTCTGGTTTCCGAGGCCGTCAGAACAGATTCACCGCCGTTGAAGTAGACCAGCTCCGGGCCATGCTCACCAACGAGGGCAAAGCCGGGAGCCGCATCTTCCGTACCAACAGCATATCCGGGGATTCCGTGGTTGACATTGTAGCGCTCGTTGGAGCCTGCCAGCGCAGTAGAGACCGCCGAGGCGATTTTGGCATAGGCTTCCTGCACACGGGGCATCATGCTGGATGCGCCATCGATGAAGCCCTGAATCGTCTCCTTGGCGCTTTTCGTGGCCTCGTCGCTCATGTCCATTTCCGATACGGTATCGGCTACGGTCTTAGCGATCTCGTCCATAGAATTGCTCATGCCGGTCTTGAGGTCGGCGATAGATTCGCTGGTGGTATCCTGCGCTTCTTTCAGCGCAGCGTAGTTCTCAACCATTTTGGCGAGGTCAGCGTCCGAGGCCGAGGCCATACCGGCAATCGCATTGACGGATTCCTTGCTGCCATCCGCAAAACTGGCGATAACTTCACTCAGACCGTCGATGTCAGCCGCCCGTTCGTTCAGCTTTTCGAGGTTCTGGTTGTAGTTGTCCCAGTAGGTGATCTGGCTTTGCAGTGCATTGTTGATGGATGCAGCGGAGGTCGAAACGACCTTTTCCGCAGAATCCCACAACGCATACTGGCCGCTGATGCTGCCGTAGGCTTCATCATAGGCATCCTTGTAGGCTGCAATGATGTCCTGAATCCGAAGCTCTGCATCGGAAATGGCGTTGGCCACATTCTGCTGCTGCGCTGCAACATCGTCTGCGCTGTCGGCGGCGGACTGCTGCGAAGCGTTCAGGGCATCGACTGCGGCGCTGGCCTCCTGATACTCGGACTCGGATGCATTGATAGCCTCCTGATCCTGTTCTACGGCGGCGGTGTAGTTCTCGACCTCCCGCCGGGCAGTGACAAGGTCATCCGAGTACCCCATATACTCAGTGCGCAGTTGCTGCACATCCTCGCTCATGGTGCGCCACGGCAGATCTTCCACCGTGCCGTAGGTGAGCTTGAACTGCTCATCCGTCAGGCCGAGGGTGGTCAGCAGCTTATCGTAGGCAGCAGACATGCCGGCATTGGATTTTTCCACCTTTGCCTGCGCGGTCGCCAGCTTGGTTTCGTTCTCAGCACTCTCAACCAGCACATTGTTGTACTGGTCATAAAGGGTGTTCAGGTATTCCTGCCGGGCCTGTGCCTTGGCATCCGCCACATAGGCATCCGTGTGCTGGCGCAGCGCTGCGGTGCCGCCCTTGATGGAATTGGTCTCAAGGTCAATATCATCTGCAAGACTGGGCACCAGAACAGACAGCCGGGCCAGCGTGTCGTGGTATTCGGCATTTCCGTCCGTGTTCCCATTTGTGGCGGCCTCGATGGCCTCCAACTTGCTGATGTACTGGTCCGCAACGCTGGCGGTCGCTGCCATGTTGGACAGGGTGGAATCGTAGCTTTCGCTCGCTTCTTCCATGCTGTCGCCCATGTCACGAGCGGCGCTGGTCAGCTCCTTTACAGAGGGCACCGTCGCATCGGCAGATGTTGCCAGTGCCGTGACGAGCGTAACCGTTCCTGCAATCGCCACAGATGCAAGCGTCAGCGGGCCAGCAAGTCCCGCCAGAGAGCCAGTGAACAGAGTTGCCGCCGCATGAGCTAGTTTTATGCCAGCTGAAACCGCAGTCAGCGTGCCGACCAGGCCGCCCAGCGTGACGGTTCCTGCCGCAATTCCCTTGACCACACCGGGATTTTCCTCTACAAATCCCTGCATCCAGCCCAGGACTTCCGCGCCGACATCGTACAAATCCGACATCACCGGGGTCAAATCCTCACCGATGGCGATTTTCAGGCCGTCTGCTGCGGACTGCATCAGCGTCAGTCTGCCGTTCATGTTGTCGAGCATGGTGCCTGCCATTTTATCGGCAGATCCGGCGCAGTCGTTCAGAGCTGCGGTGTAGTCCGCAAAAGACTGCCCGCCCTCGGCTGCGGCCTCGCTGCACCCGGCCATGATGGTTTGCAGTTTGGAATACTGGTTCGTGCCGGCAATGACCTTTGCAAGGTTGGCTTGCTCTTGGTCGGTCAGGGTGTCCCAGATACCGGCCATGCCTGTGAGGATGCTGGACAGGCTCTGCATATTGCCGTGCGCATCATAAATCTGCACACCGTATTCTGCAAGGGTGTCCCCGCACTCTTTCGTGTTGGTTGCAAGGCGGGTGAAGATGGCGTTCAGGGCCGTGCCAGCCTCGCCGCCCTTGACACCGGCGTTGGCCATGGTAGCCAGCACAGCGGTGGTTTCCTCGACCGAGTAGCCGAGGGAGGTGGCGGTGGATGCGCACGCCTTGTATGCCTCGCCCAGCTGGATCACGTCCGTGTTGGAGTGAGCCATGGCGTAGGCCATCACATCGACAAAGTGCGTGGTGTCAGAGGCTTTCAGACCAAAGGCAGTCAGATAGTCGGTAACAATATCGGATGCCTGCGCCAGATCCATGTTGGCGGCAGCAGCCAGATTCAGCACCGGGCTGATGCCCTCCAGCATAGACTGGGTGTCCCAGCCTGCCAAAGCCATGTAGGACAGAGCAACAGCCGACTCACCAGCGGTGAATTTCGTGGTTGCGCCCATTTCCTTGGCCTTGTCGGACAGGGCCGTCAATTCCTCGCCGGTAGCGCCGGAGAGTGCCTCGACATTGCTCATGGATGCTTCAAAATCGCCTGCGGTGTTGATGCAGTCCATGTAGGCATCCCGGATTTCTCCGAGGGCCTTTGAAATACCGACCGTGGCCAGCGTGGCCTCGACCGTCTCAAGCGCCTCGACCGATTTTTCACCGAATCCCTTTGCGCCCTCTCCGGCCTCGTCCATGGTCTTTTTAAGGTCAACCTGCTGGTCTTTCAGCTTATCGACCTCAGTTTCCAGCCGGACGCTTTCTGCTGTCAGCTGCGTGGTATCCACGCCGGCCTCGTGCAGGGCGTTCCCGGTGGCAGCTAAACGCTGCTCATAAGTGTTCAGGGAGGCCGCAGTCTTGTCGATCTGCGCTTGTTTGGAAATCAGCTTGTTTTCCAACGCAGAGGAATAACCCTCGGTCTCCTGAATCTCTTTCTGGATGTTGTCGTACTGTTGCTGCAAAACAGAAAGCCGCTGACGGGTTGCGTCTACGGCCTGCTGCTGCTTCTGGTACGCCGAAATGTCGGATTGTACTTTGTTCAACAGCTGAATCTTCCCCTGCGTTTCCACAAGGGCAGACTGGGCAGCCTTGAATGTACTGGAAAAGCTGCTGTTCTGTTTGGCGGACAGGTTGAACAGCAGCTCCCACTCTTTACGAGCCACTACTTACCGTCCTTTCTCGCTCTCTGGCGCTCGGCAATGAGGTCATTGCTGCTGCGGATCCATTGCCGGAACTGATACAGGGGCATTTCCAGCCAGTAGGGCGCAGGCGTACAGTTGACCTGTGCCATTGCAAGCACCTGTCGTCGCAGCCACACGCCGCCATCACCGGTTACAAGTCCGACCTCAGCAAAAAATTTCTCGCTTTGGTGCGGATGGTGTTGTAGTCCCGGATGCTCATAGCACCAATGACATCAACACCGATAGGCTCGGTACACGCCCGGCAGGCCATGCGGATAAGGTAGCCCGCACTCATCGAGGGGATGATAACCGGCTGATTCAGAGCCGTAAGCTCTGCCTCGATGGCGATGGAGTCATTGCCGGTCAGCTTGCCCCAGTTGAACGTGAGGGATTCGTAGTGCTTGCCCTCATAGTCAAGGGGCTTCTGGAGCTTGTGAGTGTAGGTATACGGGTCAGCAGCGGCAGCAGCCTTTGCAGCGGTAGCCTGAGCTGCATCAAATTCTTTCGGGTCAATGACGGCGTTCATGCTGGATAGCTCCTTTCACGCTCAAAAAATAGGCCGGGACTGCAAAATGCAGCTCCGGCGAAACGGTATATGCGGATTACTTGCCCAGGGCCGCACGGACACCGGCCAGATAATCCACACCGTTGATGTAGCAGATGAAGTTGAGGGGGTCCAGTTCACGCACCTTCTTACCGTTGATGTACGTTGCCCAGTAGCGGACAGCGTACTCACCGGAGCCAGAGGTGGGCGTTGCGGGGGCAATGGCGCCACCCTTGGTCGATTTGGGCACGACCACGAAAATATGCTTTTCCTTCCGTGCCTCGACCGTGCCCGCAACAGGATCCTCATACTGGTTTGCCACACGCAGGTCAATGCTGTGACGGCGCAGCTCCGACAACTGGACGGACTGCGGCGTGGTGGTGCGGAATTCCAGACCAAGGGTCATAGCCTCCAAATGGCCCAGAATGACCGCTTCGACGTTACCACCGACACCAGCGCCCGAAATGCTCTGCGTCAGAAAGGTAACGTCCGGCAGGGTAACTTTCGACATACCCAGATACTCCACGCTGTCCTCATAGACCGCGAAGTTGATAACGCTCTGATCGATTGCCATTGTAGTGCCTCCTTTTTAGGACTGGAGTGCGCTGGTCACATAGTCAGCGTCATATTCCAGCACAAAATCAATCTCCTGCGCCGGAGAGGGCGGGGTCATGTAGACGTGCAGCTTGATTTTGCCCGCCATCAGGCTGGTCAGCGGGTTCTCGTTTTCCAGCATTTCCACACGGGCACCCAGCAGATAGCCTGCGCCCACCAGACCGTTCAGCCAGATGTTGGCGCTATCCAGAATGGTGTCGATGAGACGACGGTTCATCGGCTTGTCGAGCTTGCTCCAGAACGTCTTGATGAGGGTGTTGGAGACGTAGTCGAACATACGGCTGAGCGGGATGAAGTAGTCCTTCACATCCGTGGACTTGGGGTAGCACGCAGTATGGTTGCCCCAAGCGGTCCAGCCGCCCATGAAGTTCAGGAAGGTGCAGATACCAGCAGCATCAACAACAAGGGCCTGATTATAGGTCAGGTTGATGGTGTTGCCGTCGTCGTCGCACAGGCCGTCGATGTGAACGGTCTTGTTGGAGGGGCTTTCATAGGGAATACCCTCGTTGCCGGTATCGGTTTCTGCAAGGCAGCCCGCCTCGACGGTGGATCCGTGGAAACGCAGATCACCGAGTGTGCCGTTGGGCCAGCACAGGATTGTCTTTTCGGTATAGGTGCCGCTGTTTTTCGCCTGAACCGCAGCGGTATAGGTCTTTGCGGAAATGTCCACCAGAGCCTTGCCGGTAAACATGCCGTTGATGGAGCCAGCCTTTGCGTCCAGAACAGTCGCAACAGTGGCATCATTGGAAAAGCCGGGAGCCATAATCAGGTCGGGCACGATGCCGAACATAGTCAGGCACAGCTCAACCTGCTCAACGGCGGCAGCCACATCGGAAGCCTCAGAGGTCTCGCCAACGGGCAGGAAAATGACCGGCTGGCAGGCGCACAGCTTGAAGTGATAATACATCACCTCGCAGACGGTGTACTTGGCCCAGTCGTCGTCATAGCCCAGCTGCTCCTTTGCCTCATCATAGCTGGTGCAGAGCACCGGGAGGCCAGCGGTCGCAGCGGTACCGGTCGCTTTGGACAGCGGTGCGGTGCCGATGACAAAGGGGATGCCGCAGGTTGCGGTGTTCGGTGTCGCCACGGCGGTATCGGCGCGGCTGACATTGATACCATGATCTGCCATAGTATGTATTCCTCCTTACTTGGATTTGGCGAGCATCCTTGCAAATGCAAGGATGGCCTCGCCGCGTGCTTTTGCCTTTTCAGGCGTGGTGTGCAGCTCGTCCACATTGATGATGAAGTCGGCCACACCGGGATATTTCTCGGTGGCAATCTTCACATCATCACGCTCTACAGCCTCCGCAGCAGCGCAGGGGTAAATCGTGTTTTTCTGGATGTAGCCCAGAATGGACGGGCCGACGTAAATAGAAACGTCGGGCTTGCTCTGTGCAGGCTCGGCGCTCACGGCGTTTTCGGCGTTCTGTTCCGCCGCGGTCTTTTTCACCGCCATAATTCAATGTCCTCCGTTTGCTGCACGGTCGGCAGCTTCCAGTAGGTGATCATTTCTCCGGCATAGTAGGGCTTCGATTCCTCGTCATAAGGAATGCTTTCCAACTTGTGGTCGGGGGAAATGTCGAGAGTAAACTGATACCGGGGCTTTCCATCAGCTCCGACACCGCCCACCTTGCGGACTTTCAGCAGCTCCACCCGGAAACGCTCCATCATGTTCAGGAGCGCAAGGTCGCCCTCCTGTTCGTCCGGGTTGTAGCAGCAGAAAATAGATCGCACAGACACGACCGTGCGCTCCTCGTTGCCAGGCTGCTGCTCCGTTTCCAGCGGAATGACCCGGTGGATGATGTAGGGAGCCTTTTTCTTGGCAGCCCTGCTGTCAGGCAACCGCATCAGGTAAACTTCCGGGGCACGGTAGGCCTGTTCGGTATCGCCTTGCTGCATAGCCACCGGAAGAATCATGTCGGACATGATTTTCTCGGTGAATGCTTTCAGCTGTTCAAGCAAAACCACACTGGTCATATCACACACCCCATCCATTCAAAACTCGTGTAATCTCGTGCTCAATGCGTTCCTCGTAGGTAGAGGCCATTTTCGCCTCGATGGAGTCCATGACATTCTCGTTGGAGTACATCATCTGCGGGGTGGCAGGACCAAACAATTCCTTGACCGGGAACCGTTTTTCTCCCTGCCTCTCATAGATGCCATAGTGAGAGCCCATCTTCGCCTCAAAAGCGTGGTCCAGTGCCTGTCTTGCGCCGGATTTCTTCACGCGAGTTACCACGCGGCCGCTGCGGTCCACCTTGGTGTCGAAAACTCTAAGGGGGATAACGCTGCCACGGTAGCCGAAGTTGATGGAAACCTCACCATTGCTGCCCCGCTGGATGTTGTTGATATTCTTTGTGCGGTTGGAAAATTCACTGCTGCTGATGGCATACTCCTGCGTGACTGCCCGCTTCGCCACCGTTTTTCCGGCGGCAGCGGCGCGAGCCAGCGCAGATCCTACAGCACGATTGGCACCTCCGGGAATCCCGGCGAGGAGGGCAGACACCCGGTCAAATCCTTCCTCTGCAATGTCAACGGCGATGCCAGCAGCTACGCTGTGCATCATGGTGTCCGTTGTCACATCACTCATTCGTCAATCGCCTCCAGTTCCACCCGCAGCATTCCCATCTCGCAGACAGAGGATGCCACATAGTAGTTTCGGACGAATCCATCCTCGTCAATGCCCAGCTTGCAATCCTTCTCCGGCTGCTTTCCGCCGAGGGCTGCAATATCGCAGTGCAGCACCCGGTTGACCCGGTACAGACCCTGCGCATGGTCGCTGATGGTCTGGCGACGCTCCTTTTCAGAAAGGCCTGTCAGAACCAGAGGAACGTCAGGGTATTCCTCTCCATCATAGTAGACCGTGTGCGTTTCGGCGAACTCATCCAGATTCAGAAAGACGCTGTTCAGGTCTTCCTGCACAGCGTCCTTAAAGGCGCTCATGCCGTAGGCATCGCTGCCGCCAGTTCAGGACCATCGACGCACTCGTCACCGGGCACAACGTCCTCGGCGCAGATAGACTGAATGAGTGCGTCCTTGGTCTTGAGCTGCTTGGTGTCGATGCCCATATCCGCGGCCAGATTTTTCAGATTGGCAACAGTCATGTCGTGCAACTGGTCGGGGTCGAGGTGTGCCGCCTCAGAGCCGTTCTGCGAGGCTTCGGCTGCGGGGGTGTCGTTACCTTCCGCAGTTGCCGGAACGTCCGCAGGGGCGGTTTCCGGGGCAGTGGGCGCAGAAAACGCGCATTTCGCCACACCCAGCCCGATAAGGCGGGCCGCTTCGGCATCGCTGACCTCGCACCGCTCGCCATGCGCAACAGTGTGAACGCCAGTCTTGGTGGGGCAGCCGTAGCCACCGCAAAGAATTTCAACAATCATCGGTGTACTCCTTTCAGGTCGGACTTAGCCGACCATGTTCTTGGCGCGAATCCACGGAATGTAGTTCTTGGGTGCAGCCAGAGGACGAGACTTCAGGGCGGTCTTGCGAGTGTCGTTTTCCTGATCGATGCTGAACTTCGGAACACGGCGGCCAGAAATGGTGGACTGGATGGTGTCGCCGTAGTTGATCTGAGTGATAGCACCATACATCAGATGGCCGCAGCCGGGGGCGGTGACCATCGCAGAGGTGGCGGGGAAATACTTCTGCTCCGCGCCGCTGCCGTCG
>OGPJ01001447.1_pt1 | contig 16747 bp, 14 predicted proteins | sample 1552831 | NCBI WGS metagenome assembly OGPJ01 (sample SAMEA2579914, study PRJEB22360) | human gut metagenome | biome: human gut; feature: human-associated habitat; material: faeces | place: Denmark | collected 2008/2010
GCATCTTCGTATAGTCTGCACTCAGATCTGCCATACCCAGCACATCATAATTGGTATGCATCGCATAATAAACAATTCCTTTCTGTATCAGCGTAAGGATCTTTCTTCCTGTAAAGCTGTGATTATTGATCTTCTTAATTCCGGAAAAGATCATGGGATGATGGGTAATGATCATATCTGCCCCATCCTCTATGGCCTCAGCCAGTGTTTCCTCTGTCAGATCCAGAGCCAGAAACACGTGGCTGATCTCATTTGTATCATCTCCTGCGAGAAGTCCTACGTTATCCCAGTCCTCTGCTGCATCTGACGGGTACTTCTTCTCCAGCCAGGAGGTCAGTTCATATGCCTTCATATTCCTCTAAAGCAGCAATAACTGCCTGCTTTTCCTCCTCTATCTCGCCCGCACGCTTCTCTGCATTGGGCGCATTCTTTAATCTGTCAAGAATCTCATTGCGGATGCGAAGCTCTCTTTCCAGATACTCCCGCAGAACAGGATGCTTTCTTTCCAGAAGCATTCCTCCAAACCACTCATCTAAAGTATAAGGAGTATCTTCTGAAATATGCATCTTTTCTCCATGAATTACCTTCATCATAGGATAAAACTTGCCATCCTCCAGAACCATCTCCTCCTCTGTGATCTGCCAGCCGATTTTTCTGACAAATCTGCGAAAATGGGGGATATCTGACTGAGGCTGCAGGATCATTTCCCGAAAGCTCTCCCTGACCTCTGCCCCGTCAGTAAGAATCCTCTCCATGAGAGGGCCGCCCATTCCTGCGATCACAAGAGTGTCGCCCTCTCCCGGTTTCAAAGCCTCAAGTCCGTCTGAAAGCCGGGTTTCTATGTATGCGTCCAGTCCATACTGAGAAATATGTTCCTGTGCTCTGGACAACGGGCCTTTTCTTACATCCATGGCAATCGCACCCGGAATCTTTCCATCCAGATAAAGCGAAACCGGCAGGTATCCATGATCGCATCCCACATCCACAAGTCTGTTTCCCCTGGTCACCAGGCCTGCTATTGCAGACAAACGTAATGAAAGCTGCATAACAGGCTCCTTAGTCCAGATAATCCTTCAGTTTACGGCTGCGGCTCGGATGACGAAGCTTGCGGAGCGCCTTTGCCTCAATCTGACGGATACGTTCTCTTGTTACATTAAATTCCTTACCAACTTCCTCCAGAGTTCTGGCACGTCCATCGTCCAGGCCAAAACGCAGGCGCAATACTTTCTGCTCTCTGTCTGTCAATGTGCTCAGAACCTCTACCAGCTGCTCTTTCAGCAAAGTAAATGCTGCTGCATCTGCAGGTACAGGTACATTGTCATCCTGAATAAAGTCTCCAAGGTGGCTGTCCTCTTCCTCACCGATTGGTGTCTCGAGGGAAACCGGTTCCTGGGAGATTTTCAGGATCTCACGCACACGCTCTACAGACATGTGCATCTCCTCTGCGATCTCTTCCGGAGTAGGTTCACGGCCTAACTCCTGCAGTAACTGACGGGAAACGCGGATCAGCTTGTTGATGGTCTCTACCATATGAACCGGAATACGGATCGTTCTCGCCTGGTCTGCAATCGCTCTTGTGATCGCCTGGCGGATCCACCATGTTGCATAGGTGGAGAATTTGTATCCCTTGCGGTAATCGAATTTTTCAACCGCTTTGATGAGGCCTAAGTTACCTTCCTGAATCAGATCCAGGAACAGCATGCCGCGGCCGACATAACGTTTTGCAATGGAAACAACGAGACGAAGGTTGGCCTCTGCCAGACGTTTTTTCGCATCCTCATCGCCCTCTTCCATTCTCTGTGCCAGCTTGATCTCTTCCTCTGCGGAAAGAAGCGGCACTTTACCGATCTCTTTTAAGTACATGCGGACCGGGTCCTCAATGCTGACGCCTTCCGGAACGGAAAGGTCGATGTTTTCCATATCGATCTCTTCTTCCTCGGAAAGGTCGATGTCATCGTCGTCCAGAAGGAGAAGATCGCGGTCTGCCGCATTTGGATCCTCGGTCATATCGGAGAGGCGCAGTACGTCGATACCGCTTGCCTCCAGGTACTCAAATACCTTTTCCATCTGCTCCGCATCCAGCGGCATATCGCGGAAAAAGTCGTTGATTTCCTGATATTCCAGGACGCTCTTTTTCTTCTTGCCGTATGCTACCAGCTCTTTTAATTTTTCCATAAATTTTGCTTTATCGAACTCCATTGACTGTCCATCCTTCCATAGCTTGTATATATTCTGTCCCTGTCCTGCGAAATTAAACACACAGAACAGAAGATTCCAGGGTTTTTCTTTGGTATCCAGTTTTGCTTAAAAAGTGAATTCCGGAAGTTCCCCTGCTTTCCACCGCTCCAGGCTTTTTTTATCTGCCATCAATTTCTGCAGCACCGCCATATCGGTCACATTCATATGCGCCGACTGATATGCAATACTGTTCTCTTTCATATTGCAGATCACATCGTGCAGCGCGCGCCGTTTTTCCTCCTCTGTCTCCAGCGGGATTCTGGCATTAAAAAGGCCCGCAACTTCTTTCTGCTCCTCGGAATCAACAAACTGATTCAAAAGCTTTGCCGGATTTACGCCGCCCTCGTGGTACTGCAGCACAATCATCTCTGCAATCTGGTGGTAGAGAGGGGTGGTAAAATCCGCCGGCGTAATATATTTTTCCAGCTTTCCAATGAGCGCCGGATAAGAGGTCATCCACGTCAGCATCAGCTTCTGTGCTTTTTCGACGCCGCCCTCTTTTTCTTTTTTGTTTGAGGCTGTATTCCGCGGCTTTACGCTCTCCGTCCTTCCGGCTCCCGAGAGTGCCATCTGGCCGACCTGCTTGCGCAGTACCTCGACGGCAATGCCGTACTTTCCCGCCACAGCCTCAAGATAGCTGTTCCGCTCGATCTCATCCTCGATCGCAACGAGGCGGCGCACCGCTTCATGAAGAAAATCGGATTTGCCCTGCGGATCGGCAAGGTCGAAGTCACGCTCCTTCATACGGATCTCGTACAGAACGCTGTTTTCCGCCTCCTCCAGCCGTTTTTCGAACGCCTCACAGCCCTCGTGCTGGATAAACTCATCGGGGTCCTTATACGGCCTTAAATTGACGACACGCGTGGTAAGACCGACGCCTTTTAGCATCGGGATCGCACGGAGTGCTGCTTTGACACCCGCCTCATCGCTGTCGTAGATTACAAGGACCTCGTCGGTGTACCGCTTCATGAGCCCCGCCTGCAGCGAGGTGAGCGCCGTTCCAAGAGATGCCACCGCGTTGTTGAAGCCCGCCTGGTGCATGGAGATGACATCCATATAGCCCTCGCAGATGATCAGATTTTTCCTCCGCGAAGAGCGCGCCAGGTTCAGCCCATAGAGGTTGCGGCTTTTGTCGAAGATCTTTGTCTCCGGCGAGTTCAGGTATTTCGGCTTTCCATCCCCCATCACACGGCCTCCGAAGCCGATCACGCGGCTGTTGGCATCCATGATCGGGTAGATGACACGATTCCAGAACTTATCCTGCATACCGTGCACTTCGTCCGCCAGAAACAATCCCGACTGGCGAAGGATTTCATCGTCATACCCTTTTTCTTTTAAAAAGCGGTACAGCAGGCTTCCGTACTTATCTGAGTAGCCAAGACCGAATTTCCGGATTGTATCATCCGAAAGACCGCGCCCCTTTAAGTAATCGTAGCCCTGCTTTCCGCGTTCGGTGTGGAGCTGGTAATAATAGAATTTCGCCGCCTGTTTGTTGATTTCCAGCAGCGTGTTCTTTAAATCCGCCTGCTCCTTTGCTTCTTTCGAATACTCCATCTGCGGAAGCTCCACCCCGGCCCGGTCGGCCAGAAATTTCAAGGCTTCCACAAACGTGAAGTTTTCGTATTCCATCAAAAATGTGAAAACATTTCCTCCGGCTCCGCATCCGAAGCAGTAATACATCTGCTTTCCGGGGCTGACGGAAAAAGAAGGGGACTTCTCATTGTGGAACGGGCAGAGCCCGAAGTAAGAGCTTCCTCTTCTTGTCAGCTTTACGTAGCCGGATATCACATCTACGATGTCATTTTTCATACGAATTTCTTCCACTAAATCATCGGAATATCGCATTTTTTCCTCCCTGTATCTAATAAACCGCCCAGGCTTTCGGCACGAACAGCTCCTCGTATTTGTGCATGGAGTACTGATCGGTCATACCGGCAATGTAATCGCATACCACCTGTGTCTTGTCCTCGCCGCACCCGATCAGATTCCGGTACTCGCGGGACATCTGTTCCGGGTGCTCCTGGTAGTAGGTGTAGAGGGAAATCAGCATCTTCTTTGCCTTCTCCTCCTCTTTTTTCGCCTCCGGGTTGCGGTAGACGTTCGCGAACATCAACTCCCGCAGCATGCGCATGCCCTCGGCAATCTCCGCCGACTGGCGCACATACTCCGTTCCGCGGCTCTGCTCCACAATGTCGTGGATCAGCGTATTGAGCCGCTCGCGGCATGTATCGCCAAGGACGACGCGGATCGTAATCGGGATGTCATCCTCGCTTAAAATGCCGGCACGGATGGCATCGTCCATATCGTGGTGGATATAGGCGATCTTGTCGCAGAGACGCACAACCTGTCCCTCCAGGGTCGACGGCTTTCCCGCCGTGCGGTGGTTCAGAATTCCATCCCGCACTTCCCAGGTCAGGTTCAGGCCCTGTCCTTCCTTTTCCAGAACCTCCACGACACGGACGCTCTGTTCCGCGTGGCGGAAGCCCCCGGGATGCACCGCATTGAGCGCCGCTTCCCCGGAATGGCCAAACGGCGTGTGTCCGAGATCGTGGCCAAGCGCAATGGCTTCGGTCAGATCCTCATTCAGATTCAGCGCCCGCGCAATCGTGCGGGCAATCTGGGACACCTCGAGTGTGTGCGTCAGGCGGGTCCGGTAATGATCGCCCTGCGCAGCGAGAAACACCTGTGTTTTGTCTTTCATCCTGCGAAAGGCTTTGGAGTGGAGAATCCGGTCCCGGTCTCTCTGGTAGACGGTGCGGATGTCACACTCCGGTTCATATCGGTCCCTTCCTCTGGAATTCCGGCTGTGCGCCGCATAAGGACTCAGCTCCTGAAATTCCCGTTCTTCAAACGATTCTCTCAAGTTCAAACGAAGACCACCTCTTTCCCGGTAATATGCCTGTAACAGTTCTTTTCATTGTCCTCCTATTTCCTATATTCGGTGCCCGATTCCGATTTCCTTTTTTATTTTTCAAATTTTTCAAATTTTTTCAAAAAAAGTGTTGACGGCTTACAACTCTGGTGCTATAATACATCTTGTCGTCAGCGAGATGACAAAAACTTAAAGAACATGCGGAAGTGCTGGAATTGGCAGACAGGCCAGACTAAGGATCTGGTGGTCATTGCGATCGTGTGGGTTCAAGTCCCATCTTCCGCAGAACGAAAACCCTTGTGCATGCAAGGGTTTTTTCCTGCTCAAAAAAATCAGAGGAAATTCCTTTCCGGATCCCTCTGATTTTTTATTTTTCTTTTTTTCAGAATTTTCTCTGCAATTTCTGTTTTTACAGGTTCGGTCTTACAATCTTCGGTGTATAGCCAGCCTCTTCCAGTGCTTTGACAATACGGTTCTTGTGATCGGTGCCGAATGCCTCCATTGTGATACGGAGCTCTACTGCAGCACTTCTGTTCGTTGTGAAGAACTGGTTGTGGTCCAGTTTGATGACGTTTCCGTTCTCGTTTGCAATCACCTGGGAAACGCGTACCAGCTCGCCTGGTTTATCCGGCAGAAGAACGGATACAGTAAAGATACGGTCTCTCTGGATCAGTCCGTTCTGGATCACAGAAGACATGGTGATGACATCCATATTTCCGCCGCTTAAGATCGAAACAATCTTTTTGCCCTTGACATCCAGATGCTTTAATGCAGCCACAGTCAGAAGACCGGAGTTCTCAACGATCATCTTGTGGTTTTCTACCATATCAAGGAATGCTACGATCAGCTCATCATCATCCACGGTAATAATCTCATCCAGGTTCTGTCTTACATACGGGAAAATCTTGGATCCCGGTGTCTGTACTGCAGTACCGTCTGCAATTGTGCTGACAGGAGATACGGTCGTTACCTCGCCTTTTTCAAAAGAAGCCTTCATACAGGCTGCTCCGGACGGCTCAACACCGATGACTTTGATGTTTGGTTTCAGCAGTTTTGCCAGTGTGGAAACACCGGTAGCCAGTCCGCCTCCTCCGATCGGAACAAGGATATAATCTACGAGCGGAAGCTCCTGAATCACTTCCATAGCGATGGTTCCCTGGCCAGTTGCAACGGTCAGATCATCGAACGGGTGAATAAAGGTATAGCCATGCTCTGCTGCAAGCTCGTATGCTTTTGCACATGCCTCATCATACACATCTCCGTACAGAACAACCTCAGCGCCGTAGCTCTGGGTACGCTCTACTTTGATGAGCGGTGTGGTAGTCGGCATTACGATGACAGCCTTTGCACCGTAGCATTTTGCCGCATACGCAACGCCCTGTGCATGGTTTCCTGCAGATGCGGTGATCAGTCCTTTTGCGCGCTCCTCTTCACTTAAGGTGCTGATTTTGTAATAGGCACCGCGCAGCTTATAGGCGCCGGTCAGCTGCATATTTTCCGGTTTTAAGTAGACTTTATTTCCCGTCTGCTCGCTGAAATATTTGCTGTAAACCAGTTTGGTCTCCTGTGTTACTTTTTTTACGATTTCAGACGCTTCCTCAAATTTCGGGAGTGTCAGCATTTCTTCTGCCATAGTCTTTTCTCCTTGTTGTCTTTTTTAAGCATTCTCTTCGGATGTATGGAACAGTGCATTTACAAACTGGTCTGCATCAAATTTCTGTAGATCGTGGATGCTCTCGCCCACGCCGATGTATTTGACCGGAATATCAAGCTCGGACTGGATGGCAACGGCGATACCGCCCTTTGCAGTTCCGTCCAGCTTCGTCAGAATGATACCGGTGACATTTGCCACTTCTGCAAACTGTCTTGCCTGCTGCAGCGCATTCTGGCCCGTGGTACCATCCAGCACCACCAGCGTTTCCAGGTATGCCTCTGGGTACTCTTTTTCCAGAATCCGGTAAATCTTGTGGAGCTCTTCCATCAGGTTCTTCTTGTTGTGAAGTCTTCCTGCCGTATCACAGATCAGCACATCCGCATTTCTGGCTTTTGCCGCTGCGACTGCATCGTACACGATGGACGCCGGATCTGCTCCGTTCTGTCCGCCGATGATATCCACGCCGGCGCGGTGCGCCCACTCCGTGAGCTGCTCGCCTGCCGCTGCACGGAACGTATCTGCTGCCGCAAGAACAACCTTTTTGCCCTGATCCTTCAGAAGGCCGGCCAGCTTTCCGACGGAGGTCGTTTTTCCGACTCCATTGACACCGATCACCAGCACTACCGATTTCCGGTTTTCAAATTCATAGGCTGTATCGCCTACATCCATCTGTTTTTTGATGCTCTCGATCAGAAGCTGTTTGCACTCTGCCGGATCGGTAATGTGCTCTTCTGCCACCCGCTCTTTTAAATGGTCAATAATTTTGGTCGTTGTATTGATGCCGATGTCTCCCATGACGAGAATCTCCTCGATCTCCTCATAAAAATCGTCATCAATATTGGAATAGCCGCTGAAAATAGAATCAATTCCAGCTACAATGCTGTCTCGGGTCTTCGTCAGACCGTTGACAAGACGTTTGAAAAAGCCTACTTTCTCCTCCGCCATACCGTTCGCCTCCCTTTATCTTTTCTATCTTACTTCTTTCGTATTGTATCTTATTCGTTTCTATTTGTCCAGTTCTCCCTCGATCAAATCGACAGAAACAAGGGTAGAAACACCCTTCTCCTGCATCGTGATGCCGTACAGACGGTCTGCCGCCGTCATCGTACCGCGCCTGTGGGTGATGACGATGAACTGGGTATTTTTTGTCAGCTTATGCAGATACTGCGCAAAACGCGTTACGTTGGAATCGTCGAGCGCCGCCTCGATCTCGTCAAGTAAACAGAACGGGGACGGCTTTAAGTTCTGGATTGCAAAAAGCAGCGCAATCGCGGTCAGTGCCTTCTCGCCTCCGGAGAGCTGCATCATATTCTGCAGTTTCTTTCCCGGCGGCTGGGAAATGATGCGGATACCTGCCTCGAGTACATCCGTATCCTCCTCGAGCTCCAGCGTTCCCTTTCCGCCGCCGAACAGTTGGCGGAACACGCGGTCAAACTCTTTCCGGATCTCCTCGAATTTTTCCGTGAACTGCTTGCGCATACCGGCATCCAGCTCATCGATGATGCCCTGCAGTGTCTCTGCCGCTTTGACAAGATCGGTGTGCTGTGCATCGAGAAAGGCGTGGCGCTCCGAAATCTCTTTGTACTCCTCAATCGCATTCACATTGACAGAGCCAAGTTTCCGGATCGCATCTTTTACTTCCAGCACACGCCGCTTTAATTCACTGCGCTCCGGAATCTCCTCCATCTGGAACTCTCTTGCGTGGCCCGGTGTCACTTCGTACTCTTCCCAGAGATACGAGGTCTGTGCCTCTTTTGTCTCCTCCAGCTTTTCTTTCTGGCTGTTCAGACGGAAGCACTCTTTGTCCATCAGGGAAATCTGGTCGGAGAGCTGATCCCGCTTCTCGAAAAATTCTTTGTGATCTGCGCTTAATGCTTCTTTTTTCTCCTGCAGTTCCACAATCCGGCGGTCTTCTTCTTCTTTTGCCTGCACTGCTGCTGCAATCGTCTTCTGGATCTCCACGATGTCCTGCTGTTTCTTTTTGACATCGTCTTTTTCCTCCGCCGCTTTTTCCAGCATGGTGCGGCTTTCCGCTTCAAGTTTTCCCGTCTCTTCCTCAAGACGACGGATGTTCTGGGCAAGGAATCCATCCTTCTGGGACAGATTTGCGTAATTTAACCGGATTTCTTCAAGATCCTTCGTATATTCTGCTTCCCGGCGGCGAAGCCCTGTAAGCGCCTCCTGCGCCTTCTGGATATTCTCCTGCAGCGTACTTTCCCGCTCCACCGATTCCTGCATTTCCTGACCGATGACTTTCCGGTTCCGCTCAATCTCGGCGATCTGATTTTCAATCTCGAGACTCTCCTTCTGAAGCGCTTCAAAATCCAGACGGATTTCCGTCTTTTTCTCGCGCGCTTTTTCCAGATTCAGGCGCACCGTATTCTGCTCGATGTACTGCCGCTGCAGTTTTTCATTCAGCTCGGTGCGGAGATCGCGGATTTCATTCCGCTTATTTTTCTTCTCTTCAAGTTCCTGCTGGATTTCCCGCAGTTCCTTCGCAAGACCCTGTACGCTCTTTTCGAGTTCCTCAATCTCACGCCGTCTTCCGAGCAGGTTGCTGTTGTTCCGGAACGAACCTCCTGTCATGGAACCGCCCGGGCTCAAGAGCTCGCCCTCGAGGGTTACCATGCGGAGCGTCTGACGGTATTTCCGCTGGATCACAATGGCATGGTCGATCGTGTCGACCACCAGCGTTCTTCCAAGCAGCTGTGCCACAAGGCCCTCATACACCGGGTCGTACGAAACAAGTGCATTTGCCACACCAAGCACACCGGTTTCTCTTGCCGCATCCTCATTCACCTGCGTTTTTTTCCCGCGCATACTGGTGAGCGGAAGGAACGTCGCACGGCCGAAATGGCCCCGTTTCAGGTATTCAATCAGGTATTTCGCCGTCGCCTCATTGTCGGTGACAATATTCTGAATGCTGCCGCCAAGTGCGGTCTCGATCGCCGTCTCGTACTTTTTCTCTGCCTGCAGAAGATCCGCCACAACGCCGTGGATGCCGGGATTCCGGTCTTTCTGCTCCATGACCTTCCGAATACTGTTTCCATAGCCGTCGTACCGCTCGGTGATGTTCTTTAAGGATTCGAGCCTTGACGCTTCTCTGTGGTAATTGGTCTGGCCGGCTTCCATCTCTTTCGTCTGGTTCGAGAGATCCGCCGTCAGCGCGGTAATCTTCTGATCTGCCTCCTGGTACTGCTGTTTCAGGCTGCTTACCGTCTCTTCGAGCGCTTCAAACGCGTTCTGCAGTTCTTCCATCTGCCCGTTCTGTTCGGACTCGCTCGTCTTTAAATGCAGCACCCTCTGGCTTAATTCTGCCTTTCGGATGCCGATCTGCTCGAGCATCGCATCGTAGCGCTGCATTTTTCCCTTAGTGGAACCCCGCTGGTTCAGAAGGCCGATGACTTCGCTCTTATCCTGTTCACTCTGCAGCTCGGCTGCCTGGATCTGCCCCTGGCATTCCGAGAGAGCGGCCTCTTTCTCACTCTTTTCCGTCTCTGACGCAAGAAGTGCTTCATGAAGCCCGTCCTTTTCTGCCTGATATGTATTTTTTTCTGCCGTCTTTGTGCGGCTCTCCGCGCGGATCGCCTCCAGACGTTCTCTTAATGTGTCGCTGTTCCTCTCCGATGCATGAATCTGCTCGTTCAACACCTCGATCTGGTTTTCGAGCTGCTGGCGTTTCAGTGCATTCTCCCCCGCCTGATCGCGCGCAGAAAGAATCGTCTGGTCCAGTTTTTCCTGCTCCTGTTCCAGCTTTTCATACTCCTGCTTCGTATGCTCAAAAGCCTCTTTCGTGCTCTTTAACTGCTCTTCTGCAATCCGGTACCGGTCTTCTACTTTCGCGAGATCGTTCCGGATGCGCTCCATCTCGAGCAGAAACATATTGATATCGAGGATCTTTAATTCCTCTTTCTTCTTTAAATAAATCTTTGCCGTCTCAGACTGGCGTTCCAGCGGCTCTAACTGCCTTGTCAGTTCCGAGAGAATGTCGTTGACGCGCACCAGATTCTGCTGCTCTTCCGCCAGCTTCTTTTCGGTCACAGCCTTCCTTCTCTTGAATTTGACAATTCCTGCCGCCTCGTCAAACAGCTCCCGGCGCTCTTCCGGCTTACCGCTTAAGATCTTATCAATCTGACCCTGTCCGATGATGGAATAGCCTTCTTTTCCGATACCGGTATCGTAGAACAGCTCGTTGATGTCCTTTAACCGGCACGATGCGCCGTTCATCAGATACTCACTCTCACCGGATCGGTAGAGCCGTCTCGTCACCGTGACTTCCTCGAAATCGACATTCAGCTTGTGGTCGGAATTGTCGAGTGTAATTGCAACCGACGCGTAGCCGAGCGGCTTTCTCGTCTCGGTTCCGGAGAAAATAACATCCTGCATATTTCCGCCGCGGAGCTGCTTGGCGCTCTGTTCGCCGAGCACCCAGCGCACCGCATCGCCAACATTGCTCTTTCCACTGCCGTTCGGCCCTACAACGCCGGTAATACCGTCGTGGAACTGCAGAATGGTTTTGTTGGCAAACGACTTAAATCCCTGCATTTCAATGGATTTGAGATACATAATTCACCTACGCTTTTTTTCTGGCAAGAATTGCATCGTATGCCGCTGCCTGTTCTGCCGCTTTTTTCGTTCTGCCCTTTCCGGTACCGAGCGCTTTCTTTCCGACGCTGACCTGTGCCCAGAAGCTCTTGTCGTGATCCGGTCCCTCTTCTTTTAAGATGGTGTAAACAATCTCTTCATCCGTCTCACCCTGGATCAGCTCCTGCAGAATCGTTTTGCTGTCGTAGAAAAGCTGTTTGTGTTCGATATCGTTTAAGATATAGTTCAGAACGAACGTTTTTGCCGGTTCAAAGCCGCCGTCCAGGAAAATCGCACCGATCGTTGCCTCCATGGCATCCGAAACGATGGAATCGCGGTGACGGCCGCCGGTTGCCTCCTCGCCCTTTCCAAGGAGCAGAAAGCTGCCAAGGTCAATCTCACGGGCACAGAATGCCAGTGCCGGTTCACAGACGAGGCTGGCGCGTTTTTTCGTCATCTCGCCCTCCGGGAGACGCGGGAATGTCTTGTATAAAAATTCGCTGGATACAACTTCCAGCACGGCATCTCCTAAGAACTCCAGACGCTCGTTGCACTCCAGGCGCTCCATATGGTGCTCATTTGCGTAGGAAGAATGGCGCATCGCCATCTCCAGCAGTCCGAAATCCTGAAATTTATACTGGATCTTCTTTTCCAAATCCACGAGTTTATCAATATTATTCATAACCTGTTTTAAGCCTGTCCTTCCTCATAGTTACCGTTTGCAGGTGTTCTGCGGACGGTAACAAAGGGGCTGTCCTGTAGCAAACAGCCCCTTCGCTATTTTCTATTATTCTGCCAGTTTCTTTTTGATCGCTTCCACCGCATCCTCAACCGATACGATGTGCTCTGCTTCTTCTGCTTCGATCTGGATATCAAATTCTTCTTCAATTCCCATCACAATCTGAAATACATCCAGGGAATCCGCTCCCAGATCATCTGCAAAGGTTGTCTCCATGGTTACTTCATTCGGATCTACGTTTAATACATCCGCAATGATCTCCTGTAATTTTTCAAACTCCATCTTTCGCTGCCTCCCTGCTGCTCTTATAGTCCGCCAGATGCTCCTGCACTTTCTGCGGAATCTTCTCCTCGCTGAATGAAATGCACTGGAGAATGGAATTTTTAAATTCGTTGGCTTTTGAGCTTCCGTGCGTTTTTACAACGAGTCCTTTTAAGCCAAGCAGCGGTGCTCCGCCGTACTCACTGGCATCAAAAGACTTCAGTGTCTCTTTCAGCGCCGGTTTCACAAGAAGGGCTCCGATTTTACTGCGCAGAGATGTCATCATGCCCTGTTTTACCTTGGAAATCAGGGTCGCGCCGACGCCCTCATACAGCTTTAAGATAACGTTTCCGACAAACGCCTCACAGACAACAACGTCTGCGGCTCCGTTTGGAATTTCTCTTGCTTCGATACTGCCGACAAAGTTGATATACGGGTTTTCTTTCAGAAGCGGATACGTCTCTTTGACGAGCGCGTTTCCTTTTTCTTCTTCCACACCGATATTCACGATTCCCACCCGCGGATTTTTAATGCCGACAACGTGTTCCATATAGATGGAACCCATCATGGCAAACTGCACCAGATGGGACGGTCTTGCATCAACATTCGCACCGCAGTCGATCAGAAGGAATACACCGTCTTTCGTCGGGATCAGCGGAGCCAGCGGCGGGCGCTCCACGCCCTTGATGCGTCCTACGATCGTCTGTCCGCCGACCAGGACTGCTCCGGTGCTTCCGGATGAGACAAACGCGTCTGCCTCTCCGTAGCGCACTTTCTTCATGCCGACAACGATCGAAGAATCCTTTTTATGACGGATCGCATTGACCGGCGGTTCTCCCGTCTCAATGATTTCGGTCGCCGGGACGATCTCAACCCGCTCTTTCGGATACGTATATTTCTGCAGCTCTTTCTCGATGACATCCACCTGGCCGACCAGCTGGACTTTGACACGTTCATCTGCGTTTGCGGCCTCAACGGCGCCTTTTACCGGCTCCACAGGCGCATAATCGCCGCCCATCGCGTCCACTGCAACTCTGACTAAGTCACTCATGTTTTTTCCTCTTTTCTCTTTTCTAAAGCGCGTTTGAAAACTCTTTTTCTTTCAAAAAACCGTTTTCAACCACGCTCTAAAAGCACTTATGCAAGTGCTGTATTAACTATACTAAACTCCTTTGCAAAAATCAAGCACAAATGCCCATCTGCGCTTTCTCCTGTATTCCAAAAAAGCGGGTGGATTTATCTTTCCAAAATCCACCCGCTCTGTTTTGTCTTATTTTTCTTAAGAAACCTTGACTCCGCTCGAATTCATCTCATGACCGTCTATGGTTGTATTCCGTGCCATGACACCGGTATCCGGATCCAGATAATATTCCTCACCATCCTGCGTGAACCAGCCGGTCTGCATCTGACCGTTGTCCGCCAGATAATACCATTCTTCTCCGCTCCAGTACCATCCTGTCACCATGTATGAATTTTCATCAAACACGTACCAGTAGCCGTCGATATTCTGCCAGGTATTGGTTGCATAGCTTCCATCATTATTCTGATACTGCCATCCGTTTTCATTCTGAACCCATTTCCCTGCCGGAATTACCGTAACTTCTGTTACTGTACTCGTCGCCATGGAAACGGTATTTCCAACCGTGTTTGTTGCCACAACGTAATAGTAATCTTTGCCCTCCGCCGAAGTATCGACCTGGTATGTCACTTCTGTTGCGCCTTCAATCGGCGTTCCTCCGCCGTTGGAATTTACGTTGTTCTTATACCACTGATATGTTACTGTACCTTCTCCCGTTATTCCTGCCTCGCAAGTCAGCTTTCCAGATGTATTTCCAACGGGAATCTGCAGGCTCTCCACCGGATTTACCGAAAAAACCGGCTTTTCCAGATTGGCATCTACATGAACAGCATCACTGTCCTCTTTTGAAATATCTACACTGGCCGAAGACGAAACCGTCGTCTCAGTTCCCATCATTTTATCCATCAGACTGTCTGTGGAACATCCTGAGAGGAATACTACACTGCACATGCATGCTGCCAGAAATATGATTCGTCTATTCTTCATATGCTTTGCACTCCTTTTTTATAATTGTTACGAAAATGTTGCAATATTGTTTCAATTCTCACCGAGACCATTATAGCACATCACGACACACCACGTCAAATCTTTTATATGACGCTTCCAGACAACCCGCAGAGACAACAAAAAAGCCCCCGGTGACGGGAGCCTTTTGCTGCATTGCACATCGGAACTGATTCCGATTTATGAATATTAGTCCATTGCAACGACTTCTTTTTTGTTGTAAGAACCACAAGCTTTGCAAACTCTGTGCGGCATCATAAGAGCACCACATTTGCTGCATTTTACCAAGTTCGGAGCACTCATTTTCCAGTTTGCTCTTCTCTTATCTCTTCTTGCTTTGGAAGATTTATTCTTAGGACAAATGGACATAGTTACACCTCCTTAAATTTGCTGAATATATCTTTGATTGCAGCCATTCGGGGGTCTAGCCCTGTGGTATCACAATCACAGGTCTGAATATTCAGATTCGCACCACAACGGCTGCAGATTCCTTTACAGTCATCTTTACACAGCACTCGAATCGGCCATTGGACTATGAGCTCATTACGAACCAGTTCTTCCACATCGAGCTCGTCTCCCTCCACAAACGAAGAGTCCTCTTCTTTTTCCTCGCGTTCTTCCTCTGACAGATTCAGATCAATCTGCAGATCGAACTCGAGCTGGAATGGAGTCGCTACCGGTGTCAGGCATCTTGCACATGGAATCTCCATTGTAAGGTCTGCGCTGCCGGTGATCGTGATCACACGATTGCCTTCATGCGTAAGGCCAAGGATAACAGGATGTTTTTCGATTACCCGATAGTCCTGCCCGCCGATCGAAAAAGTTTCGGATGTAAGCGGAATTTCATACTTTTCGGACTTTCCGTCCTGCGCAAATAACTTGGTCAGACTGATTTTCATATTGTTCTCCTAATCACACTTTACCAATTATACCCGGGAAGGTAAGAATTGTCAACTGCTTTTTGAATTATTTTTTATTTTCCTTTTACTAACTCTACGGTCTCCTCGCAGATTGCGATTTCCTCGTTGGTCGGGATCACGCATGCTGTAATCTTGGAGCCTTCTTTGGTGATGATCTTCTCAACGCCGCGGCAGTTATTTGCCTCAGAATCGAATTCCAGACCCATGAACTCAAATGCTTTGCAGATGGTCTCACGAAGCGGAATAGCGTTCTCTCCAAGGCCTGCGGTGAAGGTGATCACATCTACGCCGCCCATAGCTGCGATGTAGGAACCGATGTATTTGATAATGCGGTAAGCGTATGCTTCCAGACAGTTGATGGCATCCTGATTGCCTGCCTCTGCTGCTGCAGATACATCACGGTAATCGCTGGAGATGCCGGTCATGCCGAGCATACCGGATTTCTTGTTCAGAATGTTCAGAACCTCGGATACGGTCAGGTTCTCTTTGTTGCACAGATACTCAACAAAAGCCGGATCGATATCTCCGGAACGGGTTCCCATGATCACACCTTCGAGCGGGGTAAGGCCCATGGAGGTATCTACACATTTGCCGTTCTTTACAGCGGAAAGGGAAGCACCATTTCCCATATGGCATACGATGATCTTCAGATCGTTGTAGTCTTTGCCAAGGAACTCTGCGGTTCTCTTGGATACGAATTTATGAGAAGTTCCGTGGAAGCCGTATTTACGGATCTTGTGCTTCTCATAGGCGTCATAGGGCAGCGCATAAAGATAAGCATAATCCGGCATGGTCTGATGGAACGCCGTATCGAACACAGCCACATTGGGCTTGCCGGGCATGGCCTTCATGCAGGTTTCGATGCCCTTGATGTTGGCCGGATTGTGCAGCGGCCCCAGTTCGATATATTCCCGGACGCAGTCCAAAACCTCGTCGTTGACAAGAGAAGGCGCGCTGAAGGTTTCGCCGCCGTGAAGCACCCGGTGCCCGATGGCATCGATCTCATCCATAGTTTTCACTGCACCGTATTCCGGGTTGGTCATGGCCGCGATAACTTCGTTCATCGCTGCTTCGTGGTCGTTCATTTCCTTTTCAATGGTCACCTTGTCCTTGCCGGTGGTGGTGTGCTTCAAAACCGAGCCCTTGGCGCCGATACGCTCCACAATACCCTTGGCCTTGACGCTCTCATCTGTCATGTCGATGAGCTGGTATTTCAAAGAAGAGCTGCCTGCGTTGATTACTAAGATATATTTCATGTTTTCCTCCATCCAATCGCTGTTTTTGCTGTTATTCCGCCTGCTGCGCCTGCACGGCCGTCATGGCCACAACGCTCACGATATCGCTGACGCTGCATCCGCGGGACAGGTCGTTGACCGGCTTGGCCAGTCCCTGGCAG
>OGPJ01001449.1_pt1 | contig 16734 bp, 17 predicted proteins | sample 1552831 | NCBI WGS metagenome assembly OGPJ01 (sample SAMEA2579914, study PRJEB22360) | human gut metagenome | biome: human gut; feature: human-associated habitat; material: faeces | place: Denmark | collected 2008/2010
TAGCATACAGACCTTGGAGAGGGTCTATAAACACTACTACTTTATAATACGAGGAAGGCGAAAATGAAAAATAATCAACGCTTTGGGAAATTACATATTATTATACTGGTAATATTGATATTGAGTGTAATACTGATTTCTATTTTATTAGGTTCCAGACAAAAGAATGAAGGAGTATTTATATTTTACGATTATTCAAATATGCTTTCTGAAAATGAAAATAATATGGGAATAATAGATAGGAAGAATAATAAAGTAGTGATTTTTGATAATCTTGGTAATGAAGTATCCTATCTTGATACAAAAGAAGGATGTCCAAATCAAATAGCACTTGGTCAGGATTCTTATTTCTTGCTTTACCTATGGTGTAATGAAAGGGATGAAGGTAAGATTGTTCAGTATGACTATCAATCTAATAAGATGAAAGAGTGCATAGTTCCTAATTTGGCAACGATTGCAAGTAGAGAAGGCTATCTGTTTGTAGGAAATTGGAAAAAACGGGAAAGGGAAGATGGCTTGTATCCGTACTTTTATCCTTTTTATAACGGATTTTATGCAAACAGTTATATTGCTGAGAATGAGTTTGGTAGTGAATTTGAGAAGTTATTTCCGAATAAGACAGAAATATGTATGGTTGGAGATGTTGAATTGTATTATCACATAGAAGGATACTTTTCTACGGAGCCTGCGTGGGGGGACTATCTGGGAACATCGATGGGAGATTTTACAGTAAAAGATAGAGTTTACGGATTTTAGACAGAAACAAAGCAGGAGGCGAAAAATCGTAGTTTAGTTTTAAAAGAATTTGCTGGAAATGAGAATATGAAGGATGCAATTTATTCAGTACATGAGTATCAGAATGGTAATAACATTTATGGTGTTTGCAACATTTTTGAAAAGAGGATTTATTCTCAGCCGATTAAAGGGCAGGATGTAATAAGTTCTTTCAGTTATAAGATTTCTGATAAAGAAGGCAAGGTTGTAATAATGCACCAAGAGAAATCGGGAATCGGGATAATGACATCGGAAAATGTTTATATTTATCAGAAAGATAATTGTATAATGCAACGAAATCTAAAATCAGGAAATACCAAAGTAATCTATAACTTTCAAAATCTAAGTGGGCAGGAGATATACGTACAAGGCGATTATCTGTTAGTTGTGGACGATGGAAAGACTGTGCCTGTTAAGTGGAATCTTAAAAATAATATAGATTCGTAAATACAAAAGGCTATTTTGAGTCAAAAGAATATTAATAGTAAAAAAAGAGTCTTGCCGTAAAAACAAAGTTTTTGGAAGAAGCCGTTGAAAGCAGTTACTGCAAAGGCGGTGAAAAGGCATGCATGACAAAAGATGTCGTTTCAAAACAAACTTCTTTTTGATTTGGACATAATAAGTACCTTCTTTCATTTGCTGGTTATAGTATATCAGATTTATTAAGAAATGTCGTGTTCAGTGTCTTAATTTATGAGACCATTATAATTTTTCCAAGCCAGAGCCTACCACTCTGGCTTGTTTTCTGCCCGTTTTCCGACACTTTCCTCAAAAATCATAAAAAAATTAAAATTTTTTCAAAAAACTTATTGACAAATAGTGATCAATAGTGTACTATAACGATAACAGTTATCATTATTAAAAAGAAACGAGGTGAGGATTTGGCTGGAGTGAAGTACAGTAAGCAGCGTGAGATGATCATGGAGTATTTAAAATCTACGACAGCTCATCCGACAGCGGAGACGGTTTACATGAATGTTCGAAGCGCAAATCCAAAACTCAGTTTGGGAACTGTTTATCGAAATCTCAAACTTTTGTCGGAGGCGGGAGAGATTCAGAGGCTTTCCTGTGGAGACGGCATTGACCGGTTCGATGCCACAGTTGCACCACATTGCCACTTTTTATGTGACAAGTGTGGAAGCGTGCAGGATGTCGATATGCCGCCGCTTGATGAGTTGGAGAAAAAAGCAGCTGAAAAACTAGATGGAGAAATCCATGGACACCAGGTATATTTTTACGGATTATGTGAAAAATGCCTAAAAGAAGCAAAAAACTTAGGATGATGGTTTCACGATTGCCATCATTGCTAAAAAATAAAATTTATCAAAGAAAAGGAGAAATTATTATGGCAAAATATGTATGTTCCGTATGCGGTTATGTTCACGAAGGAGATCAGCCACCAGAAAAATGTCCACAGTGTGGTGTAGGTCCTGAAAAATTCAACAAAATGGAAGAAGGCGAAAAAGTCTGGGCTGCTGAGCATGTAGTTGGCGTAGCAAAAGGCGTTAGCGAGGATATCGTAGCAGACCTTCGTGCAAACTTCGAAGGAGAATGTTCCGAAGTTGGTATGTACCTTGCGATGGCACGTGTGGCTCACCGTGAAGGATATCCGGAAATCGGACTTTACTGGGAAAAAGCAGCTTATGAAGAGGCAGAGCATGCGGCAAAATTTGCAGAACTGCTTGGTGAAGTAGTGACAGATTCTACAAAGAAAAACCTGCAGATGCGTGTAGATGCCGAGCATGGTGCGACAGCCGGAAAAATGGATCTTGCTAAACGTGCGAAAGCAGCAAACCTGGATGCGATCCATGATACCGTTCATGAGATGGCTCGTGATGAGGCTAGACACGGAAAAGCATTTGAAGGACTTTTGAAGAGATACTTCGGAGAATAATAAAATCAGAATGCAGACTCCCCGGGAAAATTCCGGGGAGTTTTTCTGTCTTGAGATGGATTCAAAGTTGACGCAGGACAAACAGCCATGCTATAATTGAAACATTGACGGAGGTGACGGATATGGGGGACAGCAAGCAAAATAGACGCCTTACGATGGCGCGTTTTGAAAAAGATATGACGCAGAAAGATTTGGCAGAGCGAGTGGGAATTTCCCGACAGACGATGAATGCCATTGAACGCGGCGAGACCAATCCGAGTCTGAAATTGTGCCTCGAGATATGCTGGGTGCTTGGGAAGAGTTTAGATCAATTATTTTGGGAAGAAAAGCCGGGAGAATAAAAACATGCTGAAAATAAAAGAAATTTCCTTGGCAGATGACGAGGAGTTAAAACAATGGATCGATACACCGGGACAGGAGATTACGGAGGCTCTTGCTGTGGCGGCAGATCGAGTGAGGAGAGAACACTATGGGGACGAAGTGTACGTTCGCGGCTTGATAGAATTTACCAATTATTGTAAAAACAACTGCTATTACTGCGGGATTCGAAGAGATAATTCGAATGCGGACCGATACCGCCTGACAAAAGAGGAAATTCTTTCGTGCTGTGAAGAAGGGTATCGTCTTGGGTTTCGTACCTTTGTGCTGCAGGGAGGCGAGGATCCGTATTTTACCGATGACCGGGTGTGTGACATTGTGAGCGAGATTCATCGGCGTTTTGCGGATTGTGCGATCACGCTTTCCATCGGAGAAAAATCAAGAGAAAGTTATCAGGCCTATTTTGATGCCGGGGCAGAACGTTATCTGCTGCGCCATGAGACGGCGACGGAAGTGCATTATGGAAAACTGCATCCGGCAGAGATGAGTTTGGCAAATCGAAAAAAATGCCTGTTTGATCTGAAGGAGATCGGATATCAGGTGGGGGCCGGATTTATGGTAGATTCGCCATTTCAAACGACGGAAAATCTGGTGGCTGACCTTCGCTTTCTGCAGGAATTGCAGCCGGATATGATTGGAATCGGACCGTATATCACGCACGGCGAGACGCCGTTTGCACAGTACCCGAGTGGAAGTTTGGAAAAGACATTGCGGATGGTGTCCATTTTGCGGCTGTTGTTTCCTTATGCACTGATCCCTTCGACGACGGCGCTGGGAACGATTCATCCGGAAGGCAGAGAATTGGGATTAAAGGCAGGTGGAAATGTTGTCATGCCGAATCTCTCACCGGTTTCGGTAAGAAAAAAATACGATCTGTATGAAAATAAAATCTGTACCGGAGAAGAAGCGGCGCAGTGCCGTGGATGTTTGGAACAGCGGGTTGCGCGGGCGGGATACCGCATCGTGACAGACCGCGGTGATGTAAGAAGATAAAATAAGAGGGGAACGGCCTTTCGTTGCTGTTCCCCTTAATGTTTTTACTATTGTTCGATATCATCTAAGATGAAATCATAACGTGCTTTCAAAAAGTTCTTCATTTCCTTGACATTCGATGCAAATTGATTGCGATGCCAATTGTCGTTGAGGCCAAAATATCTTGTGTAGAAATCCTGCATCAGCGGCTGATACAATGCGGTCAGATTATCCAATTTCTGACAGCGGGTCTCGTGATCAAAATTCGTCGAGCCAATCTCTTTGATCGTGGCAAGGAATTTATTGTAAAATGTTTTATTTTGAATAACAGCTGCAAAAAGCGGATCCATATTTTTGGCATTTGTAAAGGATTTCGTTTTGGCATATTCTGAGCCGTTACTATACAATCCCATTGAAAACTCGGTGTCGTAAATCATATAGCGCCATTTTCCGTCAGCATATGGATTTCCTTCATCGACGGTGCGGGCACGCCATACAATGTAATTTTTACGGCTATTGTGACCGGAAGTGATGAGCCAGTCATTATTACCAATGTAAATTTCTGTCGCATAATAATCAGCGAAACTGTCGATATCCATAATTTTGCAAAATTCTTCGTAAACGGCATCATCCGAAAAATCCTTGTTTGCATAGCCCATCAGTTCTTCGTAGAGAGCATTGTCGTCTTTAGTTCCTTCGTCGAGTTCATCTTCTTTAAACACGACAACATTATCTTTATCCACACCGTAATTTTCTTCGAAATTATTGTCACTGTAACGTTCCGTCAGGTTGTAAAGCCCCCAATATTCTCCGTTCAGGAAGAGAACACATGGGCGGGCGGCCTGTGTGCCGTAAGCACGGTCGGTAATACAGCTTTGGATAAATACATCGCGGATCTTTGTAAGTTCCGTATCATTTCCGCCGTTGCGAAGCATAAAGCCTTTGTATTTTTTGATCTGTTTTCCGTCTTTGTCAACATCGCCCGGAATCAAAGCATATTTCAGATTTTTCTGTCCATATTCTTCACGCATGTAAAATTTAAAACTCTTTTGTCCGTACATACGGCTTGCACCGCCGTGGAGACGGACACCCATTGGAGCCGAAAATTCGACATTTCCGGTAGAAGGATCAATGTAATCCATCGTTGCCTGACGTTCCCAGCCTTTTCCGGACTGCGTATAATTTCCTTCGTAATTCCAGTAAGCTTTGCTCTGAATGATCTGTTTGGCTTCTGCCGTCTTGCGCCATTCGTCATAATAGGCACCAAGAGCAAGAATGCCGGTGTTGTAGTCAAGCAGATCGTTTGGATCCATGACAAGCGAAGCGACGGTAGCGCCTTTGTATTTGTTTGCCATATCATTTCCGACAAAATAACTGTTTGTGATGACCGAGCTTGATGTGCCGTCCGGTGCAATCGCAGCGGCGCGGATAATGGTACATTTGTCCACTTCGCTATCTTCCGGGACATAATCGTAACCGCTTCCGGCAATGTCCATTTTCTTTATGTTTTCTTCGGAACACAATACATTCTTTTCGCCATTGCGGCAGGAAATCTGTATGCTTCCGGTATATTTTGCGGAATTCATTGTCGGTATGCTGCCGTCGGTGGTGTAGTAAATTTCCGTGCCCGGCTGCGCTGCCATATAAAGTTTGAAAGCCTCGTCGTACACACCGGTTTTCTGAGAGAGCGCCGGAGCGGATGGAGCACCGCTCTCATAAGGTGCCATGGAAACAAAAGGCGTTTCCGCCGGAACCGTTGTCGTCGTAACTTCCGGAGTCGCAGACGGGGAAGCAGATGGTGCAGATGCCGTTGCAAGAGGCGAGGCTGTCGCCGGTGCGGAAGTGGCAGGAATGACGGTTGGTTTTATTTTCGAATTTTTTACGGTGACCATACAAACCAGTTTCTTTCCTGCTGTCTTTGCTGTAATCTTTGCTTTTCCCCTGCGAAGGGCCTTGACAACTCCTTTTTTGGAGACGGAAGCAATCTTCTTTTTGGAAGATTTCCAAACTACTTTCTTTTTGGTTCCCTTTACTTTCAGTTTCTTTGTCTGTCCGACTTTAAGCGATATTTTTTTTGCGCTGAGCCGGATCTTTGCTTTTGCCTGTGTATCTGCCGGTATCACAGAAGGCAGAAGAAGGCTTGCGGCCAGCACGACCACGGTGGCTTTCGCCCATTGTTGTTTTTTCATAGAAAAACCTCCAATTCATTAATAATGTCAGGCTACATCCTTCAAACCAATACCTGCCATAAGTATAACATAATACAAGAAAAAAAGATATAGCCAGTTGGGGGAAAATGTGATACAATGAACAAAGAAATAGCGGGAGAAAATTTGATGACAGAAAGGAAATGAGACGATGCAGGAAAAAGACGGAATCATGGTACGCATTAAAGATATCATCAATGGGGCGACGGATGCAGAACGTGACCGCAAGGCGAGTATGCAGGGAAAGATTGATCAGGCAGACCACGTGTTTCAATTCTTTTTGCTTTTGTTCGGACTGGGATTCTGGGTTGTTATGATTTTGAAAATGTTCTTATAGGAGAGAATGCGGATATGGAATTTGAGATTGGCAGTGTGATCAAGATGAAAAAGCCGCATCCATGTGGAGAGAATCGCTGGGAAATCCTGCGCGTGGGAATGGATTTCAGGTTGAAATGCCAGGGGTGTGGGCACCAGGTGATGGTTCCACGGAAAGTGGTAGAGAAAAATTTTAAAGGTTTCTTATAAAAAATACTTGCTTTTGGAGATAAATCATGGTAAAATAAAATTCCGTGATGTAAAAATCATAATTCCTTGTTCTTTTCAGGGATTTATTCCCATTGAGAAGAGCCAGAGACCAAAAGGAGGTGCAGGCAACTATGAATAAGTATGAATTGGCTTTAGTTGTTAGTGCAAAAGTTGATGACGAAGTAAGAAATGCCACTGTCGAAAAAGCAAAAGAGTATATCACTACTTTCGGCGGTACGATTACAAACGTCGATGAATGGGGCAAGAAAAAACTTGCTTATGAAATTCAGAAGATGAATGAAGGCTTTTATTACTTTATTCAGTTCGACTCAGAACCGGACACACCTGGTGAAATCGAGCAGAGACTTCGCATTATGGACAACGTGCTTCGATACTTATGCGTAAAACAGGAAGCATAAGAAAAGGAGGAATCCTTCCATGAATAAAGTAATTTTAATGGGTAATTTGACGAGAGACCCTGAGATTCGTTATTCTCAAGGCGAAAATTCGTTAGCAATCGCTAGATTTAGTATTGCAGTAAACCGTAGATTTAGCCGTCAGGGCGATACCGATACCGACTTCTTTAACTGTACAGCATTTGGAAAGCAGGCAGAATTCGTTGAAAAATATTTCAAACAGGGTTCACGTATGCTGCTTACCGGCCGTGTGCAGAATGATAATTATACCAACAAAAATGGAGAGCGTGTTTACAGCGTTCAGATCATGGCAGATGAGATTGAGTTTGCCGAGAGAAAGAGTACAGCAGATGCAAATGCATCCCGCGGTGCATCCAATTTTGGCGGTGGAGCTCCGGAACCGGCTATGGCTGCAGATGACGATTTCATGAACATTCCGGACGGAATTGAAGACGGTTTACCATTTAACTAAAAGGAGGTAAATCAAATGGCTTATAACAAGGGAAATGGTTCTGATTCTCCGATGAGAAGAAGAGGCCCTCGTAGAAGAAAAAAAGTATGTGCATTTTGTTCTGATAAAGAGCATGATTATATTGATTACAAAGATATTGCAAAACTGAGAAGATACATGTCTGAGAGAGGTAAGATCCTTCCTCGTCGTATCACAGGTACATGTGCAAAACATCAGCGTGCTTTGACTGTAGCTATCAAACGTGCCCGTCACGTGAGCTTGATGCCATACACATTAGACTAATTGGAAATTTGATAAGCTCTTTGCAAGAGGAAACTTTTGCAGAGGGCTTATTTTTGTTGCGTAAAAATTGGAATTGTGCTATAATTTACGTTAGTATATTGTCGCCAAACTTCGTTTGGTGTCAGAAAAAAGAAGAAGCGCGCTGAGGCGCACGCAGGTCATCAAACTTTGTTTGGTGACAAAATAAGGAGGAAGAGTATTGAAGGGAAACCGAATACAGGGAACACTCCGCTCGTACTTGCGGTGGCCGATTTTACTGACCCCACTGCTTTTGGTGATGAATGTTCATATCTATTTTGTGGATGTAAAAGCGGGAGCGATTATGACAATTTATGTGCTTCTGTATATCATCATTGCGCTTTTGTTGTTGTATTATAAACGGGGACAGCTGTTGAAAGATATTGTGACCTATGCGATCCGTTTCAATAATACGACTAAACGGCTGGCAAATGATCTGGATATTCCGATTTTAATTGCAGATTATGCAGGAAACTGTCTGTGGCGCAATAAAAATTTTGATAAGCAGTTCTGCAATGAGGAGACATCGGGAAAATTTGTAGTAGATTCGGTGATTCCGAATCTTACGCTGGATACATATCCAAAGACCTATGAGCAGAATTCCGAGATTCATTTTCACAACGAGGACATTTTTTACAAAGCGGTTATTCAGAAGGTAAATGTGGATAAGGTTACCGGTGAGAATGGGAAAAATGCGGAAACCATGGGACTTGGAGACAATTTTTATGTGTTCTTCATTTACGATGAGACAGAGATCGTACATTATATTAAGGAAAATAATGAACAGCGCCTGGATGTCGGATTGCTTTATATTGACAATTATGACGAGTCGCTGGAACAGGTGGATGAGGTGCGTCGTGCCCTGTTATCTGCATTGATTGACCGAAAAATCAATAAATATATGATGAAGATTGATGCGATTACGAAAAAACTGGAAAAAGATAAGTACATTTTCCTTTTTAAGCACAAATATCTATCGTACCTGCAAAATGATAAATTTTCTCTTTTGGACGACATTCGAACGATTAATTCCAGAGAGGAAAGTTCGATTACGATCAGTATGGGAATCGGTACGCAGGGAGATACCTATAAAAAACGACAGGAATATTCTCATACAGCGATTGATCTGGCACTTGCCCGTGGGGGCGATCAAGTTGTCGTTAAGACGAAGGATAATCTGTTATACTATGGTGGAAAGAGCCGCCAGCAGGAGAAAAATACACGAGTAAAAGCAAGGGTAAAGGCACATGCCCTTCGTGAATCGATCGAAGTCGCAGAACAGGTTATTATTATGGGACACCGTCTGCCGGACGAAGATGCACTGGGAAGTGCTGTCGGTATTTACCGTATCGCAGATTCACTCGGAAAACGGGCACACATTGTTGTTAACAAAGTATCTGCCTCTTTGCGGCCGGTTGTCAATATGCTGTTAGAAAATGGGAATTATCCGGGAGATTTTATTATCAGCGGAGAGACGGCAAAGGAAATATTTACGGAGGGAACGCTGCTTGTTATCGTGGATGTCAATCATGCTTCCTATACGGACGAGCCGGCCCTTGTGACGATGGCTTCCAGCCTTGTAGTGCTCGATCATCACCGTCAGTCAGGAGAATCTTTTCCGAATCCGACATTGTCTTACATCGAATCTTACGCTTCTTCGGCGTGTGAGATGGTAGCAGAGATTTTGCAATATGTTGGAGATGAGGTGAAATTAAAATCGTATGAAGCCGATGTGATGTATTCGGGAATTATGATCGATACGAATAACTTCCTGAATAAACCGGGTGTTCGTACATTTGAAGCGGTCGCTTTTCTGCGCCGCTGTGGAGCAGATATCAGCCGTATCCGAAAACTGCTCCGTTGTGATATCAACGAATATAAGATCCGTGCACAGGCTGTGCAGAATACGGAAATTTTTATGGAACATTATGCCATCGCGCAGTGTGATGCCAATGGCTGTGAGTCGCCGACGATCGTAGGCGCGAAGATTGCCAATGAACTTCTTGATGTGGACAAGATCAAAGCGACATTTGTCCTTACCGAATACGAAGGCAAAGTATACGTCAGCGCGAGATCCATCGACGAACTCAATGTGCAGATTGTTATGGAACGTCTCGGTGGAGGCGGACATATTAACAGCGCCGGAACGCAGCTGGAAAACTGCACTCTTGCAGAAGGGGCAGAGATCATACGCCAGACATTGCAGCAAATGCAGCAGGATGGAGATTTGATATAGAAAATGGAGGTAATACGATGAAAGTTATTTTGTTAGAAGATGTAAAATCTCTTGGAAAAAAGGGAGAAGTAGTCAATGTAAACGATGGTTACGCAAGAAACCTTTTGTTTAAGAAAAACCTCGGCATTGAGGCGACCAAACAGAACCTCAATGATTTGAAACTGCAGAAGCAGAACAACGATAAATTGGAAGCAGAGAGACTGGAAGAAGCAAAAAAACTGGCCAAAGAACTGGAGGAGAAAGAAGTTGTGCTCGCGATCAAAACCGGTTCCGACGGACGTGTATTTGGCTCTGTTTCGACAAAAGAAATTGCAGAAGCTGCGAAAGAACAGCTTGGCTATGAATTGGACAAAAAGAAGATGCATTTGAAAGATGCGATCAAGAGCATCGGAACCTTTCATGTACCGGTAAAACTTCATCCGAAAGTGACAGTAGAATTGAAAGTGGTAGTAAAGGAGAAATAATACAGCATGGAAGAACAGTTGATCAAAAAAATTCTTCCACATAGTGCAGAAGCAGAGCAGTCTGTGATCGGAGCGATGATCATGGATCAGGAGGCTATTCTGACCGCATCGGAAATTCTGACATCGGATGATTTTTACAATCCGCAGTTTCGCACTCTTTACGATGCTATGCTGGCGTTGTATCAGGAAGGAAAACCGGTGGATCTGGTTACCCTTCAGAATCGTCTTCAGGAGATGAATGTGCCGGCGGAACTTTGCAGTGTCGAATTTATCAGTAATATCATCGCTGCCGTTCCTACCTCGGCCAATGTAAAATATTATTCCGAAATTGTACGTCAGAAAGCGGTGCTGCGCCGTTTGATCCGGGTGACAGAAGGCATCGCCAATGAATGTTATCAGGACAATGAAAAACTGGAAGATATATTAGAACAGACAGAAAAACAAGTATTTGATGTCGTGCAGAACCGCGCAAGCAGCGATTTTGTGCCGATTCGCCAAGTAGCATTGGAAACTCTTGACAGTATTCAGAGCGCTGCGAAAAATGCCGGAGCGGTGACAGGAGTTTCTACCGGATTTTATGATCTGGATGCCCGCACAGCCGGATTGCAGAAATCCGATCTGATTTTGATCGCAGCACGTCCTTCTATGGGAAAAACGGCATTTGTGTTGAATATTGCAGAAAATGTGGCGATCAAAAACAACATAACGACTGTTATATTCAGCCTGGAAATGTCGCGCGTACAGCTGGCAAAACGTTTGATTTCCATGAATTCCCATGTAGATTCGCAGAAGATCCGTACGGGACAGCTGGAAGACCAGGAATGGCGGGATCTGACGGAAAGTACCGTAATCCTGGGAGAATCGGCTTTGGTGATCGATGATACTCCGGGTATCAGCATTGCAGAACTCCGTTCCAAATGCCGTAAATTGAAATTGGAGAAAAATCTCGGACTTATCATTATCGACTACTTACAGTTGATGTCAGGTTCGGGTGGCAATAAAAACGAGTCGAGACAGCAGGAAATTTCTGACATTTCGCGCTCGCTGAAAGCGCTTGCCCGTGAGGTTGACTGCCCGGTTATTGCACTGTCGCAGTTGAGCCGTGCCGTGGAAAAACGTGATGATAAGCGGCCGATGCTTTCCGACCTTCGTGAATCCGGAGCGATCGAGCAGGATGCCGACGTGGTAATGTTTATTTACCGCGATGAATATTATAATAAAGATTCTGACAGCAAAGGAATTACCGAGATCATTATCGGAAAACAGAGAAATGGTCCGACGTGTACCGTGCAGCTCAAGTGGCTGGCGGAATTGACGAAATTTGCAAACTTAGACCTGAGATCCTAGAAAAAAGGAAAGCGGTGTCGAAGATACAAAAGTTTTGTCAAACGGTTTTTAATAAGATAGAACGAAGAGACTTGAAGTCCTTTCTCTTAATGTTATACTTGAACTAAGGGACAAGTATTCATTAAAGGAAAGGACTGATTTAATTTTATGAAGGAACCGGTACAATTATGTTATACGATTTCAGAAGCAGCAAAAGTGATGGAAGTGGAGCCGCATGTACTGCGCTATTGGGAAGAAGAATTAGGGCTTGATATCTCGCGAAATTCGATGGGGCACCGGATTTACACGGACGATGATCTGAAGACATTCCGCGCGATCAAACAGTTAAAGGCAAATCATGTAGCGTTAAAGGAAATACGTCAGCAGATTGTGGTATCCGGAGAAAAAACTCCGTTAAAAAAAGATTGTGAAAAAGAATTTTGTGGCGATAAAATGACACAATTTAAGTCTATACTTTCTAATATCATAAAGGACGCCATAAATGAGAATACCGGCGAATTGAGTTCGCAGATCAGCTCTCAGGTTTCGGATGACATGCGCAAAGAGATGGATTATCTCGCACGCATGCAGGAAGAAGAGCAGGAAGCACGGTTTAAAAAATTGGATGAAACCATTCGTACATTACAAAAAGCAAGGCAGGAGGCAGCCATCGCTTCGATGGAAGAAAAAAAATCGAAAAAGAAAAAGCGTTTCTTTAAACGCTGAGGGAAGAGCGGGGAACCTGAATAGTAACCGCTGAGTAAAATTTGCGAAAAATTTTTCGTAAATCGAGATTTTTTTTGGATAAGTGCTTGCATTCTTATTGTTTAAATGTTATAATGTTTTCACAATATTGCTGTGCATATTTGTCGGTTTTCACAAATATGGACGCTAAAATTAAAGGAGGAAGAATGTTTATGTTCTCAAAAGTATCAAAGAAAATTGTAGCAGCAACATTGGCAGTAGCAGTAACTGTTTCATGCGCTAGCATTGCTGATACAAAAGACGCATCTGCAGCAGCAAAATTGAACAAAAAATCACTCAGATTGACTGTTGGTGGAAAAGATGCTAAATTGAAAGCAAGCGCAAAAGCAAAATGGTCTACAAGCAACAAGCAGGTTGCAACTGTTAAAGGTAAAGGTAAGACCGCTACAGTTACAGCAGTAGGTAAAGGCTCTTGTACAATTACGGTAAAAGTTGGAAAAGAAAAACTTTCTTGCAGAGTTAACGTGGCTGCACCTAAAGCAGGTACAGTAATTTATGACCTTGCAAAAGAGACAGGATCAAACTCTGAGACTGGTGAGTCTTGGGCAGCGCCTGTAAAATGTCCTTACAGCACATTTAAGTACAGCAGTTTCTCTATGTGGCTGTGCCGTGGTACATTCTATGATCCGGCAAACGGTGGTAAAGACTTCCGAGGTAAAAAGATTAACTGTTCTGTAACAGTTAAGAACTCCGGTAAAAACGACCTTGCTGAACTTGGTTTCTGCTTCAACTACACCAAAGGTGGAAATGACGGATCTTATCCATTTGCATTCCATGTAATCGACACCAAGATGAGAGCTAAACTTGCTAAGAAGGCTGGTAAGAAATGGTCTCTTGCGAAGGTTAAGAAAGACAATCAGCACAAACATGCAACAGTTAAAGAAGGAAAGATTAAAAAAGGTAAGACATATACTTACAACTTCTCTTTCACAATCCCAGCTGATGCTATGAACGGTGACAAAGATGAAGAGACAGGTTTGAACTACCCAATCATGTTCTTCATTCCTAACTTGAAAGACAACTCACCTTATCAGGCAGGTGACCAGATTACAGTATTGAAAGCTAAATTCACTGTAGCATAATTTGGTTTACTTAATCTAACTTAAGAACATAATCGAAGAGACTGTGCATAAAGCACAGTCTCTTTTTTGAAAAATAATTTTTTTCAGGAAAATATGTCCGTCCCTATTTCTCCGGAATCCAGATTTCGCCGGAGCAGGCCGGAAGTGTGATGTTTAACATGCCATTTTCCGGTGTTACGGTTTTGCCGGACAGTGCGCCGGTGTAGGAAGCAGCGGAAGCGTTGCGGACGGAAAGAGAAGCTTCGTTTTCGTCGTTGTTCACGGTTATGATCACGGAAGTGTCATCCATGGTACGGCTGAACGCATATTGGCGGTTTGTCAGCAAAAGTTCCTGGTAACTTCCGTAAGATAAGGATTTTGTTTCCTGGCGTACTTTGCTGAGCTTTGAAATAAGTTCCACGCGTTTTTGTGCATCTGCATTTTCATCAAAATCAGAAAGAGTAAGATGCGGACGGAGAGAGTCATCTGAGCCATTTTCTTTTCGGCCTTCGATTCCAAATTCGGAACCGTAGTACAAAGAAGGAATTCCCGGTAATGTGTACAAAAGAATGTGAACCGGTGTGAAATGTTCTTTCACATTTAATTTGGTATAAATACGCTCGACGTCATGGTTGTCCACAAAATTGTACAATTTCAGAGATTCTGAATGATTGGACAACATTTGATGCAGATAATTTACGGTATGTGCAATCTCAAAATAATTGTGGTCGTTGTGACCGGAGAACAGTGCTTTGTGCAGCTGGTAGTTTGTAACCGAATGCAGCATGTCGCCACCGACCCAGCGGCCGTAATCTCCGTGGATCACTTCGCCCATAAGCCAGAAATCCGCTTTCACTTCATTGGCAGTCTGCCGGAGTGCCTTCATGAAATCAAAATCCAGAACGTCTGCGGCATCAAGGCGGATGCCATCGATATCAAACTCGCTTACCCAGAAACGAATCACATTGCAGATGTAATCTTTTACTGCAGGATTGCGCTGGTTCAATTTTACAAGCAGATTGTAACCGCCCCAGTTTTCGTAAGAAAAACCATCGTTGTATTCATTGTTTCCGCCAAAATTGACATTGCAGTACCAGTCAAGATAGGAAGAAGATTCGCGCTTTTTCAAAATATCCCGGAAGGCAAAGAAGTCACGCCCGGTGTGGTTGAATACACCATCAAATATAACGTGTACATTTTTCTTATGACAATAGGTTACAAAATTCTTTAAATCTTCATTGGTGCCAAGACGACAGTCCAGTTTTTTATAATCCGTAGTCTCATATCCGTGACCCACCGATTCGAAGAGCGGACCGATGTACAATGCATTGCAGCCAAGAGAAACCAGGTGGTCAACCCAGGGGAGGCAGTCATTCAGACGGTGTGAGACACCTTCGTACGTATTTTGTTTTTCAGCACCACAAAGTCCAAGTGGATAAATGTGGTAAAAAATCGCTTCATCATACCAAGCCATAATATTGTCTCCTTTTTCCAAAGTATTTCTGCCGGAATATTCTGGCAGACAATCTTATTATACTACATTTTTGAGAAAAAAGTGATTTTAATTTCATTTTAATTAAATTTGTTATAATTCTTATATCATAATTTGTGTTTTGTGTTTCGTTGTGTTATACTCCCATCTTTGACACTTGTTAGACTATAAAACGGCCACACCGCCCGTAAATACGGGGTTTGTGACCGTTTTGCTTTTGTATTGATATGTGCTATATTTTTGCTTTTGTGCTTTTTATCGCTTTTGTCTCTTTTATAATGTTCCGCATCGATGATTTTGAGATGAATTCATAATCCGTCCGAAAACCGAAACAATCGTGCAAAGCATCGGTTAATAGCGTTCGTTTATACGAAGGAATATAGCCGCTGTTTTTACTTAAAAGTGTCATCTTCATTCCTCGAAGTGTTTCTAATATCTGGCTGCAGGTGAATCTTTCTCCCAGTTTTTTCTCCAGAAGGCGGTAAACCAGCAGGCTGATATAACAGGTCAGAAAGTGCGCTTTTATGCGGTCATCCCGCTGTACATAAACGGGTCTTGACTCAAACTCCGTTTTCATGATACGGAAGTTTTCTTCGATCTCCCAGCGACGTTTATTGATGTTGATGATCTCCCGGACATCTCCTTCGAGATTTGTAACAACGGCATAAAATCCATCGTACATGGCTTCTTCCCGGATCCGTTCTTCGTCTAATTCATACACATCTTTTTCGGCTATTTCACCATCCCCGGTAACGGATGTTTTATGGATAAAACGAGCCGGATCATTCTGCGTTTTTCCGCGCCGGATACTGCCTGTGTTTTGAAGCATTTTTTGCACACGTTCGATCTGGCGGCTGCGTATTTTTTGCTGATATTTTTTGTATTTCGGAGAATAGGTAACAATGACGGTCTCGTCCATATCCCCTGTAACAAGGGGTACTTCTTTGTAATAAACAGTATTAAATACCGTTTCATCGGTCTCATCCAGCGTCCGCAGATCGATCATCTTATTGGAACCCGGAACACGGAACTGCGTCGGTTTCATTGCGATGTCACGTTCTTCTTTTTTCATCTTTTTCAACGAATAGGTGATCACATAAGAGCGGTTGCCAAAACTGTTAAAAAAGCGGTTGTTTTTGCTTCCCAGACCAGCATCGGAACAGAAGATAAAGTCACTGCATTCAAAGTCACGTATTACTTTTGTTTCCAGCGGTTTGAGAGTGACCTGTTCGTTCTGGTTTCCCGGAAAAAGATCGAAGGCGAGAGGGATTCCGTCCGCATCCATGAAAAGCCCCATGGTAACAAGCGGATTTGGTCTGTGTTCTTTGCTTTTTCCATATTTTTTGTTTCCATTTTCTTCTTCGATCTCAAAATAATAATTCGTGCAGTCGTAGTACAAAACACGTGTATTTCTCGGATGAACAAAGTTGGAATTACGGTAAAGTTCTTCCT
>OGPJ01001458.1_pt1 | contig 16608 bp, 10 predicted proteins | sample 1552831 | NCBI WGS metagenome assembly OGPJ01 (sample SAMEA2579914, study PRJEB22360) | human gut metagenome | biome: human gut; feature: human-associated habitat; material: faeces | place: Denmark | collected 2008/2010
TTTACATATTTATAATTTAAGCCAATATCAAATTTAAGTGGTTCCCACATTTTTATTATATCTTCATTTTCATTATTTACATTTGATTGTAAATTTTCTTTCATTTACTATATTTCCTTATTTCATCTATTATAAATTCACAAATTTTGCTACAAGCATTTTTATCTATATTTTGTTTTTGTGCTTTTATTATATTTTCCATTTTATTTTTATCAGTTAAAAGAGATATTACTGCATTTTTTATATCATTAGTATTCTTACAGCTGATAGACATTCCATGACTCCCAAAAAATTCTGCATTATATGTTTCACAGCCAGGTATTGGCATAGTATGAATAATAGGAATATTTATTGTGGCAGCTTCTGTTGTTGTAAGACCACCAGGCTTAGTTAATAAAAGCTCACTTATAGTCATATATTTATAAATTTGTGGAGTAAAACCTATAGGAATTACTTTATTTGAGTTATAATTATTTGAAATATCTTCATAAACTTTTTTATTATTACCACAGGCAACTAAAATTGTTTCAGAAATTTCATTCTGTAAAACATCTATTATACCTGTAACATTTCCAAAACCCATACTTCCTGTCATAACTAATATATATTTTTTATTTTTATCTAGATTTAATTCAGCAAATATTTTAGATTTATCTAAATCTTTACTAAAATTAGTTGACACAGGAATACCAAAAGGTATTAGCTTTTCGTGGCTGATACCTTTTTTAGTAAAATCTTCAATTAAATCTTTATGTGGAATTATAAAATAGTCTGGATTAGTTTCTGGCCAAAATGGAATTGATTTATAATCTGTTGCAACTGCAATAAAATGTATGTCATGTTGTTTTTTAATAGCAGTTAAAACTTCAGCAGGGAATAGGTGAGTAACTACAACATAATCATATTTATTTTCAACAATATAATTATATAATTTTCTTCTATGTAATTTATTTACACCATAAACCGGAGATGTAATTTTTGTCTTTTCATATAATTCACCTAGTTTATAAACTCTTTTAAAAACAGCACCATTTCCTTTTGTTGAACTAATATATAATTTATTTACAACATTAGCTATCTTATAATTTATTAAGTCCAAATATTCTTTAAAATCAACTTGAACTCCTTTATTTCTTAATTCCTCTGTTATAGCACTTGCAGCAGAATTATGGCCACCACCTGTACTACATGATAGAACTAAAACTTTAAACATATAATATCCCCTTATTTAAATTGTTCTTGAATTTCATTTACTTCATCATAATGATTATTTAAAATATCTAAAAATACTTTTGCAATTTCTGGGTCAAATTGTGTTCCAGAGCATCTTTCAAATTCAGCTTTTACAACATCTAAACTTAAAGGATCACGATAAGTTCTCCTTGATGTCATAGCATCAAAAGTATCTGCAACAGCAGCTATTCTCGCAAGATAAGGAATATCGTTGCCTTTTAGTTTTCCAGGGTAACCAGTCCCGTCAAATCTTTCATGATGATGCTTTACAATTGGTATAATATCTTGAAAAACTTCAGCATTACACAAAATATGAGCACCTATTGAAGGATGGTTTTTTATTTGTGAATATTCATCATCTGTCAATTTAGATTCCTTTAATAAAATACTATCAGGAATACCAATTTTTCCAATATCATGGAATAAACCACCAACTTCTAGAGTTTTTAAATCAGTATCAGATAATCCTAAATATTTTCCAATTAAAACAGAATACTTAGAAACCCTATCTGAATGGCCTCTAGTGTATGGATCTTTTGCTTCAACTGTATACCTTAAAGTTTGAATACTATCTAAATAAGCTCTTTCTAATTTTTCATAAGTAGAAGAAAGCTCTTCATTTATTCTTTTTATTTCATTCATTTGCTCAATAGATTTGATTCCAGACTCAATTAAAAGAAGTAATTGATCAAATTTATCACTTTTTTCACAATAACCTTGAATATCTAATTTTCTAATTGTTTCCAAAGGTGGAGCCAAATCTTTATGACCAGTTAGTAACAAAATATATAATTCCTTATTGAATTTACGTATTTCTTCAACTACCTGATCTCCATGAATAGGTGTCATAATAAAGTCCAAAATCATTAAATCAAAATGTTCATTTTTAACCTTTTCAATTGCTTCCATTGGGTCAGTAACACCTGTAAAATCATAGCCAGATCTCTTTAAGAAAATTGATAAAGAATCAACAATTCCTTCCTCATCATCAACTGCTATAATTCTATAACCTTTATCATTTGCGCTTTGCATGTTTTTTCTCATAATCTCACCTCAACGTTTATTGTAATCTATTCAAGATGACAACATCATTATATCATAACTTGTCGAATTGTACAGCTTTTGCATAAAAAAATCTAGCATTTAGTTGAAAACACTAGATTTTATACATATGAGTAAATATTAAAGTGGTAGGATTACATTAAATGTAGTTCCTTTTCCTTTTTCTGTTTCAAAAGTAATATTGCCATTAAAATGAGCACGAATAGTAGAGTATGACATAAATAATCCAAGTCCAGTACCATTTTTACCTTTTGTTGTTATCATTTCTTTAAATAATTTCTTTTGAACTTCATCTGGTAAGCCATTTCCATAATCTTTTACAGAAATAACAACATTATTATTTTGTTTTGATAAAATTAAATCAATTTTATTATCAGGTTTACCATCATATGATTGTATTGCATTTGAAACCATGTTATTTATAACTTGTACCAAACTGTTTATATTTCCTTTTAATACAGTTCTTTCATCTGTTTTCATGCAAACATTTAGCTCTACTAAGGCATTTTTTAATTCATGTTTCATTAAAATATTTACACGTTTAACTAATTCGTCTAAAGTAAATGATACAGCTTGTTCTTCAGACATTGTAACAGCCTGGCCTTTAACAGCAGTAATAACATCTGACATATATTCTGTATAAGAACGTATTTTGTCTATCCAATCCTTCATGTCTTTTGCAATATCATGGTGATCTTGTACAGTAACCTCAGGGTCTCCTACAGATGCTTCATATTCTTTAACTAAATCTGTAAGACCTTCAGCTGCACCAGATATAGACATTATAGGAGTTTTTAAGTTGTGAGCTATACCACCAATTAACTGACCAAGTGAAGCTAAACGTTCTCTTTCCATAAGCATATTTTGATTATTTTTAATTGTTTGCATATCAAGCATATGTTGAGTTGTATCTTTAAATAATACTAAAATTCCTAGAAAAGTTTTATCATTTTGAATACTATTAATTTCTATATTAAAATATTTGTCTTCATTAACTAATTTTTTTTCAAAATGAAATGTATCAGGAGTATCTTTTGCAATATCAATACAGTTTTTTAATTTTTCAGTGTTAACAGAAAAATAATTTCCTGTATTTACTATATCAAATAAGTTTTTTCCTCTAATGTAATTCCCATCAAGCTTAAACATTTTTAATACTGTAGCATTAAAATCTGTAATAATACCATTTTCATCCAAAACTAAGTAACCATCTGAAATTTTATCCACAATTGTTTGCAATGCTATTGGGGTTACTTTCATTAATCCAAACCTAAATACAGCCAATGCAAAAAATAAAATTGTAAGTGCAAAACATATAGGCGTTAAATATACTGTCATAGGTATACCAAGCATTCCAAGCAAATTAACAACTAAAGGAATAAGAGCTCCTAAAACAATTAATAATGATTGCTTAGAAAAGAAACCTGATGTTTTAAATGAGTATTTAAATAATATAAATATAGCAAGTATTAATAAAGCAAATGTATAAACTGAATGGACCATTATAAATGGGCCCTTTACAGTATCATTTAAATTAATAGAGTATTTTGCATAAAATAAATGGTGGAAATCATTTGTCCATAAGCAAATACATGAAAGTATAGGTATAACAAATAAAAGCAAATACCAAAGCTTAAATTTAATTTTTGTTTTAGACATAATTAATGCAAAAAAGAAAAATGCAACAGATAAAAAACATCCACCAAAAGCAGCAGTATATTCAAAATATACAGGCGGAATAGATGTATTTTGACACAGAATTTGCATAATTAAACTAATTGTCCAAACTAACATTAAACCAACTAAAGTTATGAAAGAATAATAAATTTGTTTTTTAGTTTTTTGAGTTTTTTTAATAACTAACAATAATACAGTCATAATTATTGCAGATATAATAAGAATAACCAAATAGTTTAAATTTTTCATAAGTTTAATACTCCTTTAAATAAATACATTTGATAGATGTATATAATTATACATCTATCAACTTTTAGGCTAAATATTTTCTTAAATAGTTAATATATTTTTTCAAATATGATTCATCGATTTTAGGCCATTTAAAATTAATATGGTATAAAAATGCTTTAGTAAAATCTGAAAGAATATTAATATTAGATTTATACTCTAATTGTTTATCTGGTCCTAAATCATTTATAATTCCAGAAAGTATATTAGCACTTTTTGCATTTTTTGACAAGTCTGTAATTTTTTTACCAAACTCCTCAGGAGAAACAGAAACAATATTAATATTTTCTTCTTGAAGAATTTTCAAAAATTCATTCATATACACATGATTATCATTATATAAATGATATACTGAAAAATCAGGTACATAGTTTTGTAAAATTTTTATTATTGCATTACCACAAACATCAACTGGTGTGAATTCAATATACATATCCAATAGATTATTTGGAACATAACCAAGCTCTATAAATGCAAGCATACGTTCCAAAAATGCATTTTCTTGGTAATTTATTTGAAAAGCACCATCTGAATATCTATTAGTAATGTTGCCTAAACGTAAAATTTGTGCTTGCAAACCATTTTTACTTATATTTTCTAATATCAATTTTTCAGATAAAAATTTACTTTTAATATATTCATTATCTAGAATTTGACCAATATATAAATTATGCTCAGAAAAATTCATATTCTCAGTAACTTCATGTATTCTATCTGCATAACTACCATCTAAAGATAAATTTCCAGATACACTTAAAGAAGAGACATGAAGTAATCTTTTATTGAACTTTGTACATATATCAATAAGTTTTTCTGTTAAACCAACATTTATTTTTTTAAATTTTTCCTCATTACCATAGTGTTTTACAATTGCAGCTGAATTAATAATAACATCAATGCTATTAAGCAATTCTAAATAATCTTTTTCACTCATACCAAAGTTTTCATCTAAAATACTAGAATTAATAACAAAAATTCTATTATTTAAATAATGGTCTAATTCATTTCCAAAGTAGAAATGTAATGTTTCTAAAAATCTAGTTTTTCCTTCTTTTCTGTCTTTGTCACGAACAATGCAATAAGCATTACCAGTATCATTTTTAATAAAACTATATAAAATATGGCTACCAACAAATCCATTAGCTCCTAATAGTAAAATATTGTTATAACTTGAAGACTGTAAGTTAGAAAGAGATGTAGCAAAATTAGATGCAACATTTTTTTCTAATGCATTATGGCATTCAACAAAATCTTTGTTATCTAATAATTCAATATCATATTCGCCATGTGTGCTTACAAGCTCTCTAACTGTATGATATTTAAAAATATCAGAATATGTAATATTAATATTATAAGCTAATAATTCTGTTTTGAATTTAATTGCAAGTAAAGAGTCAGCACCCATTTCAAATATATCATCATCAATACCAATTTGACAGTTTAAAAGGCTTTCCCATATGTTACAACATAGTTTTTCAGTCTCATTTCTAGGTGCAACATAGGTTCTAGTTTCAACTTGGCTTATAGAATAATTTTCTAATTGTTTTTTATCTATTTTACCATTTAAAGTAATTGGAAGCTTGTCTAATTTTATAATATATTTTGGCACCATATATAATGGTAAGGTTTCAGACAACTGCTTTCTTATTACTGATGTTTCAATCTCACCAGATGATGTGAAAAATGCAGCTAAATAAGGTACAGTTTCTTTTTTATAAATTATACAAATATTAGTTATTTCAGGTATTTTCGAAAACTGATTTTCAATTTCAGATAATTCAACCCTAAGGCCACGTATTTTAATTTGTGAATCTCTTCTGCCAATAAACTCAATATCACCATTAGATTTGTATTTTCCAATGTCACCAGTTTTGTACATAATTCCATCTCCAAAAGGATTTGGTACAAAACTTTTATTAGTTAAATCAGGGTTATTAATATAACCTTTACCAACTCCAAGACCTGCAACACAAATTTCACCTTCAACACCAATAGGGCATATGTTTAAATCTTTATTACAAATCCACAATTGTGTATTAGCAAATGGCTTACCAATAGTTATATCATTAGAATTGTAAACTTCTTTACTTGTACAACAAGCAGTAATTTCAGAAGGACCATAACCATTAAATATATGAGCATTAGAAGTTTGAGCTTTTATTTTATCATATAAATTTGAAGGAAAAACTTCTCCACCTAATTGTATAACTTTTATAGTATTCCAATTTGAACCTACAGAAAGTAATAAGTCCATTCTAGAAGGAGTAGTTAAAATAAAGTTTACATGTTCTTGCTCTATTAATGTGTTTGTATATAATGGTATTTTTTGTTCTTCTTCATTTGTTAATATTACAGTTTTACCAGAAAGTAATGGCACAAAGTTTTCTACAATAAACATATCAAATGCTACACTACTCATACTTAAAAAGTTTGTACAAGTATCAGTATAAAGAAAAGCTTTATAATTACTTAGCATATTTATAACACCTTTTCGTTTTAACTCTACACCTTTTGGAGTGCCAGTAGAGCCAGATGTATAAATAACTGCAAAACTGTCTTCATTATCACTATAGGCATTTACATTTTGTGCACTATAATTTTCTAGAGGCAATTCATCTAAATAAAGTTTTTCAACACCATCAATATTTTTTGAGTCTTTATTAGTTATTAAATAGTTTGAATGAGCATTTTCTAGCATAAAACTAATACGATCATATGGCAAACTTGTATCAATTAACATATAACCAGCACCAGATTTTAATATACCTAACATAGCAAATAGCAAGTCTGGTGTACGAGGAAGAAGAATTCCTACAATTTGATTTCTTTTTACATTTTTACTAATTAAAAAGTTTGCTATTTGATTTGCCTTTTTATTTAATTCTTCATATGTAATAGAAGAACCATTGAAACGAATAGCAATATTATTTGGATTTTTTTCTGCTTCATTTTCAAATAATTCAACTAATTTAACATTTTCATCATAAGGTAAAATAGAGCTGTTATATGTTTTTTCAATTTCTAATTTTTCATCTTTATTTAATAAACTAATTTCTTTAATAGTAACATGAATATCATTTAAAATTAATTTTATTAAACTTATATAATGATTTAAAAATTGAGTCATAAAATCTTTTGTAAATAGACTTGTAGCATATTCTAAACGAGCTGATATAACATTAGATTTTGGCGTTAGATCTAATGAAAAATCAAATTTTGAAACTTTAGAACATGGGGTATAAAGTTTTGTTTCAACACCTGAAAAGTCTATTAAAGCACTTTCTTCATTTTGATATACAAACATTGTATCAAATAAAGGAGCTCGGTTTGTATTTCTATTTAAATTTAATTCTTTTACTAACTCATCAAATGGATAAGTTTGATTTTCTAAACATGCAAGTCCAGTTTGAGTTACTATATTTAAAAACTCATTAAAAGATAAGTTAGAATCAATTTTTTCACGTAATGCCAACGTATTTACAAACATACCTAAAATATTTGCAAAATTTGCATCATCTCTTCCAGCAACAGCAGTTCCTACAATAATATCTTCTTGACTAGTATATTTACTAAGAAGAATATAGTAAACAGATAATAAGAAAAAGTATGGTGTGGTGTGTAGACTTTTACACAATGTGTATATTTCATCTGCATTTGTAATATTTAATAATACTTCATCACCTTCAAAAGAGCGATTAGCTGGCCTTGCAAAATTTGTAGGCATATTTAATACAGGAAGTTCCCCATCAAATTTTGACTTCCAAAATTGTTTCATTTGATTATATTTTTCAGAAGATTTTAGTTTATTTTCAAAAATAGCATAATCAATATAATCAAAGTTATTTTCTTTAATTGAATTTCCATTATATAAATTTACTAATTCTGCTGTAAAAATTCCAATAGAAGTACCATCACAAATAATATGGTGGAAATCTACCAACAACAAATAATGTGTTTTATCAAATTCAATTAATTTTATTCTAAAAAGTGGAGCCTTGCTTAAATCAAAAGGCTGAACAAATTTAGCAAAAATAGTGTCAACATCATTAATATTTCCATTTTCTATTTTTAAACTAAAATTAATATTGTCATCTATTTTTTGGACAAGTTCATTATTTTGCATAGTAAAATATGTTCTAAGTGCTACATGTTTTTTAATTAATGTATTAATACAATCTTCAAGTTTTTTAATATTTAAATTTCCTGTTAAGAAAATTCCACCAGGAGTATTATAGGTAATAGAAGGATTTTCTTCTAAGCTAACAGCATAGTAAATACCTTTTTGAGCTGAAGTCAAAGGGTATGAATCTGATATTTTTGCTTTTTCAATATTTTCAACTAATGAGGCATTTTGAGCTTGCATATAAACTGCAAGGTCTTCAATTGTGTCATTTTCAAAAATATTATTTACAGTTAACTTTATACCAAATTTATTATAAATTTCAGATACCAATCTTATTGATGATAAAGAGTCACCACCAATTTCAAAAAAGCTGTCTTCAATACCAATATTATTAACTTGTAATATTTCACTCCAAATATCAACTAATTGTTGTTGCAACTCATTTTGTGGAGCAACATAATTCATAGAAAAATTAATTTCAATATTATTTAATTGCTTTTTATCAATTTTTCCATTTGCAGTTGTTGGAAAACTATCTAATTGAATAATAAAATTTGGCACACTATAAGCAGGCAATTTTGTTAATAAAAATTGCTTTAAATCTTTAGTTGAAATATTAGTGCTAGCCACAATAAATGCAACAATAACTTGGTTATTATTTCTTAAATTAATAATACATTTTTGAATATTAGGGTACATTGAAATAGTATTTTCAATTTCATTTATTTCAATACGATGACCTCTTACTTTAACTTGTTTGTCATCTCTACCAACAAATAACAAGTTACCATCAGGTAAGAATTTTACTAAATCACCAGTTCTGTATAATCTTTCATCAGCTTTAAAAGGAGATTGAATATATTTTTCATTAGTTAAAGTCTCATTATTTAAATAACCTTTTGTAACATTATCACCACCAATAAATAGCTCTCCAGCAATACCCTCAGGCACAATGTTTAGGTCCTTATTTAATACATATGCAGTTAAGTTATATAAAGGCTTTCCAATAGGAATAATAGAATTGTCATTTGCTTCTTTTTTAGCTACTTTAAAAGCAGTACAACATATAGTTGTTTCAGTAGGGCCATACCCATTAACTATTTGCATATTTTCATTTAAACTGAAGAACTTTTGAATAGTAGAATTTTTTATTGGCTCAACTCCAACTAAAATCTTATCAATTTTAACATTATTAGATTCATGTAAAATTGAATATACATTTTCCAAAATATTAGGTGGTATATATAACATAGTAACATTATGTTTTAAAATAACATCACAGTAATGGAAAATATCTGAAATATTATCTTCATCATATAAATATAATTGAGCTCCATTTAGTAATGTGAAGAAAATTTCCCAAATACTAACATCAAAAGATATATTTGTACTAGCCAAACAAATATCTTGTGTTGATACTTTATGATCAAAATACTTGTTAAAAGAACAAACAAAGTTATTTAAATTTTTGTTTGTAACTTGAACACCTTTTGGATTTCCTGTAGAACCAGAAGTGTAAATAGTGTAAATAACATCATCTGGCAAATAAGTTACAGGAGTTAGTTGTGAATTTTGATTATTTATTTTATCTATAAAAATTACGTTTTTTAAGTAAGAGCAATTAGATGCTGTAATGCAACAACGCGAATTACTGTCATTTAAAATATATTCAACTCTTTCTTCTGGTAGAGAAGTAGAAATTGGTAAGTAAATTCCACCTATTTTCATAATTGCAAGTAGAGAAATTATTAACTCAGGAGAACGTTTTAAAAATGTAGAAACAACATCACCTTTTTTTACTCCTTGTTTTTGTAATTCATAAGATAGGCTATTTATACGCTTTTGTAACTCAATATATGAAATAGAATTTTTATCATCAGAAACTGCAATTGCGTTAGGATGTAGTTTAACTTGCTCATCAAATAATTCTATAATGCTTTTTTCTTTAGAATAATCTAAAATATTGTTATTAAACTGACTAATGAAGAATTCTTTTTCATTTTCAGTTACTATTTCAATATTTTTTATTTCAATTTCATTATTTAAAAGAACTTGATTAACTATATTCATTATTCTTTCGTGCAAAGTATTAATTTCTTCATCACTTAATTTATCTAGTTGATAATCATAAAAAATATTTAAATCACCTGTATTATCCATATCATAAAAATGTACTTGTAATGTGTCTGTACATTTTCCTGAAAATAGCCATCCAGAAGAATAATCTATATCACAATTTTCTTTATTGTCTCTAGCATTTTGATAAGAAAGGGCAATATCATATAAATTTTCTGAAAAATTATATTTCTTTTTCAAATCTTCTAATAGATGTGAATAAGGGTATTTTTGATGCCTAAATATAGCTAATTGAGTAATTGCTACAGATTTTACAAATTCAGAAAAAGTAATATTACTATCAACTTTTGCTTTAAAAGGCACAGTGCTAATAAACATACCACTTGTATGTTTTTCTTTGAAATTTGTTCTATTTAATACTGGTGTACCTATAATAGGCTCTGATATATTGGTTAGTTTAGACAAATAGATAGAATAAATAGACATAAAAAATGTGTAAACAGAGCAATTTAATAACTTGCAAAAATCATTTATTTTTGCAAATAAATCTGAATTTAAAATATAGCTTTTTCTCTTAGCAATCATATTTGAATTAATATTGTTTGATGAAATTGAGCATAATTCTGGGCAATTTTCAAAATATTCGTCCCAGAATAATCTATCTTTTGGGAATTTCTCACTATTTATATAATTATTTTCAGCGTCAATAAAATCTGTATAATTAGGGAAAACATAATCTACAGAATTATTATGAATAAGATTTGAATAATTACTCATTACTTCAGTAATTAAAAGGCTCATACTCCAAGCGTCTGTAATAAGGTGATGTAATGTTGCATTAAAACCACCACGTCCATCTGGTAATACAAAAATGCTAAGTGAATATAAATTAGAGTCAAAAACATTAAATGGAGTATCAATTATTTTTTGATTCCAATCTTCTAATTCTTTTTCATTTTTTAGCTTTGTAACAGGAATTGTAAAATAAGAATAATCTGCTACATATTGCATAGGTGAAGAGTCTACTAGTTTTATACGTAAACGAGTAGCTTCATTTTTTTCTATATATAAATTTAAAGCTTTTTCCAATAATGGAACATTGACAGAATCATTAATTAAAACAGGTCCACCAATGTTATTTAAATTTGTGCCAGGATTTACTTGATCCATAAGCCAAATTGACTTTTGTGGGTTGGTTAAATTATATAAATTTTTCTCCATAATGAAAAATCCCCTTTATTAGTGTTTTCACAAAAATTCTAGGTAAATTATATATGAAATAATGCTAAAAATCAATGAAAATATAGTAAAAAAATGGGGAAATATGGGAATTTATTTTAATTATGATTAAAATTATTTTTTGTGTTCATAATTTTAGCAAAAGGAGGGCACAATGGAAGAATATATAAGAAGAAAGCAAAGAAAAGATAGGGTAAAAAAATACTTTATAACAACTTTTATAATTATTTTAATAACTATACTTATGGCACTTACATACATTTTGTATTTTAATATTGAAACACCAACACAAATAATTAAACCTTATGAGGCAAGTAAAATATCGCAAACTGTTGAAAAAACTAAAAAAGAAAATGAAACTATTACACAAATGCTTGAGAGAGTTACTGAAAGTGTAGTTGGAATTTCCAAATTAAAAAGCACAGGAAATTCAATATTTTTAAAAGATGGAACATCAAAATTGGGATTAGGAACAGGAATTATAGTTTCTGAAAATGGCTATATATTAACAAATGAGCATGTTTCAGGGGAAAAATATAGTAATTGTTATGTAACACTTGCAACAGGAAAAAGTTATCAGGGAAATGTTGTATGGTCAAGCACAGATTTAGATTTGGCAATTGTAAAAATAAATGCAAAAAACTTGCAATATATAACTTTAGGAAATTCATCTGATGTGAAATTAGGACAAATTGTATATGCAATTGGAAATCCAATTGGGTTTGAATTTCAAAGAACTGTAACATCTGGAATTGTAAGTGCAACAAATAGAACAATAATTTTAAATGAAGACGAAAAATCTTCATATATGGAAAATTTAATACAAACAGATGCTACAATAAACCCCGGAAATAGTGGAGGACCACTTGTAAACGAAAGTGGAGAAGTTATAGGAATAAATAGTGTAAAAATTACATCTGCAGAAGGTATAGGGTTTGCAATTCCAATAAATATAGTAAAAACAATTATTCAAAGTTTTGTAACATCAGGAGAGTTTGAAGAAGCATACTTGGGTGTATTTGCTTATGATAAAAATATAATACCTTATTTAGATAATAATTTGGAAATTGATGACGGAATTTATGTGGTACAAGTTAATAACAAATCATCTGCAGAAATGTATGGAATAAAAGAAAAAGATATATTATTGGAAGTTGATGGAATCGCACTTGAGAAAATGTGTGATTTGAGAAGTTACATTTATACTAAAAAGCCTGGAGATGAGGTTATATTTAAGGTTTTACGTAATAAAAGAGAAAGTAACATTACAGTTAAACTATCGAAAAAATAATGTGCCATTGGGGACGGAGAATTTTGGCACATTTTTAAATTAAAAAGATGTAAAATATTATTATGTGTGCCAAAATTCTCCGTCCCCAATGGCACCCAATGGCATATGAACACACAAAAGTTATAGATTTAAAAGAAAAAGGTGGCTATTATGAAGTAACAACAGAAAAAGGAAATGTTATTACAGCAAAAAATGTAGTAATTGCAAAACATTACCCAATTATAAATGCACCAGGTTATTACTTTTTAAAAATGTATCAATCAATGTCTTATGCAATTGATGGAAAATCAATATATGCACCAAGTATTAAAAATTTACAATAATTACTTACAAACAAGCGTTTACAAAACGCAAATAAGTTGATATAATAAAACAGAGTGATGAAAGGAAGATTGCTATGCATAATGAAGAAAGTAAAATATATGTAGCAATAGATTTAAAAAGCTTTTATGCCTCTGTTGAATGTAAAGAAAGAGGACTAGACCCAATTACTACAAACTTAGTAGTTGCTGATAGTAGTAGAACAGAAAAAACAATTTGCCTTGCTGTAAGCCCAGCACTAAAATCCTATGGAATACCAGGTAGAGCAAGGCTTTTTGAAGTTGTTCAAAAAGTAAAAGAGATAAATGTATACAGAAAAAGAAAGGCAACAAATAGAACATTTACAGGATCATCATATAGTGATATTGAATTAAAGAAAAATAAAAATTTAGAATTAAGTTATATAATAGCACCACCAAGAATGGCTTATTATATGAAATACAGTTCAAAAATTTATAATATATATTTAAAATATTTTTCATCTGATGATATATATGTATATTCAATAGATGAGGTATTTATAGATGTTACACATTACCTAAAAACATATAATATGGGAGCAAAAGAGTTAGTAACAAAAGTAATGCAAGATGTTTATAAAACAACAGGAATAACAGCAACCGCAGGAATTGGAACTAATTTATATCTTTGCAAAATAGCAATGGACATTGTAGCAAAGCATGCAAAACCAGATAACAATGGTGTAAGAATAGCTGGTCTTGATGAAATGGCATATAGAAAATTACTTTGGAGCCACAGACCTTTAACAGATTTTTGGAGAGTTGGTAAAGGCTATTCAAAAAGACTAGAAGAGCATGGAATGTACACAATGGGTGATGTAGCTAAAATGTCAGTTAAAAATGAAGAACTACTATATAAATTATTTGGCGTAAATGCAGAGCTACTAATTGACCATGCTTGGGGATGGGAAAATGTAACAATTGAGAGTATTAAGGCATATAGACCAGCTACAAATAGTATATGCTCTGGACAAGTTTTACATTGTCCATACAATTACGAAAATACAAAACTAATTGTAAAGGAAATGACTGAACTACTTGCACTAGATCTAGTAGAAAAAGGGCTAGTTGCAAATCAAATTGTATTAGAAATTGGGTATGATGTAGATAACTTGAAAAATCAAGCAATTAGTAGCAAATATAACGGAGAAATAACAACTGATAAATATGGAAGAAAAGTACCAAAACATGCACATGGAACAATAAATATAGACCATCAAACATCTTCTAGCAAAGTTCTTACAGAACATATAATAAAATTATATGAACAAATTATTAATAAACAACTTTTAGTAAGAAGAATCAATATTACAGTTAATAATGTGGTAAATGAAAATATGGTGCAAAATAGCAATTATGAGCAAATTAATTTATTTGTAGACTATAAAGAAGTCAATAAAAAAAGAGAAAAAGAAGAAGCAGAAAAAGAAATACAAAAAGCAATGATTAATATAAAAAACAAATATGGAAAAAATGCTATAATAAAAGGAATGAATTTGCAAAAAGAGGGCACAACTATTGAAAGAAATAAGCAAATAGGAGGTCATAAAGAATAAAAGGTGTTAGAAAAAAGTGATAAATATAACGATATAATAAATTTACCACATCATGTATCTGAAAAACATGTAAGAATGACAATAGAAGAAAGATCTGCACAATTTGCACCTTTTTCAGCATTAACTGGATATGATGATGTAATAAAAGAAACAGCCAGGGAAACTAATAGTAGAATAGAAATAAATGAAGAACAAAAGACAATTTTAAATAAAAAATTGCTTTTAATAAAAGAAAAAATACATAATAGGCCAAAAATTACAGTTACATATTTTATACCAGATGTTAAAAAAGATGGCGGAAAATATATTGAAGTAACAGAAAATGTAGTAAAAATAGATGAATATGATAGAAAAATTATACTAGAAAATGGGGAAGAAGTTCAAATTGAAGAGATTATTGAGATTAAATTATAAAATAAAAAGGATAGTACGGTTGTACAATCCTTTTGTTGGTGCCAACGACGTAGACATTTACAACTCGCTGGCTCTCTTGACGATTGATATAAAATCAATCAAGTTATAATTATATTAGCAAATTATTAAATAAAAATCAAGCTTTTGATAAAATATTTTATTCAAAAAATGAAAGGTAGAGATAGTTTGGAAACTTTCTCTACCTTTCACTGCATTACCCAAATACTTTATGAAAATCAGATGTCTCTGAATAGATGTTATTCATGACCATATCTGTTATCTCGCCACTCATCATCTTCTGCATAATGTAGGCTTGATACAAATCCATCGGTTCTCTGTCGATATCAGCTAGAACCTCGCCGTCATTCCGATAGAAATAAAATTGATTTTTATTCTTGGTTTCTTGCAAGGTAAAAGTTCCATCTGATACTGCTCGGAATTCATTTGCCATTGTGCTTTCCTCCTTAACAATTTTGTTTACGAGTTACCTTAAAAGTCTGTTTGAGTATCAACCTCCTTAATATAATCGAGAAGAGCAGAGAATCTTTCATCATCAGCATATAATGACTTGTCCCATTCATACCAAATGTCAAATGCTGTTGATGCTCCGTTTTGTACCATTTGCTGAACTATTTTGCTTTTGAAAACAACATTGTTTTCTTGCTTATCCAAAGGTTTTTGACATCCCATATCTTGATAAACCTTTGCCTGTATATCGGCATCTAATTTATCACAATGATAAGCAAAAATTGCTTCTCTCGTTTTCCTTTCATCAAACTCTAGCAACAATGCAAAGTATTCTTCTTTCTTAATTAAGTCGCCGAGAACTTCCTTGATTGCAGCATGTTCTCTTCGCATTTTTTCTTCTGGCGTTACATTATCAAAAGGAGTAATATCTCCTATGAAAACTTCTCCTAATTCGTGAAGTACTAGCATTTTTATTACTTTACCGATGTCCAAATGTGTTTCAAATTCAGAATCGATACTTAATGCCAGTATGCATGTTCCGTAGATATGTTCTGCAATGCTTTCAATTCTCTCTTTACTTACATTCCAATGTGTTCCATCCCAGCCAGTTCTGATTTTATATTTCAGCTGTGTAGCCAAAAGATAAAATCTCATTGTACTCTTAAACCTTTCTTCCATGAAAATTCCTCCTTCAATAATTATTGTGATGCCTATAATTTATATGTTAACTCCAAAAGGAGATTATAAAAATTAATTAACTTATTGGCTAAATCTTAATAATTATACCATAAAAGCTTGTATTTATCAATAGTTCAGCCAGTTTTTCAACGAATATGATAT
>OGPJ01001463.1_pt1 | contig 16566 bp, 16 predicted proteins | sample 1552831 | NCBI WGS metagenome assembly OGPJ01 (sample SAMEA2579914, study PRJEB22360) | human gut metagenome | biome: human gut; feature: human-associated habitat; material: faeces | place: Denmark | collected 2008/2010
TCGATACTGGCACATACAAGTGACAGAACAACACTCAGAATCAGCGCCAGAAAAACAGTGATACTTCCTTTTTTCTCCATTGGCATACTCCTTTCCTTTTCAGATAGAATTACTCTGCTTCGTAATCTTGCTCAAAATACTTCTCACCAGATTCGTCAGCTGTTCCTTAAAAATGATTACCAGACTGATCAGCACCACCAGTATCAAAATGATTTCAACGACACCTACTGCATCTTCTTCACGCATAAACTCTCTCGCTGTCCGCATACATGCACTCATATTCTGCCTCCTTATTCTATCTGCTCTTTCCTGCTGCTCCATCATCCATAGAAAGATAAAAATGCCGGTATCATAATGATCGCCATCACCACCGCAAGCATCATGACCATCGGTACGAGCAGCTTTGTAGCCGCTGTCTCACCCAGCACTCTTGCCTTTCGCTTCCTTTCATCCCACGCTTCCAGTGCTTCTTTTTCCAGAAGATCCGCCATTCTGTGACTGCCTTTTTGCAGATTCTGGATCAGAATCGTGGAAAAGGTCTTATACTTCATCTGCCCGCATCTTTCTCCGAATCTGCGATATGCTTCCAGTTCTGCAATACCACTGTCCATCTCATGACACATGATTATGATCGCTTCATACGCATATCGCCCGGTCTTTGGACGGTTTCTCATGTAATCTGCACCCATTTTCTGAAACACCTTACGTGCCGTCATGCCTGCCTGAATCAGAAGAGTAAATTTCATGATCAGCGACGGATAATCCATCAAAAGCTGTTCTGCGCGTTTTGCCATTTCTTCCTGCTGCTCTTTTGCTTTTTTCAGCATCACAACAAACGCTGCAAAAAACGCAAGTGATGCCAGAAGTGATCCTGTCCGATCACCGGACTTCTGCCAGATAAGTTTCTGACCGTCCCATTGATCCGGCAGATAATAATAATCCGGATCCTGTTTCTGCTGATTGTATTCTTCGATGATTTCTCTTAATTCTTTTTGTCTCTGTTCTGTCTCATTTACTTCCTGCTCCGGTTCGACTTCCGTCTCCTCCGTCTCTTTCTCCGGAATCTCCACATCAAACTTCTGCGGTTTCCGACCATCCACAGACACTTCAAGTTCTTCCGTGTATGCACCATCCGGATTCTTCTCCATGCGGTGTCCTTCCTGATAGACCACATCTTTGCCGTCTGTCATGGTCAGTGCCATTCCCAGAAGGTTTCCGCAAACCGCAACAAGCAGAAACAGCCGCATGCTCTGTCGATCCGCGATTCCGTCCAGACGAATCCAGCCGGCCTTCCATACAAGCACAATCCCAAAAGTCAGCACAAAGAGTATTATATGTACCCACATATCTTATCCTGTGCGGCTCTCCCGCATTTCCTTTCTAAACTTCAATATCTACGATCCGTCTTCCGAGCCAGTAAGAAAACCCGTAAATTGCAAGACATAAGGACATCGCCAGGATTCCGAACGGATTTCCATAGAGTACTTCAAGGAATCCCGGTGAAGTCATCTTAAGATACAGAATGATTCCGGCCGGCATCAGACTCATGATCATCTGTTCCGCCTTTTTTGCCGCCAGTGTCGTCTCAATTTCTCTGCGCACGTCAATCTTGTCACCCAGCATCCTCGAAGAAGTCTGTATGATCCGGTTCATGTCACCACCGGTTCTTTTGGCGGTATAAAAAACAGCTGCAAAATTTTCGATATCTTCGATCCCACTTCTGTCACCGAAACTCATAAAAAGCTCTTCCACCGGCACACTTACCTTCAGCTGTGTTTCCATATAATGAAATTCCCGCACAATATCTGTTTCCTGCGGATACAGCCGTTCCAAGTCTCTGGAACATGCCATAACTGCATTTTCTACAGAATATCCTGCCTGAACGGCAACACTCAGCGCATTTAACGCATCTTTAAACTGATAATTCAGGTTCTTTTTCCGTTCACGGATCAGCCCTTTCTTTTTCCATTTCAGAAAAAATACCGTAACCGGCAATGCAAGAAACATCAGCCATGGATTCTGATAGAAAAGATAATCCACCGCACCACACAGCAAAAGTCCCTGCACCAGATACTTCAAAATCTCTGTCATGGAAAAACGATACTCTTCATAACTCTGCTTCATATGGTCACTCCTGCCCGTATCAGCTTTTCCCTGTTCAGAAGTTCGGCGGTCTGTACCAGTCCCTTTCCCTCCTGCCAGCGATAAAGCGTACGTGTCTTTATTTCATGATTTTCAAATCCGCATATTTCTGTTATCTCAAGTACCTTACGGCTTTTGTCACGCATTCTTCCCAGATGAATAAGAATATCAACACCGGAAGCAATCTGCCTTCGAATGGCCTCAAGTGGAAGATCTACTCCCATCAGAGTCATGGTTTCAAGTCTTGAGAGCATGTCCGAAGCCGAATTGGCATGGGCAGTGCTTAAGCTTCCGTCATGTCCGGTATTCAAAGCCTGCAGCATATCGACCGCTTCAGCACCACGTACCTCGCCAACAATGATCCGATCCGGTCGCATACGAAGCGCAGTCTTGATCAGGTCACGAATCGTAATCGATGTTGCACCTTCCATGTTTGCCATCTTTGCTTCAAGACGCACCAGATTGGCAATTCCCTGTATCTTGAGTTCTGCATTGTCCTCGATCGTGATCAGCCGTTCATCCGGCGGAATATAATTGGACAGTGCGCCAAGAAACGTCGTCTTGCCGCTTCCTGTCCCGCCTCCGATGACCATAGAATATCGTGCACGCACAAGTGCCGCAAGAAATTCTGCACATTCCGGCGGCAGGCTTCCAAGTGAAATCAGTTTTTCCATCGTGATCGGCGTATCCGGAAAGCGCCTGATCGTCAGAATCGGACCGTTGAGCGCCACAGGGCGGATCACCGCATTGACTCTGGCACCGTTATCCAAACGGGCATCCACAATAGGCATTGATTCGTTGACCACCCGGTTGCATTTTCCGACGATCTGCTGGATCACATCTTCCAGCTTTTCTCCGGAAGTAAAGGTCTTTTCCCAACGGGAAAGCTTTCCGGCCCGCTCCACAAATATTGCATCCGGACCATTCACCATGATCTCTGTCACCGTTTCGTCCTCGATCAGTTCCTGCAGCACATCCAGTTTTCTTACAGAATGAAACAATTCCTGACGGAGCTGTACTTTTTCCTTCAGAGAAAGGCAGGAATCCCGCATCCTCTCCAGAATCAGTGTATCAATTTCTTCCAGGATCTCTTCATCGGTCAGTTCTCTTGCAAGGTCCAGTTTTTCCATCAGAAGCATTCTCAGTGACTGAAAAGTTTCTCTGCCCATACCTCATCCTTTCCGAGCAGTTCTCTGACAAAATCGCCAAGCGTTCCCCAGACCAGCTGCTCTGCGCGAAACGGCTCTGCCAGGACTTCCTGTCCATACGGCAGATTCAGTTTTACCATACGGCTCAAAATCTGCGGATAATCCCGCACACTCAGAAGTTCTTCAAACTGTGCCAGTTTACTCCGTGACATTTTGTCTGTTTTTATCGGAGTATAAACCGTATTACACATGTCCAGCATCTGAAAAACCTCCTCGATCCCGTTTCCTATATCAAGTACAATCGTCTCATAAGAACTGTGGAGAATGATTTCCTGCAAAAGATGTTCCCAATCCTGCCAGGAGGTTCCTCTGATATCCTCCGGTGACTGCACAGGTGGAATAAAATCCACGTTTCCCATACTCTCTGCCATTCCATTCATCTTAACTGCAATCCCTGTACTTCCCTGTTTTACAAAATACAGAAGATCACTGAGTGTATGTAAAAATTTTTTCTGCATCAGTTCTTCAAACCCGGCATACTCTTCCAGATTCAGATAAAGGACACTTTTTTCCCTGCCCAATATCTGCGCCAGTGTCAGTGCAAAGCAAGTCTGAAGGCAGCCTCCCAGCGGCGAATATACTCCCAGTATCTCCGTCGTCTTCTTTAATACTGGCAGCTGCGCCGGAAGAATTGCCTTCTCCGCACCATAACAGGCCATCACTTCGCGTACTACATCTGATGATGCCTGATATTTGTACACACCAGTATACTTCTCCAGTTCCTTTGGCTTACTTCCCTCTGTCAGGATCACGATCTTACCAATATCCAGTTCTCCTACTTCCCGGCACATTGCCTCCGAAGAAATCAACAGCAACTCTACGGGGTTCTTCTTCACATACGCCACCAGACTTTCCACACTGGTAAAAGCCTGGATTTCAAAAGGGATATTTTTCTTCTGATTCAGATAGTCCATAAAGTTGCAGGCATACTCTGCCTCCAGATCACAGACTGCAAAAATTTGTTTTTTCAATACATACCTCCTGCATACAGCATCACACTCATAAAGACAGGAACCGTGAAATGAATATTTTCCCACGCAGTCCCATTTCGGTAATAAGCTTTCCGTTCGCCTGTCCGGATATACGTTTTCATATATTTGACCAAATATTGGATTCGCTGGCTGAAACCGCCGCACAAGATCAGAATGGCCAGTGAAAGCAGCCCTCCTGTCAGAAATGCATACCAGATACACCACAGAATATGTACTGGTCCCATAATTCCTCCCAGTACACAAAAAAGTTTGATATCTCCCGAACCAAGCATTCGGAAATAAAACAGCCATCCGAGAACCACCAGTGGAATTCCTGTACCTGAAATAAAAAATGCCGTTCCATTCCATCCTCCACGCCACAGATCATATCCGAACCCGATCAGCATCGAAAAAAGGATCCAGCTGTTTTTTATTTTCATCTGATACAGATCCATTAAAACAGCAACTCCGGTGATCGTCAGAAGCAGTATCCTGCCACCAATAACACCAATCACACTCCTTTCTGTGTACAATTATCTCAATTATAAAAAAGGGATTTCCGTCTGAACCGACGGTTATGAATACCAGAAGATCTCTGGTGAGTTTTATTATAGAACGGACCGTGCCGTTTTGTAAAGAAGATTCGTTCGCCAAATTCTCTGTATTTCCGACATTTATGCACCGGACTTGCGGTTGCACAATCCGCTTCTGTTGGGTATAATAAAAAGCAACAGCAAAAGGGGGCTTTATCTTCATCATGGAAAAAAATATCAAAAAAATCGAAGATATGTCGCTGAATGCCTGGCCATCTCACAAAATGGAGCTTTACGATGGCTGGATCCTGCGATTTTCTTATTTCTATACGCACCGTACCAACAGTGTGGAACAATTTGGAAACTCTACGCTTCCATGGCGTGAAAAGGTTGCCTACTGCGAAGATGTTTACAAACGTCTGGGATCTCCTGCTATCTTTAAGATCAGTCCGCTGGTATCTCCGGATTTTGATTATACTCTCGAAAACCGTGGTTATGAGGTCCAGCATGTAACTGAAGTCATGACACTTCATCTGAGTGATGCACGTCTGGATGCACCATATTCTGCCGTAACGATCACGGATGAGATTCCGGATATCTGGATCACAAGTCTTTTTGATCTGAAAGAAATGACAAACCCGATCCACCGGGCCGTTGTTCCTTCTATGTATCGTGCCATTCCCAAAGAAACGATCTGTGCCTCCATCTGGAAAGAGGGGAAGATCATCGCTACAGGACTTGGTATCCTTGACCGTGACTACATCGGAATCTACGCGATCCATGTAAAGGAAAAATATCGCGGACAGGGATTTGCACGCCAGATCTGTACTGCACTTCTCACGGAGGGCATGAAAAAAGGTGCTGAAAATGCCTATCTTCAGGTCGTTCAGGGAAATACCGCTGCCAAACGACTGTATGCATCTCTTGGCTTTACTGATTTTTATACGTATTGGTTCCGTGTGCAGCCTGGAGCTGTAACACAGAAAGGAGTTTCATGAAAAAAATACTGGTGGTCTGTATCGGATCACTTTTTCTGATCACTTTATCCGGCTGCAGTCTGGGAGATATTGTTGATCGTTTCTCAGATTCAGAAGATACACAGATTCAGGACATCAATCCTGGAAGCACCCGTGTATATATGGATGAGATCCGGGGTACTCTTCAGTATTTTACCGGTAATCAGCTTACTCTTCTCAGCGGATCGGATAACTATGTCTTTGATATTTCCCAGGCAACTCTGGAATGTGCAGACGGAATGCTCTGTGGCGATGCTGTCAGCGTAATCTACGAAGGGCAGCTTGACAGTACGGATACAGGTGCTGTCCGCGTGCTCAAAGTTGTTGACGACTATCATGATACTTCCGAAGTAAAAGAAGGAACTACGCGTGGACAGGTTCAGAATCTGACCGCCAATTCCATTACGATCAGATCTAAAGGTGGAAAAACCGTTACTTTCCCGATCACAGGAACAGAACAATATTATCAGGGCGGCATCAAAGCCGGCAATTGGGTTTATCTTCACTATAAGGGAGATTTTGGTCCAGCTTCAGCCGATGATCCAAATGTACTTGATGGTTCTCAGATGAAAATCTACAGTGTTTCTGATATTGATCCGCTCAATGTGCCTGCACCCACTCCTACTCCTGCACCTCAGGAGGGAGTTGAGATCAAACCGGAAAACAAACTCCGGGCTGTGATCCAGAACATTCAGACAAATATCCTTCAGGTATCCCCAGAGAATACCACAAACATCCTGAATCTGGACATGTCTGCAATTCCCTGTTATTTCAGTGGTGGAATCGAATCCGGAGCACATGTAAATGTAATTTATACCGGAGACTTCAATGGAACAACCCTTGATGGACTCACGATCCTCGGTATCACCGGAGATATCCCGGAAAACTTAAGTGAACGCAATACCGGCTTCACTATTTCCGGAGAAATTACTGCATCCACTGCCAACACCATCACCCTTCTGACTTCTGATGGCGTGCGGATCACCTGCAATACAGAAAGTGCCTCTAATGAATCCACTGGCGGACTTCTTACCGGCAGTTCCGTGAAGGTCACTTTCAACCCGGCCGATTCCAGGCAGACCAATATCTATACTGCATTAAAAATAGAAGACCTGTGATTGGGTCTTCTGCAGCAGATGTTTGTCATAACTTAAAATCCCGGCAGTTTTGCCGGGATTTTCTACAGATATATGTTGATTTTGCATTTTAACATAGGCAGTCCCCTATCTATCACCACCAAAGAGTAATGCTACTTTCAGAGCTCTTTTCTCTTTGATTGCATCAAATCCTTCCTGAAATTTTTCAACAGGCAATACATGTGAAATCAGTAAATCTGTATTAATTTCTCCTTTCAGAATTGCTTCTGCGATCTGATCGTGCGTTTTCATCTCTTCTGTCTCAATCGGCCATTGTACAAACTGAACCGTAAAATTTCTCATCTGACTGATATCAACTTTTAATTCATTTCCAGTCCGCAGACCATATACTGCAATCTTGCCCTCCTGTGCGATTATCTTCATTCCCTGATTAATCGTTGCCAGACTTCCGATTGTATCCAGATAAAGTGTAACTTTGCCTTTTTCTTTCTCCAGAAATTCCGCTTTTCGATCAGCATCATGATTATTGCAAACAGCTTTTGCACCAATCTTTTCTGCAATTTTCAGACTACTGTCACGGTTTCCAATCATTTGTACGTCTGTATATCCTTCACAAATAAGGTTGGAAAGAAAGCATAAGCCAACCGGTCCATCTCCAACGATTAAAATGTGATCTTCTTTTTTCACATTCATCCGGTTTACTGCACTACAAGTCTCTTTCAATGTGATCATCAAAGATGCCTGCGTTGCTGTAATCCCATCCGGAACAACCTGCTGCGTCAATCCTGGAGAATATAACTTTCCATCTGCTTCCATGGCTTTTGCATCTGTTACTAAACCATATTCAGAAAATCCGCCCCAAGAGCTCGCATATTTATCAGTTGATGGAAGGCTTGCACGAACAACCATGTCGCCAATTTTATACTTTTTCACCGATTTTGACAACTCTTCCGGCACTTTCATGTCCGAGAACTGTCGGGAACACCTGAGCTTCCGGCAGTTCTCCCCGAATAATTTCCATATCTGTTCCATTACATATCATACAGCTTTCTATTTTGACCAATGCTTCATATGGTCCTGGTTCTGGCATCGGAATATCATCTGCCAGACGAATCGTTCCATCTTTTTCTACTATAATTCCCTTCATTTTAATCCTCTTTTCTGCATATAAGTTTTACCTTATGATGTCCTTGCAAATTCCAGAAAATTTTCTTGACCTCTACTCCATTCAGTGTCATTTTTACAATTTTCCCTTCACCTTCTGAGGACACATCAAGACACATATTGACATATCTGAGATTGAAGATTCTGATTCCTGATAACACTGTCGGAATAAATCCCTCAAACCATATTCCTTCTATATCTTTTTTCAGACCGAATACACCTGACAGTAATAACGATATATAACCAATTGCATTCCATGTCTGTGCAGGCCATCTCCATGCTCGTCCATCATCTGCATTATAAACTTCATAAAATGTCTTATTAAAAACAGCATTTCTGATCTGCTGTGCGATCAAAGTGACAAGTAATTCTTCTTTTCCAAGTTCTGCAGCTGCAACAGCATATCCGGTCGTATAAACCGTCCATACAGACCTTGCCAAATGAGTTTTTTCAAGATGTCCCGGCATCAGCGGAATACCATACGGTGTTATTATTTTATGCTCCAGATTATCCATAATCAGATTTTTCTGCTCTTCAGACGCAATTCCCCAGATGTTCCAGACAGCACCTTCTTCCCCTGCTGTTTCCCATACCTCATCTTTAAATGCCATTGACCCGTTAGGCCCCGACGTAAATATTCCAGCGGTCGGATTCCAGTACTTATTTCGTATCATTTTCAACATCTGCGCTGCTAAAAATTTATAGTGTTCCGCTGGTTCTCCTAGACATTTCAGGATATTAAATGCACATTCAAAAGCATACATAAAATAAATTTCTGTGCTTAAGGCATAGCCCCCTGCCTCCGTATCTTCGTAAGCATCATTTGAGGAACAGAATGCTGCATAAACTAATCCTTTTTCTTCGTTAAATACTTTTTCACACTGTTGTATTTTTGCTTTTATCGTATCTGCATTTTTTAACAAGAGTTCTCTGTCATGTGAAACCAGATAGTACTCCCAGACAGAAATAACTACTGCTGCCAGGCCATCCACTGCATTGTCTTTTCCTGATTTTAGAATGTATTCCACAGTTCTTCTGGTTACTTTAGGATCAATGAAACCAATCCCCCGAAGCAGCATCTGCATTGTATCCCGACACCAGACTCCAAATCCCATTCCTGTCCCCTGAAAAGCTCCGGCTGACCACATTCCCTGTTCACCCTCAAAGGCATATTGTGGAGATTTTGCCTTATCAAGAACATCCATTGCAATCTGAAATGCAGCATCTACAGCTGGAATTCCGGTACTGATTCTGAATTCTTCCCGTGAACTTTCTCTCTTCCATTCACTTCCTCTATTCAATACTCTTGTCATATCCCCCATAGGGTTATGTCGCCACTGAAATTCTTCAGTTACCCTCTGTGCAGAAATTATATGCTCAGGAGAAATTACATATGCATCTGGTTTTCCATACATCTCATCTTCAAGATGATTATAATAAATTGAATAATGATCATTTTTGAAAAATAATTTGTCCTTGCATACCAGTTCTCTTCTCGTTTCCTCTGAAATAATCTCTTCCTTATACTCATCGGCTGTATGAATTCCACATACCTCCATCCATACTAGCATCCCATTATTTTCACTTTCAAATGCTCCGGCATTTCCACATTTTGTATCAATCTGTACATTTAAATCATACTGCCCCGAATCATATATATTTAGTTCTCTCTCACCTCCCTGAACTCGACATTCAGTTCCTTTTCGGGTAATTTTCAGCTGGATAACTCCATTTTGATGATGAAGATAGGTCTCCTGATCGTTTAAATGTAATTTATTCTGAAAGGCATCCCATATAAGGCTGATTCCCAGTGTCCTTATATAAATTGCATGATTCATACCAACGTCCAGCACAAGACAGACTTCATAGCCCTCCGTTTTAAATCGGAAATCTTTCTCTTCTACATCAAACATCTCTATATCCGGCCATACCGTAGTCTTATATTCAAATGGTATACTGAAATCATTCTCTCTGCCTAATTTCTGATATCTCCATTCTCTTCTCCAGATTTTTCTGTTTTCATTTTCCTGTGCAATTTTAATTCCATTCAACATAAAACGGCAACTCTCTCATTTTACTTAATATATGTTCTCTGTACAGTTCATCCGGTTCCTCAAACTCCACACATTCTTTTCCAATCCACTGATATTTCATTTTACCTAAAGAATGATATTTTAATAGTTGAATCTTCTTGACTCCATTACCCAGTGAACTGATGAATTCTATCATTTCATTAAGCTCTTCTTCTGTATCATTTACATGATGTACCATTGGAATGCGAATCCAGATATCTGCTTCCTGTGATAATTTTTTCAAATTCTCTTTTATCATTCTATTCGTTACACCAGTATATTTTCTGTGTGTTTCTTCTGTTCCGGCTTTTATATCTACAAGAAAAAGATCTGTATATGGCAGTATTTCTTCTATTGTATCCCACTCTACATTTAAAGCAGTATCTATGCAGATATGTATTCCTTTCTGCTTCAGGATCTCTGCTGTTTTCTTTACATTTTGTGCCTGAAGAAGACATTCTCCACCTGAAAATGTGACTCCTCCAAACTCTGGAAATACCATAGAATCTCTGTATGCTTCCTCAGCAATCTCTTCGACTGTTTTGCTGATTCCATATACTGACAATGCATTGGTCGGACACTGTTTCGCACATTTTTCGCATACCTTACAGTCTTTTCTTTCATAAATATGTCTGCCATTCTGCACATCAAATCTGTGATGTTCCGGACATATTTTGACACACATCCCACATCCAATACATAATTCTTCATTGTAAGAAATCTGCGGTTTCTTCTGTATTGTTTCCGGATTATGACACCACTGACATTTCAGATTACATCCTTTGGTAAATACAGTTGTCCTGACTCCCGGTCCGTCATGTACAGAAAAATGCTGAATATTGGTAAGTCGAATTGTATTATCCATTTCTTAAAGCCCTCTGTATAATTTCATCCTGTAATTCTTCACTCAGCGATATGAACGGAGCACTGTAGCCACACACTCTGACTACAAGATTTCTGTACTGATCCGGATTTTCTTTTGCTTTTATCAATTTGTCTTTATCGACAACATTGAAGTCTAATGCACTTCCTCCACAATGAACAAAGGCACTCAGCACATATTCAAATAATGCTACATCTGTATCTGTCTGACTTACCGGCATTTCCAGATAGGTCACCCCACAGCCCGGATATTCTGCCATGTCAATTGACCGCAAAGAATTCATCAGTGTAGCTGCATCAATATTTTCCGAAGTTTCACTTGGATTACAGCCTCTTGATATTCTTTGTCCCGCATGCCTTCCATCAGGTGTGGCCCATGTATTTTCTTTTACAACATCATAAAAGAAGAATGCAAATAATGAAGCTTCGTAATATCCGCCTCTTGGATTCGGCATACCTGAAGAGTGTTTTGCAAGATCATGAAATACCTGTTTTGCAAGTTTATCTACTCCGGCATCCGGCTGTCCATATTTTGGAAGCTTATTCATCAGATACTGTCTATCTGCCTCAAACCCCTGAAAATCAGCCTTGATCATCTCTTTCAGATGTTCCAGTGTATATTTTCTGTCTTCAAATACAGTCTTCTTGATCGCATAAAGTGAATCAATAAACGTACCAATTCCAATCAGTGAAAAGCTGGTAGAATTATATACAGCCCCACCTTTTGTAATTTCAGTCTTCTTCTCAATACAGCTTTTCATAGTTGCAGAATATAATGGCATCGGATTTATTTCACTCCATATCTGTTCAAAGCGATAATAATGTACTGCACACATCGCAAGAAACTGTGCCGTGTTATATACAACGCTCTCATAAAACTGTTCAAAATTCTGTGCTGTATCAACTCTGGACATTCTGAGATTTTCCTTTGACCAGAAGTCCAGTTCTTTTGGAAATAGCATTGCATCCAAAAGCAGTGGTAAATTAAGATACATAAATGCTCTTGAATTGCATTCGTTGGAAAGAACCGGCTCCTGACATCCGCCAGCAAGATACATTCTGCAATCTTCCAGTTTTTTTCCTGCCCTGTGATGAGCTTCGATCAAAACATCATCATTCAGGATTGAAAGACAGTTGCGTCCTAATTTTGCGATCAGTGCAACATGTTTTTTATATTTATCAGGATGTTTTGAAGAAATTCTGACCTGCAGTTTAGGACTTGATACCTCATACTTTTCAAATGAATTTAATATCATTTCTGTAACTTCGTTATAAATGATATTTCCTTCCCTGTCACAACCACCAATCACTACAGAAGCATTTGTTCCACTTGTGTTCTCATTATGTTTCCATCTTGCTTCTGTTATCAGCATCATACAATCTATCAGATTCTGAGCTTCTTCTTTTGTGATTCGTTGTTCTTCAATGTCTTTTCTGTAATATGGATACAAAATCCTGTCATAGTGTCCCATGACTGCAAATCCGCTACCTTCCATTGCAGTACAAAGTTCTCTTGTAAACCACACAGATGTCAATGCTTCATAAAATGTCTTTGCCGGAAGACGTGGAACTCTTCCTGCTGTGTCACGGATTCGGATAAGCTGTTCCCGTACAGAATCATCTTTTTCTGTCTGGAGCATTCTGTCTGCTTCTTCTGAGAATTTATATCCCAATGTAATTGCCGCATCACAGGCTGCCAGCATGCTGTCCTTGAATTCCTGTTCTTCTGTACTTTCGGCTTTCATTTCCGAAACTTCTTTTCGGATTTTCTCAAATCCATCATAAAGTACACGTTCTACATCAGCATAATGATGTGAATGATCTGTCATCATCTCTGCAAAAAGGAGGTCTCTTTCCACATATGGCTTTCTCCAGTCATCAAATTCCTTTACCGGATAATGCGTTCTGAGCGCCCAGCAGCCAAGCCCCGGTATTGGAGGAAATGCCCCTGCAACTGAATTTCTGTCCCTTCCTGTAATGACCTCCGAATAAAAAGGACAGTACCTGAAAACTTTGACTTTACATTTCTGTGCGATTGCTTCATATGTCCATTTTTTCTGTACCATTGCAGATACTTTTTCTTTCTCATAACGCTGATTCAATTCATTTTCGATTTCCGATACATCAGCTGGATATGTACTATAGAACTCTTCGCTTTCCTTTTTGAATTCTGCTTCGTTAAATACAAAAGACATTACTATCCCTCCTTACTCATCTATCTTCCGCCCATTCCTGTCAGTGATATTCCTTCAACCAGAGATTTCTGGAAAAATATATAGAAAATGACTCCAGGTATAATGCTGATTGCTGTCGCAGCCATCAATGCTGACCAGTCTGTTCCATATTGTCCGCTGAACGCATATAAACCTATAGGAAGGGTTTTGTACTTGTCTGATGATGTAACGATCAATGGCCAGAAGAAAGATTTCCACGAGTTTACAAACGTGAATATTGCTAATGATGCAAGACCTGGTTTTGACATCGGCAGAATGATTCTCAGAAAAATTGCCACCCTGCTACATCCATCTATTTTCGCTGCCTCTTCAATTTCTGCCGGGATGGTAAGAAAGGACTGACGGAGCATGAACACACCAAATGCGCTAAAAACCGGAGGTACGATCAATGCAGCATAAGAATCATGCCATCCCAACATACGTAATATCATATATAATGGTATGATAGTTACCTGGAGCGGCACCATTAATGTTGACAGATATACAAAAAATACCTTATCTCTTCCCTTAAATTTCAATCTTGCAAATGCATATGCCGCCATTGCTGATGTGAATACTGTCAGTGCTGTTGTTGCCAGTCCAACGAAAATTGAATTAAACATATATCTGGCAAATGGAAATGCATTCCATGCTCTCTCATAGTTTTCAGTAGTTATTCTGGAACCAATCAATGATACAGTATTTTGTAAAACTTCAGACTTTGGTTTCAATGATGTAGAAACCATATATATCAGCGGAATAATAAATATTACAGCTATTATGCTGATAAAAACAATTGATACAATTCCTCTTTTTTCCTTCTTCATGTAAGCCTCCTGCTTATGAGTCATAATTTACTAAACGTTTTTGCTGTTTCATCAAAATGCCTGTAATAATAAGCATACAGAAGAATAATACCCAGGCAATTGCAGACGCGTAGCCCAGTCTCTGATACTTAAATGCATTGTTATACAGGTACAGTACCATCGTGTTTGTTTCATTATTAGGTCCGCCCATTGTTGATACAAAAGTCTGATCAAATACCTGAAAGGAACTGATGACAGTCATTACCACTGCAAAGAAAATTGATGGTGACATTGCAGGAAGTGTTATCTTAAAAAAGATCTGAATTGCATTTGCCCCATCTATCTTAGCGGCCTCTGTCAATGATTTTGGAACACTAAGTAACCCGGAAATAAAAATAACCATGTTATATCCAAATCCCTGCCAGATACTGACAATCACAACTGCTATCATTGCTGTCTTTGTACTTCCAAACCAGTTAAATCCCTCTGCTCCAAAGAAACGTAGCACTGTATTTACAATTCCCGTGTCACTCAGAATCCATTTAAAAATCATGGTTGAAGATACGATACCTACCATCATTGGAAGAAAAAAAACTGATCTAAAAAATTGATTTGCTTTTTTCAGGCTTGTAATCCACACGGCCATTCCAAGTGCTATTATTACATTTAGACCCACATATGCGATAACATATACAAACGTATTTTTCATTACTTTAAAAAACAAAATATCTTTGGTAAACAAAGTTATAAAATTTTTTAATCCAACAAATGTATGAGTTCCTGTAAGAGGCCAGTCATATAAACTCATAACCAGCGAAAATACCATTGGTATCAGTGTAAATATCATAAATCCAATAAAATTGGGTGCAAGAAACAAAATCGCGGCACCCATATCATTCTTCTTTTTTCTACAAGTTTTGTTTTTGTTATTTATTTTCACGTCTGTTTTCACCTCTTTTTAAACAAGGCAGGTAAGTCCTCTCACCTGCCTTATCTGCCTTATTACTGTAAAATCATGTCTACCTGTGCCTGAATATCTTTCGCTGCATCTTTTGCTGATACTTCGCCTGCCCAAACTGTGTCCATTCCTGAATTGAAAACAGTGCTTACTTCAGAATATTTCTTGGTAACATAATATGGCATACCAATCTCTATAGATTTCTTTATTGCATCTTCCAGACCTTCCAGTTCACTTGTTGACTCATAATAAGACTCTCTTACAGAATCACGTGACGGAAGAGCTCTTCCATTCTCAGCCAAAAGTTTCTGTGCTTCCGGACTAGTCAGGACTTCCAGTGCCTGATATGCTTCCTTCGGATGTTTTGATTCTGAAGTTACAGCAAGTGCTGAACCATTAATTGTAGTAACCTGCTTTTCAGCCTTTGGAATAATAGAATATCCAACATTAAAATCACAGTAATTTGTAACATTTGTGGCGCCCCACGGTCCATCTATCATCATTCCGATATTGCCGCCTTCAAACTGCTCCCAGTTCCATACCGTATTCGCTGTATCTGCAATCTTTGGAGCGACTTTGTCTACATTGATCAGATCCGCGAGAGACTGTAACGCTGCGGTTGTCTTATCACCTGTGATATCAAATTCACCTTTTTCGTTAATAATTTCTCCTCCCAGTGACAGAACCTGCGGATCATAATAATCCAGGCTGGAGGCAAATACAGTTCCATAGTTTCCATCCTGTGTCAGCTGTTTACATTTATCTTTAAATTCTTCCCATGTTGTATTTTCATCTGGATATTCAACTCCATACTTATCAAACAAATCTTTGTTGTAATACATAATATATGGGCCAAAATCATATGGAAGTGCGTAAACCTGATCATCAAATATAAAGGAATCGAGAATTCCTGAATAGAAATCATCAATGTTTACATCTTCATCTTTTTCAATATAATCGCTGATTGGCAGCATGGAGTTTGTGTAATCTGATGCTCTGGAAAAATGCATATAAATCAGATCAGGTGCATTACCACTCGCCAGTTCTACCGGCAATTTTGTCCAGTAACTTGTCCAGTTCGTATTTTCAATTGTTACTGTGATATTCGGATATTTCTCATGGACAAGATCTGCTACCTGCTGCCATATCTGAGCTTCCGAATCACTCTCGCACTTATTAAGCCAATGAAGCTCAACTGTCTCATCACCTGATGCGGTGTCGTCTGCCGCTGTATTGTCTGCTGTTTCAGTTGCTTCTGTTGTTTCCTGATCTGCTGCTGTACTGTCATCTTCCTTCTGGGTACTGCCATTTCCACATGCAGTCATAGAGAATGCCATTAATGCTGCCAGTACCATTGCCGCTGTTTTTTTCTTCATATTGATCTCCTTTCTCACATGTCAACCGGTTATCATATCTGATACACTGAGAATAACATTGCATTCATGTTTTGTCAATATATATTGTCATATTTTATTATTTTTATAAGTTTTGCATTATTTTTTTG
>OGPJ01001468.1_pt1 | contig 16548 bp, 19 predicted proteins | sample 1552831 | NCBI WGS metagenome assembly OGPJ01 (sample SAMEA2579914, study PRJEB22360) | human gut metagenome | biome: human gut; feature: human-associated habitat; material: faeces | place: Denmark | collected 2008/2010
TCGGTAACGGTATAGGCGAAGCTGAAGGGTGCGTTCTTCTCTCCCAAACTCGTGGAGCTGGCGTTGATGGCCGGGGCCACATTGTATCTGACCGTGCGTATAGCGGACGTGGTGTAGCCAGACTCCAGGCCCTCGGTGTCGTATGCCTTGACCCGATACATCACGGTGGACCAGCCCTTGGTGATGGTGTCGGTGTAGGTCAGCGCGTCGCCCTTGTACACCTGCGTGTAGGCGGAGCCGCCATCGGTGCTGCGCTCCAGAATGTAGCCGCTCAGGTTGCCATCGCTGTCACTGGCCGCAGTCCACGAGATCACCAGCGTGCTGCCGCCCTTGACATCCTTCGGAACCGCGATTGACGGCGGCGCAGACGGGGCGTTGTTGTTGACCACCGTTACCTGCGAACTGGTGCGCCAGCCAGACTCCAGACCCTCGGTGTCGTATGCCTTGACGCGGTACATCACGGACGTGGTGCCGAAGGCGACGTTGTTCGTAGTGCTGGTGGCCGTACCCTGATAAATCTGACTCCACGAACTGCCGCCGTTGGTCGAACGCTCTACCTTGTAGCCGTCGAGATTGCTCTCAGCATCAGAGCTTTTTGCCCACGAGATCGAAATGTTCGTGCCGCCCATGATGGACGAAGGAACGGAGATGCTGCCCGGGGTAGAGGGTGCGGTGTTAGTCGAGACCATGCCATCGTCAGACACCAAGAGAGTAGAAGGCAAAATCAAAGCGGGGCGAATGCCGTTCGAGTAGGAGCAGCTGGTGTCGCCACAGTCGCCATCGGAGCCGACGGCCAGCGCGCGTTTGGCGGTGACGTTGCAGCCCGGAGAGCGGAGCCACCAGCTGGTGGCAGAACCGTTGAGATAGGCAACACGCTTGGAATCCGAATAAAGATCTGCACAGCCCTTGAAATAGGCTAGCTCTGCACCCTCGCCGCTCGGCATAGAGCCGTAGCTGAAACTCGTTTCGGTCGCACTGAGCAGGAAAATCTTCGCAGACAGGCCATTCGAGCCGCTGGTGACGGTCTTTGACGTACCGTGGCCCTTGCGATACGGAATTTTTACCTGCTTGATGGCGTTCTTGACGCTCGACTCGACCAGATTCAGGAACGTGCCGTTCAGGTAGGAATGGATGGTGCTGTTGGCATAATCGTTGGTGTTCGAGCTATCCCACTGGCGGCTTTCGTAGATGTCCTTCATCAGCAACCAAGTACCGTTGCAGCTATCGTCATAGACGCTGGACGGCTTACCCTGATGGACAACGATGAAGTTTCTGGCAGAACCATTTACTTTCAGCTTGATGGTGCTGCCGACTGCTTTGGAACCCAAGGTTACATAAGCCATAAAAAAGGCCTCCTTTTATTGAATTTATAGTAAAATTTTGTTTCAAATTGAGCGGCGGTGAACGGGATAAGTTCATTCGTTTCATTAGAACTCGATTCTTTTTGCCGTGGTGTTCCAAACACCCTCCACGATAGTCCCGTCCAGCGTTTCAAACGTGACCGTGAACGGGTTCCCGGTGACGGACGTATTGAACATCAGTTCCAGCAAAGCCAGCCGGGCGGACACGTCGGAGATGCTGTTCTGGATGGAGTGGTGGGCCTCCTCATCGTCATCGTGGGCATCCACGAGCTTCTGCGCTTCCTTCAGGAATGCCGGGAGCATCGTGACCGAGCAATACTTCTCCACATCTTCCGCCGTCATCCACGCCTCACATTTGTAGTCTACGGTGACGCCCAGCCCCTCGCCGATGACGATGCACACCGGGAAGCGGCGGACATCTACGCCGGTGTTGGATGCAGCGCTGACGTACTGTGGGTAGTCACCCAGCGTGCCGTAGTAGATGAGGACTTCGCCCTTGTCCGGGTCAAAGGCGAACACGCCGAACTCCCGGAGCCAAAATCCGTGGTCAAGACCGCCGTTCAGGTCAGAGCGGTATTCCACGATCATGCGGACGCTGGCTCCATCATAGACCGGCGCAGTCGATGTGCCCGCAGCGACCGGCTCAATCAGCGCGGTCATGGATGCGGGCTTCACATCGTCCGGGACGATTCCGCTTCCCACCATAATCTTCGAGATCGGGAGCTGCTGCCCTGCAACCAGCTTGGCAATCGGCTCTCGACCGCTGTCCGTAACAACAAAGCCATAGTAGCTCATAACTCATCCTCCTCGATTTCGGGCAGTTTTGTCTGCGTGATATTCTGTGCTGCGGGGACCGGCAGCACGGTGTCGATAAAGTCCTCGCCAACTGCTATCTCCGGCAGGGTCGTGGTCATATAGCCGCGCCCCAGAATGGCCTGCATCGGCACATCTGCGACCATTTCTGGTGACTCAGTCTTTGCGACCACCATGATGGCTACGCCTGCGGCCTTGATAAAGGGTGCATTCAGCAGCTTGGAAACATCATCTTCCGGCGTCAGGGCGTCGGTTTCAAAAATCATGGTAGCCGGAACATCCGGGTCCTCGCGGTAATGCAGCGGCTTGTCCCAGAACATTTTGAACGCCCGGATGATGTCATAGTAGGTGCAGCGGTTGGTGTTCTTCCAGATTTTGTATATCAGGTACGTTCGGTAGTCATCGTCGTTCAGGACGTAGACCGATTCCCTGGTGCAGGCCAAAGCACCGGCTTCAAGGCGGGGCAGAACCGCAATGCCGCCCAGCGTGTGCATTGCCGCCGATGCCGTCAAGCTGCTTTCCGATTGCGGTCTGGATGTTCCGCTTGTCGCGCAGGTCTTCGTAAAACTGCCGGACCTCGTTCAGCTCATCACCAACGACTTCCATGAGGGCGTCGATGACGGGTTTGTCTTTAAACTGCTCCACAAGATCATCCCGGAGCTTCTGGATGTAATCAACCATCCATGACCACCTCGATTCTGTTTTCGTCGGTGACGGCCCGCTCCCGTGCCGAAATGGACACGCTGCGTTGGGTGTAGCCGGTGGGCATATCGCCGTCATTCGGCGTTGCAAACAGCCATACGTCGATGTAGTCGATGCCAGACACCTGCAAGTTGAACTTCTGCGGGATGACGTTCTCCCCCGCCTCCAAAGCGCCCATCTTCTCCAAGATTTGCTCTTTGACAAGCTCGACATAGTTGGCAGGCGGATTTGTGTTCGGACTCAGGGTGACGCCAACCTTGAACCAGACCTTGACGTACGTCGGGCGGTTGAAGCGCACCACGATGTCCTCCCCATAAACGCCGTGCAGGGTGGTTTCTACACTGCCGAAAGTGTTGATGCCGCCCGCCTTTGTGTTCAGGATTTGCTGGGCAATTTCTGTTGCGTCACCGCCCTCGACCACAACTTCGATGCTGTGCGGCCACCGGCCGGCAGAATCGACTTCATTTGTGCAGTTTTCATAGGGAGCTACGCTCACCACACCCTGCACATTCTTCAGGATGGCGCTCTTGATGCTTTCCAGCATGGCAGACGAGCGGTTGTAGATTTTGTTCGTGTAGGACTTTCTGAACTCCACATCACTCTCTGCGAGCTGACCGGCAACATAGCTTCCCACGTTGACCACGGACTCCATGCCCGGAACAGCTTTCGTGATCTTCGTGATTACGCCGTTCGGAATGAAGATGTCGCCCGGCTCGGCAGTCTCAAATGTGACGATGCTGCCCACAGAAGCAGTGGTCAGGTTTTCTGACAGGACCAGCGTATTGGAGCTGGTTTCATCGACCGCCTCGATCACGATGGTGTCGTTGATGACCGTCACATGGAAGTCCTTATCCGTGATGGCTGTTCCCAGAGCCTCTAGGGCTTCGCTGGTGCTTTGTTTTGGGTCAGGGGTGATGGTGTATAGGTTTCCGTTAAGAGCCACCCCAAGGGCCGTTGTAGCCGCCGGTGATGCAAGGATAACGGTGGCCTTGTTGAAGGATGCTCTCGTGATCTCTGCGTCTGCGCTGGAAACAAGGTTCGTGGCCGGGCTGGTGTCGGATGCAATCGACGTGCCGACCGGAATAGCCGTACCGTCCACGCCGGTACAGAGGATGCTGTAGTAGGACTTTGCAGCCATTCCGCGCGTGGAGCCGCCGAACTGCGCTGCATAGTCAAGGCTCACTCCGGTCGCGCTGGAAACGTACTCCGAGTGATACACATCCACGCCAAATTCCCACAGCTCTGCGATTTCATCTGCTACATTGGTCAGCAGGTGATTCAGCAAAGACTGTGGGTTCTGGCGGGTGTTCACGCCGAGGCGGGCCGACATTCGTTCGTGCATATCATCGAGGATTGCATCCAGACGTTTCGGGTTAGGTCCCTGCGGTGTTAAGCCATATTTTGCCACGGTATTCTGATCTCCTCTCTGAACCTGTCTTCGTCCGTAGTAAACGAGATCGCAACGGACGCACTGCGGTTCTTTTTGTCAATGTCAAACGAAATATCCGTCACATCCTTCACTCCATCGACAGACATCACGGTTTCCCGGATAAGATGCCGGAGTTTGGACTCATTCGGATTTTTGACCAGCAGGTTCTCAAAGTACGGAAAGCCGAGCGAAGGCATCAGCCGCCACTCTCCAAAGAACCAGAGCAAACGAATACGGACAGCCTGTACGATGCTGTCCGTAGCTGAAATGTCGCCTGCCGCCGAGAGTTCTAAGTCCCCGGTGGCATCGAGCTTCAGGTCTATCACGCTTTTCCCTCCTTTACTGCGGCTTCCCGGTCATGCCGCCGCTGTCGCCCCTGTGGACGTGGTTTGCAAGGCTGATACTGCCGTTGGATGCCTTGACATCATCCCTTGCGGTGATGCCACCCTTGACCGTGAGCTTTCCGGTGATGTCCACGCCGTCGGGTGAAATTGCCAGCACCGTGCCGCCGACTGTGATCTGCACAAGGCTCGGCTCCACTTTGACCTTGGCCGAACCGAGAGTCAGTTCTGCGGTCTTGGGCGTGATCTTGGCTTTTGTGTCGCCTGCGGCAATGGCTACGGCATCCTCATCACAGGCCAACTTCATGGTGCTGTTGCCGCCAGATGTGAGGTTTGGAATGGCAATGGCGTTGGTCAGGTCAAACTTCAGTTTGGTGTCAGTTTCCTTGCCGTACATCCAGTAATCGAGTGCCTGCTCACTGAAAACCAGCAGGCATCCATCGCCTTTCTTGATGGGCCATGCAATGGTGACGTTTTTGCTCTGCGGGAACATGACCGGGACGCCTGAGATTTCTGGAAAGTCCATCGTGCTGCCATCGGGCTTTGTGAACTTTGCTTTCGGTAACACGGTGGCGACGCCCTTGCCCGGGTCGTAGCTTTTTATCTCGCCCGGCAGAGCCGTGTGCATATCCTCCGTCGCGCTGCGGGCGCTTTTATTGATTTGGTCAACAAACTCCTGCATCATTTTTGCTTCACCTCCAGCAGGCGGGCCGTGCAGCTCCATGAACCTTCCATATTGTCGCCCTCAATCCGCACCGAGTAGACCCGGAAATAGCCCTTGACTACTTTGCTGTTCAGGTACACATAATCGTCCAGTCCGATTGCGGCGTTCATCAGGTACTCCACGTCCCAGCCGTAGCTGTACCCCTTGTCCTCATTGGAGATTTGGACACGCTCTGGGAGGCCCAGCAGGCCCTTTTCTGCCGAAAGCTCATACACCTCGCGGCTCATCGTATCGCCCGGCTTTTTGACCTGTAAGACGCCGTTGTTGATGCTCCACGTCAATCCGCTGGTTTCGCAGGCTTTCGTCAGCACATTTCTTGCCGGGCCAACATAGCTGTAGCCATTCGGGATGTCCTTGAACTCTGCGTTGTAGGAGAAAGAAACCGTCACGCCCATCTGATCTGCGGTGTCCTGAATCAGGGTCTTGCAGTTCACAGCCCCGGAATAACTGACGGAAATGTAGGTGTCACGGACTTCAATGCGGTTATCCACCAGCTCGATCTCCGTTGACCTGTCTGCTCCGTCAGCCTTTGTCGTGGCAAATGTGACCACGCCGGTGAAGATGAGCGGACGTGTATCGCCATACCCTGCATGGAGTACGACCACGCAGTCGTTTTTTCTCAGTTCTGCAAGGTGTTCGTCGCTCAGATTCCAGATAGTCACTTTGGCCGTATTCTGGCTGTTGGTGTCGGCCTTTTCTACCGAAAACGAAATGTGCAGCGGTCGCTTGCCGCTGCCAATTTCAAACCCGGTTGAGCCTGCCTTGCCCGCCGCCAGCCGGTACTGCCTGTCGAAATTTTCCACGGCATTCTCCCCTTTCGATGGCAACAAAAAAGGCTGCGTTTCCGCAGCCCTGAAGGTTTCCTCTTATCAACTCACTCCTTTGTTCTTGAAAGAAGCCCGCTGACGTGATATAATCACAGAAACGGAACTTCTTTGGATGTTTCCGGGCAAGAGATTGGAACCAGCGGTGCTTTTGTAGGGCGAGCCGCTGGTTCTTTTTTGTTTGCCCGGTTCACATCTTCATTCTTACCTACCGTTCTGGTAATACAATGAAAGTGACCAATGATATGAGCGTTTTTCAAAAGTTTCCCGTTTTGGTCAGTCCGAGGACTGTCCGGCGGACAATCCAACGGATTCTGTGTAAAAATCGGCCATTTTGAGCAACATTCATCCCAAAACCTCTGAAAAGCCTCTGATTAAACCCGGACTTTACCAGTAAAAGTATATGGAAATTTGTCTGGAACCTTCTGAGAACGAATTGTCAAACCCGCTATCGAAGATTTGTTCAAAATGAGAATTGATTTTACCGGATGATTTGTTCCAGCATCATGCCGGGACAAACACAAAACGAGCCGTCCCATCGGCAAAATCCTGCCGACCGACGCTCTCCTTTTCGGTCAGGACAGCGAAGATGCCGCTGGGCATATCATCCCGGCCGAACAGCAGATTGAGCGGAAACTGCGGGACCATCTTGACACCGAGTAGCAGTGGCGTTCCGAGCGAATCCATCACTTCGTTCTCAGGAAACCCATTCCCTCGGAGCATCCAGTAGCCGCCGGTGTCATTCCATGTGAATCGCAGTTGATACAGCCTGCTTTGGAGGGAAACTTTGACAACGCTGTCGTTCATGTCCGGGACTTCGATGACGAAGTAGTCCACGAACGCCCTCCTTATCCCAGTAAGCCGAAACTGCTGGCAGCGTTATAGAGAACGGAGCCTCTGCTAGAGCTGGACGAAGAACCTGATGCAGAGGAGCCGCCGGACGAGCTGCTTCCTGCCGTACTTGCGGCGGTTTTGCTTGCTTTTCCAGCGGCTTTTGCTGTTTTGCCCGACTTGCCGTAGCTGGCCGGGATTTCTGCGGTGGCTGTTTCCGTCACCTCGATCTTCTTGAAGGCTATCGGAATCTCACGGGCGTAGCCGACCTCCACAGACTTCTTGATGTTCATGCTTGTAATCACCATGTTGGAATACACGCAGTCAGTGGTCGTGACTTCGAGAATCTTCTTGGCGAAATACAGGTCCTTCAGCCGACGAACAACGCCCTCCGTCTTTCCGGGGCCGGAGCCTGTACGCTCCCTCCATGTCACCGGCGTATCGGTCACATAGAGCGTCATATTCAGGGTGTCGGCCTTCAGCACGATGGTGTCGCTTACACTGAAGCCCTTTTCGGTCGGGTACTCAGGCACATCCGCTTCATAGCCTTCTTCGGAGTCGATCAGGGCATCAAACTCGATGTCATCGACGCTGACGGGCTGTTTTGCTCTTGCCATGTACTCTCACCTGCTTTGCAAATGCCAGCGCACGGGCCATCTCGCCGGTAGCATCGCCTGCGGCCTTATCCATAGCCTCAGAACTCTTTTGCTGCCCGGCGCGGTCGCCGTTGAACTGGTTGTTGATGTTTACGTTCTGGGTCACAGTGCGTCCACCGGTCGTTCTGCCGGTTGCGCCCCGCCCGGTAGCTTTGGAAACCACATTGGCCTTGGCGATGACCGACATTTCGCCGGTCATGCCTTCCAGTGCATCCTTCACCTTCTTCTTGCCGGAAGTGATGCCCGATGCCATCAGGTCAATCATGTCCGGCATATAGGTGTGGAAGTCGCTCAGAGGGCCATCCTCCGGCTCCGAGAAGCCGAGGAACGACTTGATCTTATCGGCTACGCCTTTTACAGCCTCGCCTACACGACCTACCGCAGACTGGATGCCTGATACGATGCCGTCGATGATGTCGGAGCCCCACTTCAGGGCTTCAGCCGGGAGAGATGTTATCCAGTCGATGGCCGCTTGGATGCCCGTCACAATGGCATCGCGGACGTTGCCAATCGTAGTCTTGATGCCTTCCAGCAGATTGCCTGCTGCCTCACGAATCTTGTCCCAGTTCTTCCACAGCAAAACGCCGATTGCAGCGGCGATTGCTAGAATGGCCGGGCCGAAGGCGCTGGCAAGAACAGAGATTACCGCACCGACCACCTTGATAACGGTGATGATGCTCTTTACAACAACAAAGGCCAGCTTAATAACGGAAATGACCGCTTTCACAACAGAAATAACGGTTGTAATCACACCAAAGATAGCTGAGATGCCCTTGACAGCGGCTATGACAGCCACCACGCCCACGGCAATTCTGCCGATGGATTCACCGATGTCTGTCCATGCTTTTTTGTCAACCTTCCCGCTCGACAAGCTCTCGAAGAACTGTGCAATGCCGGGGGCCACCTTGGCTACGGCCTGCTGTATCTTCTCAAACGCCACCACCGCCGCAGTTCGGATGCCCTCAAATATGGGGACAACCACATTACGGATGCCTTCGCCGATGGAGCCGATGGCCTGCTTGATCTTCGTCCATACTCCGACGATGTTCTGGCGCAGCTTTTCGCAGTCTACGCCAGCTCGTTCGAGCATGGTTCCGAGCAGGCTTTTGTCGCCCCGCATGAACGAGATGAAGTCCTCGATCACGAGGGCCAGCAACAGGAAGACCGCAAAAAAGGCCAGCGCCTTTCCGTGGCCATGCCCTATTGCCCGCGCCAGATTCGTAAAGCCGTTTATGGCCGCTCCGATTTTCTTGAGGTTCATCGCCACGAGCATGGCAGTGAACGCAGCAGCCAGAACAGACAGCACACGCTGTGAGCCGCCCAGCTTATCCGTAAGGTCGGTGAGCTTCTGGAGCCAGTCACGAATCATCGTCAGGCCCTTTGCACCAATGCTCAGAATCTTCTGATAGGTCGGCAGGAAGAACTGGCCGACGATCGTTTTGATTTCCTTCAGCTTGGCGATGTACCGCTTTTTGGTGCTTTCGTAGCTGTCGAGACTGCGCTGGCAGTCGCCAATGGCATCCGGGCTTTGCTGGAGGATGGCCTGATAGTTGACCTGCATCTTCGTGAGCTGGTCCAGCTTATCGTAGGTTCCTTTCAGCCCAAGCGTAGCCATCGCCTGCGCTCTGGTGCTGTCGTTCAGGACCGCACCCAACGTCTTGGCGGCTTCAGACTCGCCCATGACAGCCTTCGTCATGGCGTTTACGGACGCTGTTTCGTCCATGTTCCCAAACGAGGCAAGGTCGAGGGCCAGCGAGGTCATCTGCTCGGCCATTTCAGCGCCAGCTTGGCGGGTCATGCCAAAGCCGACAAGCAAGTTCTGCTGATCGGCAAGGTAGGTCTTGATGTCGTTTTTGTTGCGGCCAATGGCATCGGAGTATTCCTGCGCCCATTTATCGACCTCATCCCGCATATCGCCGAAGACAACATCGAACTTGTTCTGCATCTCCTCAATAGAGGATGCCACCTCAACGCAGCCATCAATGGCGCTCTTGATTCCCGCGACGGACAGCGTGATGCCGACCGCGCCGAGGACTTTAGAGGCCATCGACTTCAGCGACTTGATGCTGCCCTCTACCTTCTGCTCGGAGGATTGATCGACCTTGTAGCCAAACAGGATGCCGATGTCGCGTATGGTCATACTGGTCAGCTCACCTCCTTAGCCATATCCTCTACCCGGCCGGCTTCCACGTCCTGCTCCATGCGGTACAGTGCATAGAGCTTCAGAGCTTCGTCCAGCGTATAGCAGTTCTTCAGCTCCCACATGGATGCCAGCCGAGCCTTGATGAGGATATACATTCTCAGCTCAAGCTCTGTGAAACCGCTGAGGTCGAGGTCGCCGTAGCGTTCCGGGCCTGAGCCATCGTCCTCTCCGCCCACTCGGCGACTTTGCCAAATCGGTCGCCGAGCTTCTTGAAAAAACCGTTGTAGTTGGTGCGGATGACCTCAAACGCCAGAATAAACATATCCTGCACATCGGTACAGAACACCTCGTTGGCGAGGTCTTCCGTAAGCAGGCGCGCCTTTTCGCCCGGCTGCTCCACCGAGATGTTGCTGCCCGCGATCAGCAGGTGCTTCAGGATTTTCTCAACCTTATCGCCATCGAGCGAAGAGAAAGCCCCCGCAATCGCGGGAGCTGCATCCTCCACCTTGATGTCGAGCAGACCATTGCCCTCCTTTTCCGTGTCCACGGCGGACAGCAGCGGCGCAAGGCCAGACACGAGCGGCAGAACGAGCGCTGCCAGTTCGCCGGTCATGTTTGCTGCTTTGAACGCCGGGAGCGGACGGATGTAGAAGATGTTCTCGCCCACGTTTACTTCGCGGGTTTCGAGCTGCTTCAGATTATTCATCAGCGTCCTCCTTACTCTTTCAGGGTTGCATCGCCGGTGTCAAGCTCCCACTCGCGGTTGTTGGTTTCCTTGCCGCGAGTGACCGGGGCTTTCTTTACGCACCATGCGGCTTCCGTGCTGAACACCAAACCGCCCTTCAGGTCCTTAATCAGAATCGGGAACAGGCCGTTGCCGGTGTCGCGGTCGAGATCAACCATGCCGGAGAAGTACGAATTACTGTCGCTGGTCTGCAACAGGGTGAGCTTGACTTTGTAGGTGTTATCCGGCGAAATCGAGCGGGCAATTTCACCATCACAGCCGGTCTTCTTGGTGATGCCGTCTCCATTCGGCTCAATGCTGATGAAGCTGTCATCCGCATAGCCGGTGACGATGTGCGTACCACAGGTGACGATAACTTCCTTCGGGTTGTAGGTCTTAATCTTGCTGGACATTTATTTTCCCTCCCTTACAGGTTCTCGTAGGTCAGGCAACCCTTGATTTCCACCACATGGATAGCGCCAGCAATGCGGGCCGAGAACTTGCAGTCCTTCAGAATGCGGGATGCTTTCTGCACGCTGGTCAGGTCTGCCGCCAGCGGCACAGACGTGGTATAGCCCGGAATGGCATTGCCGTCTGCATCATACTCCGTGGGAGCGATGCCGCCGTACTTCTGGCCGTCCTTCAGGGATGCGAGCATCTGGTTCTCAACAAGGCCGATGCCGTTGTCGGTGTAAGGAATCTTCGGGTTGACGATGAGCAGGTTCACGACACGAACCTGCATATCGTTCTGGAGCCAGTCGCGGAAGCGGATAACATCAATCCACTCACCGCCGCCGGTCTTGCCGCCCTGCGTGATATTCTTGGATGCCACGGTAATGACGTAGTTGAAATTTGCAGCCTCCAGTTTCTTGATAAACGTGCTGGTCAGCTTTGCAGGAGAAACGGTCGCAAGCGGCATCAGTGCCCACGTTTCCTGACCGGCGTGGTAGTTCATCGCCTTGACGGCCGCAGCTACAGCCATGCCGTACAGGTTCTCAGCCGGGATGTCGTTCTCCAACTGGTCGGCCGTTTCTTTCGGGAAGAACGGGAAGCTGCGCAGATAAAGGCCGGCATCCACAATGGGTTTATCCGGATCCTTGTCGATGTAGCCGCACAGCTTGTTCTGGGTTTCGGTCCACTGGATGATTTCCTTGACCTTTTCATCCGCCAGACCGACCGGGCAGATGCAGTACCAGCCATTGACGGCCAGCGCGTTCTCCAGAACCGCGCTTACGGTCTGCAATGCAGGGTCTTCACTCTCTTTGTCCACGATGTCGCCCATAAAGGCAACATAGACCTCATGGGGTCTGGGAGACTGCGAAAAAGCCACCCGTGCAGCCACGCCAACAGGGTCGGCGCGTTCACCGGTGGCAACGATGCCCAGCGCCGTCAGTTCCTCCAGACTGTTGTACACGCCAACGGCAGGTACATCTTCAGTCGGATTTGCGGGTGCCGGACCCAGAATCAGGATATTGTCGAAGTTGGCATCGTTGGAGATGGGGGACGCCAGCGAAATGTCCACGGTACAAATCCTATCGAGGTTGTTGCTCATGTGTCATCTTCCTCCTTTACGAGTCGGTTGTTTATCTCGGCGTTCGTGAAATATTCGCCCTCATGGGCAGTCATTTCCGAACTACCACCGCCGCTGGGTGTCGGGGTCACCTGCGGCTCGATCTCGATGACATCATCAGCTTGGATGTCATCTTCGCCACCAGAATGCTTCACGCTGTCGATGTCCAGCGTTCCAGTAAAACCGATGGCGGTCATGGTGAAATACACAGCGATTTCCAGCATTGCTCGGAACTCGTAGTTGGTATCATGCACCAAATCGGTCAAATCCTGAACCGCCGTGGGAACGACAATGGCGATGTCATGCTGGTGACACCACTGCGTTACGAACGGCGAGTTCAGAAAGCTCTCAAAGGCCAGCATATCATCCTCAGCCGTGTTTTCGGCAATGGGGGTGAACCCCGGTGCAATTTCTTCCTGCCTGCCATGAGTGAACAGGTCAATCTGCACAGGAACAGATGCAGGATAAAAGGCTACCGGTGTGCCTTCAATGATTTTGACCGGCGGGTTTCTCGACCGGTTGACGGAGCCGGTGGTCAGCGTGACCAGCGGACTGCCGGGCTTTGCTACAAAGCTCTGCTTGGCATACGTCACGGTTGCTTCAGCAAAGTACGTTTGGGTGAGCTGCACAAGCAGCTTCTTCAGTTCAGAAAACGTCATACGCAGCAATACCCACCTTTCCCATCTGCTCGGATTTCAGGGCGCGGCATACGGTTGGCCTCTGCTGCTGAAACCTGAACAAACTCGCTGCGGCAGTGACCCACCATCGTGTGGTCCCACCCCAGCGAGCTGACACATTCATACCAGTGTCCTTCCGGGTCCATCCGCCCCTGATAGAAAAGCCAGTCGGCTCTGCGGCCGGCAGAGCGGTCTGCGGTATGGAAAACGAGATCACCGAAAGCCTTCATGCGCTTTACGGTGTTCTCACCTTCCGGGAGTGCCTGAAGCTCATCCTTGGAGAGCGGCTGAACATTCAGGGACGCAATGAAGTCTTTATACCCGGAAACCCCATAGCCATCGACAATGTTCTCCTCTCCGAAGCGACGCACAACAAAAGCTCTGCGGAAAATGCCCAGACCCATATCAACCACTTCCCTTCTTGCGAATGACGTATTTGACAGACTGCCGCATCTTGCCGGTATCAATCAGCGGCTTGTCCGATTTTTTTCTTCGGGTGGTGGAGGGAGCGTTCGGCTCGTAGCTGCCACTCTCGATTTTCTCTTGAACTAAACCAACGCCAAACACGCCGATTTGCTTCAGGCTTTGCTCGGCCGTTCCGCCCGCAGTAATGGACTTTAGCTGCTGGGCGCACATGGCGTTGATGGGGTCGGCGTTCTCATCAACGCTCTTGCGCAGGAACGGCCGGGAGGGCGCGGTCGAGGTTCCCAGTTCGTTCCACATGGCGATTTGCGCCATATCAACGCCCCGGTCATCCGCGACCTTGCCCGCTTGGAAGCCTACAAAGACCTCCTTGTCCTGAAGCTCATCAATTTGGCGAAAGAACTTTTCCCCTTCCGGGGTCAGCCGGTCCCACCCGCCAGTCATCGGCACTCACCCGCTGAGTGAATCGAGATCACGACCAGCCGCCGCAGCGTCAAATACTCCAGACCATAGGGAGTCAGCGCCAGTTCGGCATCTGCCATCAGGTTGGTTCCCTGATTTACGTTGAAGCTGACAGACGTTTCGCCTTCAGTGTAGCTTCCAACGCGCAGAGCGTCACCTACGCTTCCGTACTGGTTGTCGCCATAGCCTGCCATTTTCAGGCGATGTGCCGTCAGGAGTGCGATGGCTTGGTCATACAGCTTCCCGAACACCTTCTTGCTGATGAGCGGCGCTGTGAGGTTCAGCCATGCCTCAACAGTCTCATCGTTCAGCACGTCGAACTCGGTGGCAACCAGCCTGAAAATTCTGACGGCATCTTCCATGACTTATTTCTCCTTCGCAGCAGTGCGGCTCTTGACCTCGGACAGGTTTCCCTGCCCGATGAAGAACTTCACGATCTCGTTGTCATCATAGCCGGTGACTTCCTTGGCTTCACCCGGCAGGATCACGGTAGCGCCGACGCTGATGATTTTGTTTCCGATATTCTTCAGTTTCATATCATGGCTCCTTTACAAAAAGATAGGAGCCGCCGCATAAACACACGGCAGCTCCACGGGTGAATCAGCAGATGCCAGTAGCAATCAGCATGGACATGGGGTAGTAGATGATAGCGCCTGCGGTGCGGGCCTCGCAGGGAACGACCATCTCCAGACCTTCAGGCTGAACCGGGTACTGCATGAAGGACAGCGGGTTCTCGATGGTGAACTTGCGGGGGTCGTTCTTGAACAGCAGCGCAACGCCCTTGCCATCGCTTTCTGCCGCATACGGGTTGGTGTCCACGCTGTCGGGGTCCAGCTCCGGGCAGGAGACGATGCGGGCAATATCCGTGATATTATCCTGAATGTACTTCAGCACGGTGGTCGCAGTGCTTTCGATACGGCGGTTCTGAATCTCGATATACGCCTCGGACGGCAGGGCCAGAGTGTCCGGCTTCTCCACCTTCTTGGTGGTGCGGGCGACCTGCTTCAGCATACCGGTGATGTCGGCCAGAATCTCGTCCTCAGTCTTGTCGGCCCATTTGGTAGAACCCTTTGCGCCGGTTGCAGGGACGTACAGCGGCACATCGTTGTCCTTGGACAGAACGCCGCGCAGGCCGGTCTCGGCATCGCCATTCCACGCGATCTTGTTGTTCAGGTAGTCGATCTGGTAGCGGGCGGACTCAGCCTTGCGGGCATCCAGCGACTTGCCTGCCATAGCAGAGGCACGCATTTCCTGAATGGAGTAGCCGTAGCTGTCACCCAGAGACTTGATGATGGCGGTGGTGGGCTTACCCTTCACATCAGCACGGGGCAGGTCGGTGGCGTAGTTGCTGATAATCTTCGCCATGCCGGTCTTATCGTAGCTGTAGTAAGTGACGGTCTCGGCACCGGGGTTGATTTCGCTGGAGACCGGGAACAGCTTCAGCGCGGTGAACTCCGGGTACTCCACATCGTAGGACTGAGACTTGACGTAATCCAGCTCGCGGGCGAAGAACACGGAGGCATCGCTGGCATCATCGAAGTTCATCTGCGGAGTTTCGACCAGAGCGGCCGGAATCTTGGAGTGCAGCAGAGCGTCGTAGTCGTTCTGGTCGTATCTCATGGATTTCTGGTTAGTGTTCATCTGATTTTGTCCTCCTTCTCTCAGACAGTAGGCTTGGCATCGTCGGTGGATGCAGCGTGACCGTCAGCGCCGCTCGCGGCAGGAACGCCGTACAGCTCCACCGGCGCAACGCCATTGCTGGCCGCACCGATGAAACGACCGGGAATTGCGATGCCGCCCTCCTTTGCGAAGCAGCCTGCTTCATCGCCTTCCACGATCATGTGCAGGGCATCACCATAGGTGGGTGCAGCGCCGGTTGCCAGACGCACCCAAACGCGGCCACGGCGCATAACGCCAACAGTCTGGTTGTTCAGGACGTAGAGCTTACCCTCCAAATCCTGCTGGCGGTCGAAGCCGTTGATGACAACACCCTCGAAGTTATCAGCAGTGCTTGCACTGGTCGGCAGCGCAACGCCGCTGCCCGGAACCTTGCCGGTGACAACGCCGACACCGAAATGCAGCTTGCCGGTCGCCTCCTCGTTGAAACGGGAGTCCACCGGGTAGTGGAACATATCGTAGATGCCGCCTGCAACACCCTTGCTGGTTGCATAGCCGTAGGTTTTCTGAACACCCATCTTACTTTTCCTCCTTCTTCATTCTGCGGTCGATCATGCGCTGGCGGGCCTCGGAAGCGGAGCTGGTCTGCTTCACAGGGGGCTTGCCATCGCCGTGCATCATCTGGGAACGCTGATAGTTGGTGTCCTTGCGCTCCTTCATCTCGGAAACGGCCATGTCGAACGCTGCGTTGACATAGGCAGCGCTCTTGCCATCCAGATGCAGTGTGGGCTTCAGCTTGCCCAGAACGGCCTTCTTGGCATCCTTGACGCTCATTGCCTCCAGACCATCCATATTCAGGCGGTCGCCGACACGGACAACGCGCAGCAGCTCACGGAAGTCATTGGCGGAATCTGCGCGGTCTTTCTTATCCTGTGCGGTGTCGCCGCCTTCATCAGCGTTGCCTTCAGCGCCCTCGCCGTCGCCATCGGTCTGAGTGTTGCCGCAGTCGCCCTCAGCGCCGTCAGTGGTCGTGCCAGCAGCTTTCAGAACGTCGATAACTCCCAGCAGGGTGTCGATGTCCTCGTCCTGCTGCGCGATCACGCCCATTGCGCCGGGCATATCTGCCGGGTCGCCCTCAGAATCGCGGCGGTCACGGCGGTCTTTGACCTGCTGAACTGCATCCGGCTGTTCGCCTTCAGCAGCACCGGCGGTCTGCGCAGGCGGCTCTGCGGTAAGCTGCACCGGCCCCTG
>OGPJ01001472.1_pt1 | contig 16524 bp, 8 predicted proteins | sample 1552831 | NCBI WGS metagenome assembly OGPJ01 (sample SAMEA2579914, study PRJEB22360) | human gut metagenome | biome: human gut; feature: human-associated habitat; material: faeces | place: Denmark | collected 2008/2010
GACGAACATTATCTGTCTGCTTACGATGCTCTTAAGGTGGACTCCGAAGTGACCGAGGAGCCGGCTTTCGACAAGCCCGGCCGTATTGTCAGAGACTGTCCCATCGGCGAGGGAGAGGACGAAGAAGAGAATACCTATCTGTCCCAGAACTTCTGCGTCGGTGACAGCCTGGATCCGAAGCTTTACATTGCTTTTCAGATCCTGGACTATGCGCTGTGCTCCGCACCGGGTGCACCCTTAAAGCAGGCGCTGGTAGACCGTGGCATTGGCAAGGATGTCTACAGCATCTACGAGAACGGTATCCGTCAGCCATATTTCAGTGTCGTGGCGAAGGACACTTCCGTAGAAAAAGAACAGGAATTTTTACAGGTAACGGAAGAAGTACTCGAGAAGCTGGCAGCGGAAGGCTTCGACGAGAAGGCATTGCTTGCCGGTATCAATTACTACGAATTCAAATACAGAGAGGCAGATTTCGGTTCTTATCCCAAGGGACTGATGTATGGTTTACAGGTGCTGGACAGCTGGCTGTATGACGACAGACTGCCGTTCATTCATATCGAGGCGAACAATACCTTTGCCGAGCTTCGTAAGGAAGTTAAGACCGGATATTTTGAGGGTCTGGTACAAAAATACCTGCTGGACAATACGCACCGCAGCGTGGTGATCCTGCAGCCGAAGCTTGGACTTTTAGAGGAACAGGAACAGAAACAGCGTGAGAAAATGGCACAGGTGAAAGCGGTCATGAGTCCGGAAGAACTGGAAGCCGTAAAAGAGACCTTCCGTAAACTGACCGAGTTCCAGGAGAGTGAGGATGCGAAGGAGGATCTGGAGAAGATTCCTCTATTGAAGCGGGAGGATATGAAAAAAGAGGCAAATCTCCCGGTGAACGAGGTACGGAGTATTGGGGATACCACACTTTTGTATCATGATCTGTTTACCAACGGTATCGGATACTTACGTCTGATCTTCAGACTGGATCAGATCCCCGGAAAATATTTCCCGTATATCGGCATTTTGAAGGGCTGCCTGGGACTGTTAAATACGGAGCATTATGCTTATGGAGATCTGTTTAATGAGATGAATCTGGTCACCGGCGGCATGGCTGCGGTGAACAATGTGTATGGCAGATTGCAGGATACGGATGAATTTACATTGACTCTGGAGCTGAAGACGAAGGTGTTCTATGATCGTATTGCGGATGCCATCGATCTGATGCGTGAGATCGTCATGACCAGTGATTTCACGGACACCAAGCGTCTCTATGAGATCCTGGCGGAGGGCAAGTCCCGCATGCAGGCACAGATGACGTCCGGCGGACATAGCGTGGCTGCCGGAAGAGCCATGTCCTACGGCAGTATTCCCGGAGCTGTCAGCGAGGAGATCTCCGGCATCCCGTTCTACCGCCTGATCACCGGTCTGGAAGCACATTTTGACGAGAAAAAAGAAGAACTGGTGGAGATCTTACAGACGTTATTAAAGATGATCTTCCGTCCGGAGAATCTCATGGTGGATTTCGTCGGTGAAGAGAAGGCAGTGGGATTGTTGGATGCCCCGGTGGAAGCCTTCAAGGCAGCACTCTATACCGGATCCGTGGAAAAAGCACATTATATTCCGGAAGTCTCCCGGAAGAACGAAGGCTTCTTAACCTCCGGTCAGGTCAATTATGTATGTCGTGCCGGTAATTTCCGCAAGAGCGGACTGAAATATACCGGAGCCCTAAGAGTGCTGAAGGTCATGCTGGGCTATGAATATCTGTGGGTCAATGTCCGTGTAAAGGGCGGCGCCTACGGCTGTATGTGCAGCTTCGGCAGATCCGGTGACAGCTATTTTGTCTCATACAGAGATCCCAATCTTGGCAAGACGATTGATGTATATGAGAAGGCAGCGGATGCCATCGCAGAATTTACCGCGGATGAGCGTACCATGACCCAGTATATCATCGGTGCTGTCAGTGATCTGGATGTGCCTATGAATCCGGCAGCGAAGGGACTGTATTCTCTGAGTGCCTATATGACGGGACTGGACGATGCAGCATTACAGAGAGAACGTGAGGAACTGCTGTCCGCTACCGTTGAGGATATCCGGGCACTGTCCGCGCATATCCGGGCATTTATGCAGGAGGATCTGCTCTGTGTCGTAGGTACGGCTTCTAAAGTAAAGGAAGAACAGGAGAGATTCCTGAAGGTGGAAAATCTTTTTTAAAACGGCAAAAGGAAAGCTGCGATTTTGCAAAAGTGGTTCTGAATCGTAAAAAGATCAAATAAATAAAGAACTTTTGTGATGTTATTTCGTTTATAGGGGTGAACAATAAAAAGTCAACAGCAGGCGGATCCGACAGGCTGTCAGGATGCCGTCCGCAGAACGGAGAGGGTTATGAAAAAAAGAAATTTTGAAACAAAGATCATTACAGGGTTACTCACTGCCGGCATGATATTATCGCTGACCGCCTGCGGCAGCTCATCGAAGGACAGTAACGGCATCAGTGATCTCATGGATGCGGGTTATTCTGCTGCTTCCAATGAGGCAGCTGCACCGGAGGTGTCCGCTGAAAGCGGATTTGGCATGACAGAGGGGTACGATTCCGCAGAAAACACCCAGGACACAGGTAATACAGTGTCTGAGGAGGCTGCAGACACAGCCGTAGCAGACCGGAAGCTGATCAAGACCGTGAATATGGATGTCGAGACCAGGGAGTATGATAAGCTGTTAAGCGCGGTAGAGAATAAAGTAGCAGAGCTCGGCGGCTATATCGAAAGTCTGGATGCTTATAACGGCAGTACATATTATAGTTATCGTTCTACAAGGAATGCCAATCTGACCATCCGTATCCCGAAGGACAGACTGGAGGAGTTCCAGAATACGGTCTCAGAGATGGGCAATGTGACCAGCCGTTCGGAGAATGTGCAGGATGTAACATTGACATATGTAGACCTGCAGAGCCACAGGGATGCCCTGCGGACGGAGCAGGAGAGATTATTACAGCTTCTGGAGCAGGCAGAGAGTGTGGAAGATATTATTACCATCGAACAGCGTCTGTCTGATGTCAGATACCAGTTGGAAAGCATGGAATCCCAGCTTCGCAGCTATGATAACCGGGTTGACTACAGCACCGTATACCTTTATATTGATGAAGTAGAGGTCTATACTCCTGTGGAAGAAGAGACCGTCTGGGAGCGTATTTCCACCGGATTTGTGGATAGTCTGAAAAATATCGGCGAGGGCTTGAAGGAAGCAGCGATCTGGTTCGTGATCCATATTCCTTATCTGGTGATCTGGGCGATCGTGATCGCAGTGATCGTACTGATCTTAAAGAAGATTAAAAAGCGCACCAAACGGATCCGTACGGAGGAACAGAAAAAATTCGCCGAAGCGGAAGCAAAAATGCAGAAAACTCTGCAAAATACAGAGGTAACAGAAAACAAGAAAGAACAGGAGAAATAAAAAATGAACGAAAATCCGGCATATAAATCCGGCTTTGCCACCCTGATCGGACGTCCAAACGTAGGTAAGTCCACGCTGATGAACCGACTGATCGGACAGAAGATCGCCATCACATCCAACAAACCGCAGACCACGCGTAACCGTATCCAGACGGTACTGACGCTGGACGAGGGACAGATCGTATTCTTGGATACCCCCGGCATTCACAAGGCGAAAAACAAACTGGGCGATTACATGGTAAATGTGGCGGAGCATACGTTAAATGATGTGGATGTAATTTTGTGGCTGGTGGAGCCCACAAATTTCATCGGTGCCGGAGAACGTCATATCATCGAGCAGCTGAAAAAGACCAAGACTCCCGTGATCCTTGTGATCAACAAGACGGACACCGTGAAAAAGGACGATATCCTGGCATTCATTGACACCTACCGCAAGGAACTGGATTTCTGCGAGATCGTCCCGGTGTCCGCCTTAAAGGGCGACAACACGGATGTACTGATTCAGTGCATTTTGAAATATCTGCCCTACGGTCCGGCCTTTTATGATGAAGACACCATCACCGACCAGCCCATGCGCCAGATCGTGGCAGAACTGATCAGAGAGAAGGCACTCAGACTTTTATCCGAAGAAATTCCTCACGGTATTGCCGTAACCGTGGAAAGTATGAAGGAGAGAGGCAATATCTGCGACATCGAGGCCACTATTATCTGTGAGAGAGATTCCCACAAGGGGATCATCATCGGTAAGGGTGGCCAGATGTTGAAAAAGATCGGTTCCCAGGCCCGCCCGGAGATCGAAGATATGCTGGAAATGAAAGTCAATTTACAGCTTTGGGTGAAGGTGAAGAAGGACTGGAGAGACAGCGATATCCTGCTCAAAAACTTCGGATATAATCCGAAAGACATTGAGATGGGCGAATAGAAAAGTAAAATTTGCAGACCCTATTTTTACAGAGGATGACACACTGATAAACTGATAAGAAGAGGGGGATGCGCAGGATGCAGTTCACGAATTACTGGCAGCAATTTGAACATACCGGCAGAGTGGAGGATTACCTGAATTATCTGCGGAGTACGGAGGGGACAGATTTTCCCAATGCGTGCTGTAGCAGCACCTCAGTGGACTGCAGGGCGGAAGGATGTACAGACCTTAACGCCCGGGAGGATGGATCATGCAGGAATCCCTGTATGTAACAGGAATTGTATTAAAACAGACACCGTTCGGTGAATATGACAGGATTGTGAGCCTGCTTACCAGAGAAAAAGGGAAGATCACTGCTTTTGCCAGAGGGGCGAGAAAACCGGGCAACCGGCTGGCGGCAGCGACCAACCCTTTTGCTTTTGGTACCTTTCGCCTCTATGAGGGGAGAACATCTTATACCATATCCGAAGCGGATATCCAGAATTTTTTTCCGGAACTTTTGACAGATTATATTGGAGCCTGCTATGGCATGTACTTTGCGGAAGTGGCGGACTTTTATTGCAGAGAAAATAACGATGAACGGGAGATGTTGAAGTTAGTGTATCAGTCTCTCAGAGCATTGTGTGCTCCGGCACTGCCCAATGAACTGGTACGCAGTATCTTTGAACTGAAAGCAATTGCAGTGAACGGAGAGTACCCCGGGCCGCCGGCAGGCCGCAGACTGGAGGAATCCACCCTGTATGCCTTAAGCTACATAGCACAAAGTCCCATAGAAAAATTATATACATTTACGGTATCGGACAAAGTTCTTGACGAACTGAAGGGAATTGCCTCGGAATATCGGAAACGTTTCATGGACAGGTCGTTCAAAAGTCTTGAAATACTCAAAACTCTATGTTAAAATCGGATATGGCTGATGCCAAAAAAGGAGACTCATTTATGAGGCACAATATCACAAAAAAGGTTATTTCGGCAATGCTGTCAGGTGTTCTGATGCTGTCCCTGGCCGGCTGCGGCAAGGCAGCAAAGCTTCCGGAGATGGTGGTGAATACTTCTCTGGTGGTGGAGAAGAACGGAAACGTAGTATCCTATCTGGTGAATACGTTTGACAAGGATTTCTACAGTCTGGACGGTCTTACACAGATGGTACAGGAAGAAGCAGAGGAATTTAACGCCGCACATGGAGATGCAGCAGAACCTCCTATGGCTGTGAAGACAGTGCAGATGCTGGAAGAAGGCGCTACGGTTCAGGTGGTGCAGGAATTCGCCGATACGGAGAGTTATGCGGATTATAATGAACAGGAGCTGTTCTATGGAACCAGAGTGGAAGCACTGGCCGAGGGGATCAGCGTGGATCTGGGACTGGTAAGTGCCGCAGACGGTACACCGGCGGAGGAGCAGAAGCTGAACAAGGCTCTGGATAAGAACCACATGATCATTACGAATGCAAGCGCATATATTTATTGTCCCTACCCGGTGCTGTATCTCAGTGAGGGAGTTGTCATGGGAGAGGACGGTTATGTGGATGCGTCACAGTCCGACGGTGTCGTTACGATACTGATGAAAAAGTAAGTTATACAGCAATACAAATATAGAGCAAGAAAGGTTTGGTACTGACATGGAAAAAACAATGGAGAAGATCGTAGCCCTGGCGAAGGCAAGAGGTTTTGTATATCCCGGTTCCGAGATTTACGGAGGCCTGGCAAATACCTGGGATTACGGTAACCTTGGCGTAGAGCTGAAGAACAATGTGAAAAAGGCATGGTGGCAGAAGTTTATTCAGGAGAGCCCCTATAATGTAGGTGTGGACTGTGCGATCCTGATGAATCCCCAGACATGGGTAGCCAGCGGACATCTGGGCGGTTTCTCTGATCCTCTGATGGATTGTAAGGAATGTCATGAGCGTTTCCGTGCGGATAAGCTGATCGAGGATTTCTGCGAGGAGAACGGTATTGCCATCGAAGGCAGTGTAGACGGCTGGAGCCAGGAAGAGATGAAGAATTTCATCGAGGAGCATAAGGTTCCCTGCCCTACCTGCGGCAAGCATAACTTTACCGATATCCGTCAGTTCAACCTGATGTTCAAGACTTTCCAGGGTGTAACCGAGGATGCCAAGAACACCGTTTACTTAAGACCCGAGACTGCACAGGGTATTTTTGTTAACTTTAAAAATGTACAGAGAACTTCCCGTAAGAAGATTCCTTTCGGTATCGGACAGATCGGTAAGTCCTTCCGTAATGAGATCACTCCCGGTAACTTTACTTTCCGTACGAGAGAGTTCGAACAGATGGAGCTGGAGTTCTTCTGTGAGCCGGGTACCGATATGGAGTGGTTCCAGTACTGGAGAGGCTTCTGCCGTGACTGGCTGCTGTCCTTAGGTATCAAAGAGGACGAGATGAGACTGCGTGATCATTCTCCCGAGGAGCTGTGCTTCTACAGTAAGGGAACTACCGATATCGAGTTCCTGTTCCCCTTCGGTTGGGGCGAACTGTGGGGTATCGCGGACAGAACCGATTACGATCTGACCCAGCATGCCAATACCTCCGGCGAGGATATGACATACTTCGATGATGAGAAGAAGGAGAAGTATATCCCTTACGTTATCGAGCCTTCTCTGGGTGCGGACAGAGTTGTTCTGGCTTTCCTGTGTGCAGCTTACGATGAGGAAGAGTTAGAGGGCGGCGATGTTCGTACTGTGCTTCATTTCCATCCTGCACTGGCACCGGTAAAGATCGGTGTGCTGCCTCTGTCCAAGAAACTGAACGAGGGTGCGGAGAAGATCTACGCAGAGCTTTCCAAGAAATACAACTGTGAATTTGATGACAGAGGAAACATTGGTAAGAGATATCGTCGTCAGGACGAGATCGGAACTCCTTTCTGCGTAACTTATGACTTTGACTCTGAGACAGACGGTTGCGTTACCGTACGTTTCCGTGATTCCATGGAGCAGGAGCGTGTTGCTATCAAAGATCTGGATGCTTACTTTGCAGATAAGTTTACATTCTAAGATCACTATTCAGGAGCAGAAAGATTTTTCTGCTCCTTTTCAATATCTTTTTCTATTGGTACGAAAACTTTGATACTTACAGTGGAGGGGACAGCGTGGAACCGATCGAAGTGTTTCAGATTCTGGGAATCGAACAGACAAAAGACGAAAGGGCACTGAAGAATGCCTATCGTGACAAGCTGACGGTAACGAATCCGGAGGATGATCCGGAAGGCTTCAAGCGACTGCGGATGGCTTATGAGGAGGCCTGCCGCTATGCCGGAACGCCGGATGCAGAAGAGAACGAGGAGGCGGAACCGACGCTGGAGGACGATACTCCGGCTGGACAGTGGGTACGTGGTGTTCGGAAGGTCTATGAGAATATTACGGACCGTTGTGATGTGGAAAAATGGAAAGCGCTTTTTGAGGCGGATGACTTTCTTTCTCTGGAGGAAGAGGAAAACTGCACCACTTATCTGCTTCGTTTTCTGATGGAACATTATAAGCTGCCGACCGCAATCTGGAAGCTTTTGGATGAGAAAATCCACATTGTACAGAATGCGGGGGCCTTCAGAGAGCGCTTTCCGGCACAGTTTGTAAGCTATATGGTACATAAGTGCGAATCCGGGGAAGAAGTGGATTTTTCCGAGTTCCGTGGTGCGGAAGATGCGGATTACGATCAGTTTCTGCAATATTATGACAGAGCTTATCAGGCGCTGCAGGAGAAAAAATTACAGGAAGCGGAGCAGATGATCGGATGTGGGGATGCTCTGGGGATTACCCACCCTGTTATGGAGATCTGCCGTGCGTCCCTCTATGAAGAAAAGGGACAGACCGCAGAAGCCATTACTTTGTTAAAGAAACTGTCTGCAAGATATCCGGAGGATGATCTGATCGCTTACAATACGGCGGAAATACTGTGGAGAAATGAAGGACGCGTAGAAGCGTCTGCTATTTATGAGAGTCTTCGGGAGAAGCTGCCGAAACACTACATGGCGAACCTGCGCCTGACGGACTGGTATTATGAGCAGGGGAACTATAAAGAGGCAAAAAAATGTGCGGAAGAGATTCTTTCCGTAGGCGGAGACGACACATTTCTGGAGACACTGCAGAAGATCAACACCGAACTGGAACGGGAAATGAAACGGGAATATGCGCAGAACCATGATCCCGGTCTGGGACTGGATCTGGGCTGGTGTTATCTGCAGGATGGCAGGACCGATCTGGGTATCCGCACGGTCAGGAAGCTGGAAGCAAAAGTTCCTGCGGACAGGCGTGAGGAATATCTGGGACTTATGACAAAACTGCTGGCAGAAGCGGCAGAATATGAGAAGGCAATTTCCATGGCAGCCAAATGGGAAGAAAGCCTGGAGAAAAAGATCCTCCGGGATACGGATGCCGAAGAGGAGGAAAAAGACAGAGACCGGATCCGACAGTCACATATGATCCGGATGCAGTGCTATCGGGCTTATGGCTATGTACAGCCGGAAAAATTCGCCGAAGCCATTGCGGAAGCGGAAAAAGCCGAGACCGGAACACCAAAGGATATCGGTATGCTGATCGAAAAGGCACAGATCTATGTGGAGATGGAAGAGTATGAACGCTGTGCGGAGATATCCCAGAAACTGATCGGGGATTATCAGGTTTACGCTGCATATGCCAACGAACTGGAAGCGGCGAAGAGGCAGTGGAATGCAGCAGGGGTGATCCAGAACGGCAGAGCCTGTCTAAATTATTTTCCAACCTATGTCAAGGCCTATGAAATGATGGCAAAGGTGTACATGGATCTGACACATCCGGAGGAACTGAAGGAACTGTTACAACAGGCGAAGGATAATAATGTCAAAAGTGTGATCCTGGATGCCTATGAATGGCAGCTGACCAATACGGGGCTTCCCCAGGAACAGATGAATGACGCCATAGATAAATTCCGGAAGGAATATCTGAACAAACTGGAAGCGGGCAAGACCATATTTTACCGGAGAGGACTTCCAATCATTACGGAATATCTGTATGCCTACCCTTGTGAATTTTTACTGGTGGAGCGGGGAGATTTTCATAATGCGGCAGGCTGTCTGGAGGCGGCAAAAGCGGATTATGAAAAGGCGCTTTCCACGAACCCGGCCAATCCTTTTGCCTGGAAGGGACTGGCACGGATCCACAGATGCCGCGGCAAATACGATGAAGCCATGATCTGCCTGAGAAAATGTGTATTTTTCTATGAAAAGAGCGGAACACAGAATCATGCCTGGCCGGAACTGATTGCGGAACAGGCAGAAATTTATTTTTTGCTGGGCAATACGGAAATGGCGGAACAGTTTTACCGGAGATACCGTGAGATGACGGGAAGTGCCGGAGAACGGGATCGGAACCGTATGAGGGATTTCGCCAGATGTCTGGCCTGCAATGACAAGACTACGGAGGGATTAAAAGTTCTGGAGAAGGCATTCGTCAATGTACTGGATGCGGCAGGAGAAAAGCTGGATCTGTGTGTCTGGTGCGGGGAAAAGACGATCGCCGGAAATATTCTGACATCGTGGCCGGAGAAGATCGAACTGCTTGGGAAAAATACCGGGAATACCCAGGAGTATTTCGAAGATTACTTTTTCCATCTGGGATGGTATGGGCTGATCTGTGGTTCCGGAAAAGTGGCCATCAAGAATATGGATAAGGCACTGATCTTCCATAAGGAGGATCTCAGCAAAAAGGATGACATTGCGGACCTGATCCTGGCATGCATCCTGTACGGAGATAAGAAGAAAGGTGCTGACTATGCACAGGCGCTGAAAGCCTGCATGGAAAGAGAAGATAAAAGCGGCAAGGATGTGTATCTGAAATATCCGAAGCTTCGGATCGTACACGAATATCTGGCGGGATATTATACGGCCACCGATGAGGAACAGGATACGCTCCTGCAACTGGACAAAGACTGTTCCTTCTGCCATGGCTGTGTACATCCCGTCTGCGAGGAACTGGAGATGGTACGGATACTGCAGATGCTGAAAAAGGGCCGGGAGAAAGAAGCGCTGGAGCGGCTGAAAGAGCAGATGCAGGAACATCCCGGAATGGGATTGCAGGCCATCTGGCACTGGTATCATTCGGAACAGGTGACGAAGGATACGGATCCTGCCGTAGCCGCTTTTCACAAGGAAAAGCCACAGCCGGAGAAACGGGGATTCTGGCAGAGGCTGTTCGGGAAGAAGTAAAAAATTAAAATGAAGAGAGAAGAAAACATATGATAGTCGGAATCGATTTGGGAACCACCAACAGTCTGGTGGCAGTATTTACGGAGGAAGGACCTGTGATCATCCCCAACCGTCTGGGAAAACATCTGACCCCCTCTGTGGTCAGCGTGGATGAGAACGGCAATGTCTATGTGGGGGAGACGGCACAGGAACGCAGAAACCTCTATCCCGACAGTGTGGCGCAGGCATTTAAGCGCAGCATGGGAACGGATCGCACTTATGACCTGTCCGGCAAAAAGTTCCGTCCAGAAGAATTGTCCAGCATGATCCTGCGTTATCTGAAAGAAGATGCGGAAGCCTATCTGGGGGAAGAAGTCACAGAGGCCGTGATCAGTGTACCGGCCTATTTTGACGACAAGAGAAGAAAAGCCACCAAGCGGGCCGGAGAACTGGCCGGGCTGAAGGTGGAGCGTATGATCTCGGAGCCTACTGCAGCAGCGGTGGCCTACGGCCTGTACGAAAAAGAAAAAGACACCAGATTTCTGGTATTTGACCTGGGCGGCGGAACTTTTGATGTCTCTATTCTGGAGCTGTATCACAATATTCTGGAGGTGCGGGCGGTAGCCGGAGACAATTATCTTGGCGGTGAAGATTTCACGGAAGTGATGTCGAAACTTTTTCTGCAAAAGACAGGACTGCATTATAAGGATCTGTCGGAGAAAGAACAGGTGCGTCTCTATAAAAAGGCAGAAGAAGCCAAGCGGGGAATCAGTGATCAGACTGCGGTGACCATGGAACTTATGCTGGGTGAAGAGAACAAAACGGCAGAGATCACCTTAAAAGAATATGAGGAAGAGTGCGAAGAACTGCTAATGAAGATCAGGGAACCGGTGAAGAAGAGTCTGGCGGATGCAGGACTGAAGCTGTCGGACATCGATGAGGTATTGCTGATCGGCGGAGCCACCAGACTGTCGGTGGTCAGGGATTTCCTGATCAGGCTGTTCCGCAAATTCCCGGATACAAGACTGAACCCGGACGAAGCCGTGGCACTGGGCGCGGCGATCCAGGCGGCCATGAAGGAACGCCGGGCGGAGGTAAAGGAAGTCATTCTGACGGATGTATGCTCCTTTACATTGGGAACGGAAGTCGTGGTGGAATACGAGGAAGGCAAATTTGAAGACGGCCGTTTCTGTCCCATCATTGAGCGCAACACCGTGATCCCCGCCAGTCATACGGAGCAGTTGTACACTGTCAGAGACAATCAGGACAAGGTGCGCGTCCGGGTACTACAGGGAGAGAGCCGTTTCGCCAGAAATAATCTGTTTCTGGGAGAACTGAACATTGATGTTCCCAAAGGGCCCAGAGGCAGTGAAGCCGTGGATGTGACTTACACCTATGACATCAATTCCCTGCTGGAAGTGGAAGTCAAGGTGGTATCCACCGGCCTGACCCAGAAAATGATCATCAAGGGACAGGACAACCAGATGACGGATGATGAGATCCAGAAGCGAATGGAAGAATTGTCCTACCTGAAGATCCAGCCCAGAGACCTGGAGGAGAACCGTCTGGTGCTTCTCAGAGCGGAGCGGATGTATGAGGAAGCACTGGGAGACCGGAGAAAAGAACTGGATCGTTATATCACTGTTTTCGAGGCTGCATTGAAAAAGGGCAAAAAAGAGGAGATCGAGGAGGCCAGAGAGGCGTTGAACGAGATCCTGGAAGACGAGGATGAGTGATGTTTTATTCTTGACGCGGCGAAACGATAACATTATAATGTAGAAATGTAGGTTTATTTTCCGAAAGATGTAATTATTGAGACAAGGAGACCGAGAGAATGAGACAATTCACTTCTGATGAACTGAGAAAAGCCTGGAAACAATTTTATATAGACCGTGGTCACGTAGATGTGGGAGCAGTATCCCTGGTATCCGACGGTTCTACCGGTGTTATGTTCAACGTTGCCGGTATGCAGCCGCTGATGCCTTATCTGCTGGGACAGAAGCACCCTCTGGGTACCAGACTCTGCAATGTACAGGGCTGTGTACGTACCAACGATATTGATTCCGTAGGCGACAAAAGCCATGTAACCTTCTTCGAGATGATGGGAAGCTGGAGCCTTGGAGATTATTTTAAGAAGGAGCGCTGCCAGTGGAGTTTTGAACTGCTGACCCAGGTGTTCGGATTTGATGCGGATCATCTGGCTGCCACTGTATTTGCCGGTGATGAGAATGCCCCCAGAGACGAGGAAGGCGCACAGTATCGTATCGCTTCCGGATTCAAAAAAGAAAACGTATATTATCTGCCCGCTGATGACAACTGGTGGGGACTGGAATACGGCCCCTGCGGTCCCGACAGTGAGATGTTCTATATCGCTGACAGACCGGATTGCGGACCGAACTGCGGCCCCGGCTGTGACTGTGGTAAATACACGGAGCTGGGTAATGATGTATTCATGCAGTATGAGAAGCATCATGACGGTCATCTGACTCCTTTAAAGCAGAAGAACGTAGATACCGGCTGGGGACTGGAGCGTATTCTGGCATTCTTAAACGGTACCAGAGATGTATACCAGACAGACCTGTTTGCTCCGGTGATCGCTTACATTGAAGAGGCTTCCGGTGTGAAATACAATGCGGATGAAAAGCTGACCAGATCCATGCGTATTTTGGCAGACCATCTGCGTACCAGTGTGATGCTGATCGGTGATGAGGCGAAGCTGCTTCCCTCCAATACCGGTGCCGGCTATATTCTCCGTCGTCTGATCCGTCGTGCGGTAAGACACGGACGCACTTTAAATATGACTACAGAGCAGCTGCTGCACATTGCTGCTATGTATATTGATGAGATCTATGCAGAGAGCTATCCTCTGATGAAGAAGAACCGCGAGTTCGTCTTAAGCGAGCTGCAGAAAGAGATCGCCCGCTTCGAGAGCACTCTGGAGAACGGCATGAAGGAGCTGCAGAAGATTCTGGAGCAGAAGAGAAGTGAAGGTAAAAAGGAGATCGACGGCAAGTCCGCATTCTACTTATACGATACCTTCGGATTCCCTCTGGAGCTGACCGTAGAGCTGGCGCAGGAAGAGAATCTGACTGTAGATGAGGAAGGCTTCGCCGCTGCCATGGAAGAGCAGAAGCAGAAGGCAAGAGAAGGACAGAACTTCTCCCAGAAGCTGACTACCGCCGCAGGTGTATTCGATGGACTGGATGATAAGATCACCAGCGAATTTGTAGGTTATGATGCGCTGACCGCAGAAGGTAAAGTAGTAGGACTGGCATCCGAGACCGAACTGGTGAATACCTTAAATGAGGGAGAGACCGGTACCCTGATCACGGATGTGACTCCGTTCTATGCTACCATGGGCGGACAGAAGGGTGACTTTGGTGTGATCCGCACAAAAAACGGTACTTTTGAAGTGACTGAGACCGTGAAGATCGCAGGCGGACGTATCGGACATGTGGGTAAGGTCGTATCCGGCAGCGTATCCGTAAATGATACTGCAGAGCTTGCTGTAGATACCGACAATAGAAAGAGTGTCTGCAAGAACCACTCCGCAACCCATCTGTTACAGAAGGCACTGCAGATCGTACTGGGCGATCATGTAGAACAGCAGGGTTCCTACCAGGACGGCGCAAGAACCCGTTTCGACTTCAGCCATGGACAGGCTATGACTGCGGAAGAGCTTGCGAAGGTAGAGGCTCTGGTCAATGAGAAGATCGCAGAGGATATTGCAGTCGTTACCGATGTCATGAACATCGAAGATGCGAAGAAGAGCGGAGCTATGGCTCTGTTTGGTGAAAAATACGGCGAGACCGTCCGCGTGGTATCTATGGGAGATTTCTCCAGGGAACTGTGCGGTGGTACCCATGTAAAGCACACCGGAGAGATCGGCTATTTCAAGATCCTGTCCGAGAGCGGTGTCGCAGCCGGCGTCAGAAGAATTGAAGCACTGACCGGTGCCAATGTCATGGCATACTATCAGGCAATGGAAGAGAGCTTCAATAAGGCAGCTGCAGCAGCCAAGGCAACTCCTGCAGCCCTGACCGAGAAGATCCAGCATATGCAGGCAGAGCTGAAGGCACTGAATGCAGAGAATGAATCCCTGAAGGCAAAGATGGCACAATCTGCACTGGGCGATGTACTCGATCAGGTGGTGGAAGTGAAGGGTACGAAACTTCTGGCAACCAGCGTAGACGGTGTGGATATGAATGGCTTGAGAGATCTGGGCGACCAGCTCAAGGATAAGCTTGGCGAAGGCGTTGTTGTACTGCTTTCCGCACAGGACGGTAAGGTAAATATGATCGCTATGGCAACGGATGGTGCTGTAAAGGCCGGCGCCCATGCGGGCAACCTGATCAAGGGAATTGCCGCGCTGGTAGGCGGTGGCGGCGGCGGACGCCCGAATATGGCGCAGGCCGGCGGTAAGAATCCCGCAGGCATTCCTGCAGCAATCGCGGAAGCGTCCAAAGTACTGGAGGGTCAGCTCGCATAATGGAACGAGAGAATCTGAAATCCCGTTTAGGCTTTATACTGTTGTCTGCCGGCTGTGCCATTGGTATCGGCAATGTATGGAAGTTCCCGTACATGGCCGGCCAGGGCGGCGGTGGCGCATTTGTACTATTTTATCTGATCTTCCTGGTGATCCTTGGTCTGCCGATTATGACCATGGAGTTCGCTGTGGGAAGAGCAAGTAAGAAAAGTCCCGTAAAGGCTTACCAGGCACTGGAGAAGCCGGGACAGAAGTGGCATATCCACGGATATTTTACACTGGCAGGCTGCTATCTGCTGATGATGTTCTACACTACGGTGGCAGGCTGGATGTTACACTATTTTTATATGACGGCTGCCGGTAAACTTTCCGGGCTTTCCGCGGATGCGGTAGCGGAACAGTTTCCCCGGATGCTGGCAGATCCGGGGGTCATGATGTTCTGGATGGTACTGGTGGTGATCATTGGTATCGTTGTGTGTGCCGGTGGACTGCAGAACGGTCTGGAGCGCGTGACGAAAGTCATGATGATCGCACTGCTTGCCATTATGGTAGTACTTGCCATTAATAGCTTCTTCATGACGGGCGCAAAGGAAGGTCTGAAGTTCTATCTGGTACCTGATTTTGGACGTATGCAGGAAGTCGGTGTGGTATCTACACTGGTAGGTGCCATGAATCAGGCGTTCTTTACCTTAAGCTTAGGCATTGGTGCCATGGCGATCTTTGGAAGCTACATTGGCAAGGATCATTCTCTGATGGGAGAGTCCGTCAGAGTTGTGGTACTGGATACTTTCGTGGCAATTACCGCAGGACTGATCATTTTCCCCGCCTGCTTTACCTATGGGGTGGATCAGACCTCAGGACCGAGCCTGATCTTCATTACCCTGCCGAATATTTTCGCAAATATGCCTTACGGCCGCCTGTGGGGGAGTTTATTCTTCCTGTTCATGGCGTTCGCAGCATTGTCCACGGTGCTGGCTGTGTTCGAGAATATCATCTGCTGTGGCATGGAACTGACCGGTGCCAGCCGCAGGAAATCTTCCATGGTGAACCTGTTCCTGATCATTGCATTGTCCGTGCCCTGCGTACTGGGATATAATGTGTGGAGCTGGGATGGTTTTGCTGTCTTCGGCGGAGCGGTACTGGATTTTGAAGATTTCCTGGTAAGTAATCTGTTCCTTCCCTTAGGATCCCTGGTATACCTGCTGTTCTGCGTGACCAGATACGGCTGGGGATGGGAGAACTATAAGGCAGAAGTAAATACCGGCAAGGGTTTAAAAGTCCACGACTGGATGCGCGGTTATCTGACCTACGGACTGCCCCTGATCGTGATCTTCATTTTCCTGTTCGGTATCTACGATAAATTTTTTAAATAAGATTTTGTAAAAGCCAGTATAGCTCGCATGAGAATAAGAACCGCAGACCCGCTTTCGCTTCGGACGCTTAACCGTAACGGTACATAAGCGAGGAAAGTACCCTCGCTAAGTACCGACGGCTGCTTAGAGTCT
>OGPJ01001478.1_pt1 | contig 16371 bp, 10 predicted proteins | sample 1552831 | NCBI WGS metagenome assembly OGPJ01 (sample SAMEA2579914, study PRJEB22360) | human gut metagenome | biome: human gut; feature: human-associated habitat; material: faeces | place: Denmark | collected 2008/2010
CTCAAAAAAGACGGCTCGGTTTCCATCAATGATACCCGGCTGACTTCCTATGTCCAGCATCTGGCAAGTACTTACAACACCTATGGGGATGTACGGAAATTCAAGACAAGCAAAGGGGACACCGTAAAAATCGGCGGTGGCGATTACGGCTGGGGGAATGAAAAAAACCAAAAAAAAGCCTTGATATTTGTGGGGAAAGGCTATATAATAAAAACACGTTAGTCTACAGGGTTAGAAAAATAGTACAGTTGTAGAACAAATGAACGGATTGAGAAAAGAAAAGTAAGAAAAGTTATTAAAATGTGGGCGTATTCGCTCCAGAATGGAGAAATGAATGAAAAAAAGGAAAAAGAAGCCAAACCGTACCGGGTTGTACCTGGTCATGACGGTTGTTCTTTTGTTCTGTGCAACGCTGGGAATCCACAGCATTTCTCTTCGCGCTACCTGTAGGTCCCTCCAAGAGCAGAAAACGGAGTTGGAAGCGAAGAAAAGTGATTTGGAAAAAGAAGCAAAAAGCATCGAAGAACAGAAGAAGTACATGCAGACAAATGAATACATTGAAGAAATGGCCAGAGAAAAGTTTGGTCTGGTCTATGATGATGAGATTGTATTCAAAGCAAAGTAGAATCGTGTCGAAAAGTTTTTTTGACACGGTTCTTTTTTTGACAACATTCGAGCCGCTTATTCGTTATACTTAACGTTACGAATGAAAGCAAAGGAAAGGAGCGAGCGGTGAGATGAATGGCGCTGTGTCGAAAAAACGTTGGCTGATGGAGATTGGAATCGGATTTATGCTGGGGAGAGTGTGGGTATTTTCCATCAACCCCTTTGGATTGGCATATTTGTGTGCATCCGGAGTGTATCCGGCAGGAAGAGGACTGGTCTTTCTTTCTGTTCTGGCAGGCTTTATCACCAAGGCCAAAGGACTGGACTTCCTGCATTATGTCATGATGACGGGGCTGCTTTGGTTTGTACAAAAGATCATGAAAAAAGTGGATGGCAAAGAGGGGAGCTGCCAGGCCGTGGCGGCGATCGGAGGGATCCTGAACGTGGTATTGTCGGTGACGACGGGATTTCTGCAACATGGCACTACAAGTGTAGTATTTACGGCGGCGCTGGAAAGCATTTGTCTGATCGCGTTTGCCTATGTGATGCAGTGGGGACTGCGCTTCCTTTTATATGAAGACTGGGAACGGGAACTCAGTAACGAAGAAATGATCAGCGTTCTGGTGCTTGCGGCATTGAGTGTTTACGGGATGCCGAGGCTGTTTGACGGCGTTTTGTCGATTGTGGAGACAATGAGCTACCTGCTTGTGCTCTTTGCCGGCTATCGTTACGGCGCTGCTGTCGGTGCTATGGCAGGGGGGGGTGGGGGGTGTTTTGATAAAATCCGGCGGAAGTGATATGATATTGATAGGAGTGTATTGTGTGCTCGGGATCACTGTGGGAATTTTCCGCGAGATCGGCAGAATTGTGAGCGTGATTACTTTTGTGGCAGCAGGGATCGTTTTTGCGTATGTCATCCGCGACGAAGTACTCGGAATTGTCGAATTGCGGGGGATGGTGTCAGCGGGGATCGTATTTTTGGCGGTTCCGCGGGAACTGGTGCGGACGATCGAGACGGATTTTATGCGGGAGCGGGAAAATCCATTTGCCAAAGCCGACCTGATGAGCCTTGCCAACGAGAAAATCGACGGATTTTCGACAGCCTTTCTGCGTCTGGCAAAGTCGTTCCGGGACTTTACCAAGTGTGAAAATCATATTTCCGGCGAAGAAATGGAACTTATTTTTGATGAGCTTGCGGATAAAATCTGCCGTGAATGTGAAAATTGCAAGTATTGCTGGGAAATGCATTACGAGGAGACGTATGACAATATCCGAAACATTCTTGCGGCCGCCAGTGAACAGGGCGTGGTCGAATGCGGGCAGGTGGATGCGTCCTTTCTGAACCGATGCATTCATTTAGAAGAATATGCGGAAAAATTAAATGAGCGCATGGCACTTGCGAGGATGAATCTCAGCTGGCGCAATAAAATGGCGGAAAGCCGGGAGGCGATGGCATCGCAGATGTATGAGATCGCTTATGCGCTGCGTGGATTTACGCAGGAACTCAATCAGACGGTGGATGTGCCAGAGGAGACAAAGAAAAAGGTATTGTATGCGCTTCGCTCGCTCGGCATACAGGTCAAAAATCTTTCCTTTCAAAAAGATGTAAAAAGCAATCTGGAAGTGTGTTTTCTGGCGAGAGCGCGGGGAAATGCCTGCATTACGAAAAAAGATGTCGCACTTGCGCTGGAATCCGTGCTTTCGACGAGGATGACAGCGGGGCGTTATGTGAAAAATGTGATTTCCAAAGAATACGAAGTGACAACGTTTGTGCAGGACGTGAATTTTAAGGCACTGACGGGACTTGCCAGAGCGACAAAAAGCGGAGAGACGGTCTCCGGCGACAATTTTTCATTTATGGAACTTCGGACCGGAGAGCTGATCATGATGCTGTCTGATGGCATGGGAAGCGGGTCAAGAGCGTGCCGTGACAGCGAAAATCTGGTCGACGTGCTTGAAAGTCTGGTGGAGGCGGGATTTCGCAAAGAGTCCGCAATTCGGCTGATTAACACATTATTTGTCATGTCTTATGAAGGAAAAACGTTTACAACACTTGACATGACGGCCGTAGACCTTTATAGTGGAAGTTGTGAGATTGTAAAAAATGGTGCGGCTGCTACATTTATCAAAAAGAAAGATGGCGTGAAGACCATTTTTTCAAGCGCACTGCCGGTTGGCGTGGAAATGAACGCGGATCCGGAGACGATTACCCAGGAACTGGAAGAAGGGGACTTCATCGTAATGGTGTCTGACGGCGTTATTGATGCATTCCCGGGGGATGAAAAAGAATTTTATGTAGAAAATATTTTAGAGAACTTACAAACAAATAACCCATCGGAGATGGCGCGGAGTGTGCTGATGGAGGCGCTTGCGCGCAATGCCAGACAGCCCTTTGATGACATGAGCGTGCTGGTGGCCGGTATTTGGCGGAAATAGCGATGGAAAACTGTGGAGGATCGGATGTTAAAGGAGAAAGTACTAAAGTTTAATGAACGCAATAAACTGTTTGCAAAAGGGGACCGCATTGTCGTGGGGGTGTCCGGAGGAAAAGATTCGGTATGTCTGCTGGATATATTGAACCGATGTAAAGAAGAATACGAGCTTTCGCTGCTTGTGGTGCACATTAATCACTGCCTGCGTGGAGAGGCGGCAGATCATGATGAGGCATTTGTGAGAGATCTGGCAGAAAAAATGGGTCTTGAATTTTACAGCGAACGCATTGATATACGACAGGTGTCGAAAGAACGCAGAATGACAGAGGAAGAAGCGGGAAGATATATGCGCTATCAGATCATGCAGCATGTATGCATGGAGCGCGGATACCGGAAGATCGCCATTGCGCATAACCAGGATGACGTGGCGGAAACGGTGCTTTTTCAAATGTTTCGAGGCAGCGGACCGCGTGGGCTGTCGGGAATCTTTGCAAAACGCGAGTATATTATCCGGCCGATCTTATTTGCCCCGCGAAGCGAGATCGAGGAGTATGTCGAAGCCCGTGGTTTGGACTACTGCATCGATGAGACGAACGAGCAGGAAGAATATTCACGCAATAAGATCCGTCTGCGTGTATTTCCATATGTCGAAAGTGAGATCAACAACCGCGCGAAAGAGCATGTGGCAAAGGCGGCGCAGAAAATTTCGATGCAAAATGCGTACATTGAAAAACAGGCGAAAAAAGAATATATGCGTCTTGTTCATGCAGACCGTGGCGAATATTATTATTCCAGCGAAGAATTTGGCAAAATGGATCTGATCATTCAGATTGAGATTATTCGCCTGATTTTGAAAAATTTCAGAGATTCGGTAAAAGACATTACAGAGCAACACTATAAAATGGTCATTTCTTTGAGCAAGAAGGAAGCCGGAAAGCAAGTGTGCCTGCCCGGAAATATATGTGTGGAGCGGCGTTATGAGTATGTTCGGTTCAAAAACCAGATTGCCGATGTGGTCGTTCCGACAAAAGAGAAATGCGAACTTCCGTATGAGGGAGTCGTGGAAATCCGCCGGGAAAGAATGCGTCTGTGCATGGATGTCGTAGAACGTGAAAAACTCCCGGAAGAAATTCCACAAAAAGACTATACGAAATGGTTCAATTATGATAACATTAAGAGTGGTATTGAATTGCGTAATCCGGAAGAAGGAGATTTCTTTGTGATGGATAAGCAGGGAAATAAAAAGAAGCTTTCGAGGTATTATATTGATGAGAAGATACCATTGAGTGAGCGAAAGCGGGAAATCGTGCTGGCAGATGGAAGTCATGTGCTGTGGGCGGTTCCGGGACGCATGAGTGATGCATATAAAATAACAGAAGACACGAAAAAGGTACTAGTGGTTGTCTTAACGAAATGTTAAAAGAGAATAGTGAGGTAAAAGAAAAACCATGAAAGAAGAAGTTAAGGTAATGATTTCGGAAGAAGAGATTACAGAGAAAGTAAAAGAAATTGCTGCACAGATCAACAAAGATTATGCGGACAAAGAAGTATTTTTGCTTTGTATCCTGAAAGGAAGCGTGTATTTTACCTGCGAATTGTCAAAATATCTGACGATGCCGGTCAAAATGGGCTTTATGAAGGCTTCCAGCTATGGCGACGGCTTGACAAGTTCCGGCGTGGTACGCATCAATCAGGATGAAGAAATCAATGTAAAAGGAAAACATGTGATTGTGATCGAAGATATCGTGGACTCTGGAAGAACACTCGCCTTCTTGATGCATATGCTGGCAAAAAGAGAGCCGGCAAGTCTGCGTCTTTGTTCTTTCCTGGATAAACCATCGGGCCGTGTGTCAGATGTAAGTCCGGATTATACCGGATTTACGATCCCAGATAAATTTGTGGTCGGCTTTGGGATGGATTATGCCCAGAGATACCGCAATCTGCCATATATTGGTGAACTTATTTTTAAGGAGGGTGAAGAATGAAAGGCGTAAAAGGCTATGGCTTTTTTATCGTTTTGCTCGTAGTGATCGGAATCGCTTACCTGTGTAATAATTATATCATGGATTATGACCGCGATTCCTACTCAGTATCGCAGTTTAAACAGGATCTGCAGGATAAAAAGATAAAGAAAGTAACGATTGAACAGAATGCGGAAGTGCCGACAGGACAGCTGGTGATCCAATATGAAAAAGGAACAAAGCAGTTGTATGTATCGGATGTAAATGAGATGGTTTCCTACCTGGATGATCAGAATTTTACCGAATATCATCTGAGTGATGTGGCACGTACTCCATGGTATCTTGAGATTTTGCCATATATTATTGGTTTTGTATTGTTTTTTGTGTTATTTAGCATGATGATGCCAAATGCCGGTGGCAGCGGAAACAAAATGGCAAATTTTGGCAAGAGCCGGGCAACTCTTACGATGCCGGATGACAAAGTAAAGACATTTGCCGATGTCGCCGGATTAGTCGAAGAAAAAGAGCAGTTAGAAGAGATCGTTGACTTTTTGTCCGATCCTACAAAATATACAAAACTGGGTGCAAGAATTCCGAAAGGTGTTTTGATGGTAGGTCCTCCGGGAACCGGTAAAACCCTTTTGGCAAAAGCGGTTGCCGGAGAAGCAGGCGTTCCGTTTTTCAGCATTTCCGGTTCCGATTTTGTAGAAATGTTTGTCGGCGTCGGAGCTTCCCGTGTCCGCGACTTATTTGAAGAAGCGAAGAAAAAAGCACCATGTATCGTGTTTATCGACGAGATAGATGCTGTGGCAAGACGCCGTGGAAGCGGACTTGGCGGTGGTCATGATGAGCGTGAGCAGACATTGAACCAGATGCTCGTTGAGATGGATGGATTTGGAATCAATGAAGGAATTATTGTTATGGCGGCGACAAACCGTGTCGATATCCTTGACCCGGCGATCCTTCGTCCGGGACGTTTTGACCGTAAAGTTACCGTAGGGCGTCCGGATGTACGGGGACGCGAGGAAATTTTGAAAGTACATGCCAAAGATAAACCATTGGCAGAAGATGTAAATCTTGAAGATGTGGCGCGTACGACAGCAGGATTTGTCGGTGCAGATCTGGAAAACCTGCTGAACGAGGCAGCCATTGCGGCAGCGCGTGACAATCGGGGTTACATTGCAGAAGAAGATATTAAAAAATCTTTTATCAAAGTTGGAATTGGCGCAGAGAAAAAGAGCCGTATCATTTCCGAGAAAGATAAAAAAATCACCGCTTACCACGAGGCTGGGCATGCGATTCTCTTCCATGTACTTCCGGATGTCGGACCGGTTTATACGGTTTCCATTATACCGACAGGGCAGGGAGCAGCAGGGTACACAATGCCATTGCCGGAGCGTGATGAGATGCATATGACAAAAGGGAAAATGCTTCAAGACATCACCGTGTGCCTGGGGGGACGCATCGCCGAAGGAATTATCTTTGACGATGTGACGACCGGTGCAGTGCAGGATATCAAGCAGGCGACAGAAGCGGCGCGTGATATGGTAACCAAGTATGGTTTCTCCGAAAAACTTGGCATGATCAATTATGATACGTCAGACGATGAAGTGTTTATTGGACGCGATATCGGTCATACAAAGAGCTATAGTGAGTCTACATCGAAAGTGATCGACGATGAAGTGAAATCGATCATTGACCGCTGCCATGAGCAGGCGACAAAGATTTTGATGGATCACAGAGATGTTTTGGACCGTCTGGCAGCGCTCTTGATTGAAAAGGAACGAATCACTCGCGAGGAATTTGAGGCATTGTTTGAGCAAAATGACGAGAAAATCGCTTCGGAAGAGGCATAAATTGTTGAATTTGCGAATTGTGGGAAGGTGTTTGGGCAAAAGTAACAAAAAGATTTTTAAAAATTTATAATGTTTGTGCACACTGATTTAGAAGAACATGCTATACTTCATATCGTAAACCCCAATACATTATATAGTTTTTGCTACACCCCATAAGTAACAAAAATACCTTCTCCCAAAAGGACAGCCATCGTGAAGCTGTCCTTTTGACTTATTAAAAACTATTCAGGACCACGAAGTGTTCGAAAATGCGAATGAGGGCGATGAGAGTCCTGAATAGTTAAAAAAAAGAAAAAAGAGAGAGGAATGGTATGAAAATGGGCGAATTACGTAGAGACGCAATCTTTAGTTCCGGCACAGAAACTTTTGTGACCCCATTGGAACCAGAAGCAAACGGAGAGGTAACTCTTCGTTGCCGTACGGCAAAAGGGGATGTAGACGAGGTTAATCTGATTCATGAAGAATCTTCCAGTAAAATGAGCAAAGAATACTCCGACGAGATATTTGATTTTTATTCCATCAAAGTGAAACTGGGAGAAGTTCCATTTCCTTATTATTTCCAAATTAAAAAAGGCAGTACCGTAATGTATTTTAATAAGCAAGGAGATGTGGATGTGCCAAATCCACAGTATTCCTATTGCCTGTATCCGGGATTTCATACGCCGGACTGGGCAAAAGGGGCGGTTATGTACCAAATCTACACAGATCGTTTCTGCAATGGCGATAAGACGAATGATGTCGTGGACGATGAATACTGTTATATCGGTGCGCATGTACACCAGGTGAAAGAATGGGGAAGATACCCGGCTTTGATGGATGTGCGTGAATTTTACGGCGGAGATCTGCAGGGGATTTTGGATAAACTTGATTATCTGCAGGAGCTTGGTATCGAAGCAATTTACCTCAATCCGATTTTTGTATCGCCGTCCAATCATAAGTATGACACACAGGATTACGATTATATCGATCCGCATTTTGCAGTGATTGTCGAAGATGGTGGTGAGACGCTGGCGGATGGTGACAATGACAACAGCCACGCGACAAAATACTGCAAGCGTGTGGTAAATAAGAAAAATCTGGAGGCTTCGAATGCTTTTTTTGCCAATTTTATGGAAGAAGTTCATAAAAGAGGTATGCGCGTTATCATAGATGGTGTATTTAACCATTGTGGTTCATTTAACAAATGGCTTGACCGTGAGCAGCTTTATGAGAGCGATGATTCTTATGAAAAAGGTGCTTTTGTGAGCGAGGACAGCCCTTATCACGATTTTTTTCAATTTTATCCGGATGGAAGCTGGCCGTATAATACTCATTACGATGGGTGGTGGGGGCATGATACACTGCCAAAACTTAATTACGAAGGTTCTGACAAGTTATTTGAGTATATTATGCGAATTGCTAAAAAATGGGTATCAGCTCCATACAATGTCGATGGCTGGCGTCTGGATGTGGCAGCGGATCTTGGGCATTCAGAGAAATACAATCACAAATTCTGGAGAGAATTTCGAAACGCGGTCAAAGAGGCGAATCCGGAGGCAATCGTTCTTGCGGAGCACTATGGGGATCCGTCCTCGTGGCTTTCCGGAGACCAATGGGACACTGTGATGAATTACGATGCGTTTATGGAGCCGGTAACCTGGTTTTTGACAGGAGTAGATAAACACAGCGATGTCAGTAAACCGGAGTGGAAAGGTGATAGCGGAATGTTTTTTGCTCATATGACGGAATATGGTGCAAAACTCGGTATGCAGTCGTATATGGTAGCAATGAACGAATTATCGAACCATGACCACAGTCGTTTCCTGACGCGGACCAATGGAAGAGTGGGCCGGGTGGCGTCTGCAGGTCCTCAGGCGGCTGCTTTTGGCGTTAAAAAGTCAGTTATGATGGCGGGCGTTATGATTCAGATGACATGGCCGGGTGCACCAACCGTGTATTACGGCGATGAAGTGGGCGTGTGCGGATGGACGGATCCGGATAACCGACGGACATTCCCTTGGGGAAAAGAAGACAAAGAATTGTTTGAATTTCACAAAGAAATGATCCGCATTCACAAAGATTATGATGTGTTGCGGACGGGCGCGCTCATTTATCTTATCAGCGAGGCAGGAATGATCGGCTATGGGCGTTTTACCGCGAATGAATGTGTCTGTGTGCTGGTTCAGACGACAGAGCAAAAAAAGACAGTCCGCGTGCCGGTATGGCGGTTAGGGATGCCGGACGGAAGTTTCATGGCATCAATGATGTCGTGCGGCACCGAAGGGTTTTCCATCGAAGCGAAATTGTATAAAGTTAAAGATGGATGCATCGAGGTCGAAGTGATGCCGGAAGGCGGTATCGTGCTGAAATCTGTAGAGAAAGCATATTAAGAATGTGGGAGGGGTGTCCTGAATAGTTAAGAAAGACCCATGCACCGAAACTTCACGTCAGTGCATGGGTCTTATGTCGTTTGATGTGTCAGGCGTCTGCCTGTCCACTTTTCCAGTCATTTAATTTTTGCACGGCTGCATCAATTGTCTTCTGGCAGATTTCAGGGAGTTCACCGCCCCATGCGTCTGCAGCCTGGTCAAATCCTTTTTTGATCGCTGCGATCAAGGTATCTGCTTTGGAAGAATCTCCGCCGCTCAGTGCTTTTGCCATATCGACCAATCGGTCGCTGGTTTTATCTACACCCCAGTAGCCATCGTCAGCCACGTCTTTCTGTGCCTGTGCGATCGTAGCCGGATCAACATCTACTTTTCCGTCTTTGATGTCTGTGAAAAGATCTTTTAATGTCGTATATTTTTTTGCCTGTTTGCTGAGAAGCTGATCTACAAGATTCTGCAGCTGCTGATTCTTATTGCTAAGCTCCCCTTTCATTTGTTTGATCACACTCTGGTAATCATTTACTTTCGAAGTGTCTTTACTTTCTGTTTTCTTTGATGGTTCATACACTACACCGGTATCTTCGGTGTTCTTTTTCTCTGCTGTCTTTTTCTCTGTCGCCTTTGTCGTAGTAGACGTATATGTCGGCTGAGAAGATTGAATTCCGTTTACACTCATGATAAATTCCCTCCTTGGTCATGTTCTCTTATCCTTTATATCGGCGCAAAAAAAGAAAACTTAATATTGCTATTCGCAAAAGATAATTGTAAGATAGAAGGGAAAGGATGAGGCTAATGATAAAGAAAATCATATTGTTTACAAAGGGAATCGAAACACTGTGGTATTTTTCTGAGCAGTTGGGAAAAGAACTGGAGATTCTGGGATATGATGTATTTTACTTTGACCAGTGCAAAGAATACCGGAGCTTGAGCGATTTGATCTGGTTTTGCGAGCCGAAAGTGACGGCGGCGATCAGCTTCAATTTTGACGGCTGTTCGGGAGAAGACTATTTTATTGACTCCCAAGGGGTATCTTTTTTTGATGCCCGCGAGGTGACATTTATCAATATCGTGGTGGATCATCCCTTTTATTATCATAAATTTGCACCATATCTGCCAAAAAAATACATTCAGATTTCCATCGACAGGGAGCATGAAGCGTATTTAAAACGGTTTTTCCCGGAGATTCAGAGGGGACCGTTTGTGCCGCTTGGGGGAACGGGGCTGTGGACGGAAAAGACGCTTCCGGGATGGGAAGAACGTCCGATCGACATTGTATTTACAGGAAATTACAATCCGCCGTCGATCTTTCACGAAGCGATTCACCGGCACGGAGAAGAATATGCCGAATTTTATATGGATATTATCCATGATCTGATCACGCACCCTTGGAAATCCATGGATGCCACGATGATCGAGCATATGCTTCGCGATGTGGAAGATGTGACGGAAGACGGAATGAAAGAGGCACTGCCGAATATGATATTTATCGATCTGTACGTGCGTCATTATATGCGCGGGCAGGTTGTGAAAACGCTTGTGGATGCCGGATATGAAGTGTATTGCTTTGGTGCCGGCTGGGACAAACTGGACTGTGAACACCCGGAAAATATCCGAAAAGGCGATGTGCTGGATTCACTTGGCTGTCTGCAGCAGATCAGCCGTGCCAAAATCTCGCTTAATGTCATGCCGTGGTTTAAAGACGGTGCACACGACCGCATTTTCAATTCGATGCTCAATGGGGCGGTCTGCCTGAGTGACGGATCCCGGTATCTGGATGAAATACTGCACGATGGAAAAGATTACCGGTTGTATGACCTTGCACATTTGGAAAAACTGCCCGACATGGTACATGATATTTTGTCGAATCGTGTTAAATGGGAGCAAATGCAGAAGAATGCTTATACGTTGGCGTCGAAAAAGCACACATGGGCAGACCGGGCGCGGAGGATTCATCAAGAAATTCTTTGCAAGATACCATGATATGTGGTAAAATAAAGTGTGCTGATGCACACGCAGGTCATCAAGCTTCGCTTGGTGACAGATTAAAATGAAGTGTGCTGAAGCACACGTAGGTCATCAAGCTTCGCTTGGTGACAGATTACAATTTAGAGATCTATGAGAATGGAGATAGAATATGGCAAAAAACAGAAAGCAGAAAAAACCAAAGAAACATCCTAAGTTTTGGCTGGGCTTTAAAATATTTATTTTATTGATTCTTGTGACGATTCTTGTCGGCGGTATCGTATTTTATTTTAAATACGGTAAAGACATATTTGCGATGCAGGATGAAGCAGTCCAGATGGTAAGTGCTTCGACGGAAGAGACGTTCCGTGATTCGGAAACGACGATTGCCTACAATGCGAAAGGCAAGCAGATTGCAGTCCTTAAAGGGGATAAGGATTCGTATTATGTTCCGATCAGCGAAATTCCGCAGTATGTAAAGGATGCATTTATCGTTACCGAGGATAAAAAATTCTACCAGCACAATGGAGTCGATGCGGAGGCCAATATCCGTGCCTTTTTAGCATTGATTAAGAACAATGGTGAGATTACGCAGGGAGCAAGTACGATCACGCAGCAGCTTGCCCGCGGTGTCTTTTTGAACCAGAAAAAGACCTACGACCGTAAGATTAGAGAGATTTTTGTGGCTCTTGAATTGGAAAAAAAATATACGAAAGACCAGATTTTGGAATTTTATCTGAACAGCATTTATTTTTCCAATGGATATTATGGCATCGAGGCAGCAGCCAAGGGGTACTTCAGTTCCAGTTGTAAGGATCTGAGTTTGTCGCAGCTTTGCTTCCTCTGCTCGATTCCAAATAACCCGAGTCTTTACGACCCGCTGAAACATAAAGATAACACAATGAAGCGCCGTGACCGTATTTTGAAACAGATGTTAGATGACAAGGTCATCACGCAGGAAGAATATGACGTGGCGGTGCAGGAGAAAATCGAGTTCAATATTACGGAGCCGGTTAAACGAAATTATATCCAGACCTTCGTGACGTATTGCGCGACAAAGAAGATTATGGAAAAAAATGGATTTGAATTTCAGTACAGTTTTGATTCGACTAAAGAGCAGGAATCCTATCAGGATGACTATGACACGGCATATGCGGATGCGCAGAAGGAACTGTTGAACAAAGGATACCGTATTTATACGTCGATTGATCTGAAGAAGCAGAAAGCGTTGCAGCAGGCGATCAATACCAATCTGGAGAACTTTAAAGAGAAGGGAACCAATGGTATCTACAAAATGCAGGGTGCAGCGGTCTGCATTGACAATACGACCGGCCGCGTGGTGGCGATCGTAGGTGGACGAAGTCAGAAGAGCAGCGGTTACACACTGAACCGAGCGTATCAGTCGTTCCGCCAGCCCGGTAGTAGTATCAAGCCATTGATTGATTACACTCCATCCTTGGAGCGTAACTATACTCCGGATTCTTCGGTCAATGACCACAAGTTCTCAGGCGGTCCGTCGAATGCAAGCGGCAGATATTATGGATATGTATCGCTTCGATTTGCGTTGGAACAGTCATTGAATACGGTTGCCTGGCAGCTTTTTGAAGAACTGACACCAAAAGTAGGTCTTCAGTATCTTTTGAATATGCATTTTAGCAAGATTGTGAAAAAGGATTATACCAATGCCACATCGATCGGTGGTTTGACCTATGGATGCAGCGCGCTTGAGATGGCATCCGGTTTTGCTACACTGGAAAATGATGGAAAATTCCGCGATCCAACCTGTATCGTGAAGATTTTGGATTCCGAAGGAAATACGGTTGTTGAAGATCACGTCGATGAAACGTATATTTATGATTCGAAGGCAGCTAACACAATGGTTGACATGATGGAGGGCGTCTTCACGCGAGGTACCGCACGTGGTCTTGGTTTGGATACCGGCATCGTTTGTGCCGGAAAGACAGGTACGACCAACGATCACAAGGACGGCTGGTTCTGTGGATTTACCCCATACTATACGACAGCCGTATGGATTGGCTGTGATACCCCGACGGTTATCAGCGATTTGTCCGGATCGACCTATCCGGGAAGAACTTGGAATACCTTTATGAATGAGATTCACAAGGACCTTGAAAATAAAGTGTTCCCATTTGAGGAAAAGGAGGAAAGTGATTCCTCGGATTCGAGCAGTTCCAAGAGTTATTCTTCGCAGGGCTACAGTTCTTCGAACCGTGCGACGGCAACGCCGAAAGCAAAGAAGCCAAAAGCGACGAAACCGGCGATCGTCGAAGAACCGGATGACCTTTATCCGGATGATGAAGCAGATAGTTCCGGAGATACCACGCAGAGCGGTGGAGATACAAGTGATAACTCCGGCGGCAATAACAGTGGCGGAAATAGTGACGGAGCGGATGCCTCACAGGGCGGAAGCACCAGCAACGACGATACCACGTATAATCAGGATGACACGACGTATCAGGACGAGAATAATACACCACAGCAGTGATGGTGAAGTGTTGATGTGTTTTTGATTAAATTTTGGTTGACTTTATACAAATATGATATGTAATATTACTAGAGTCATATGTTGTTCCGTCCTGGAGCTGCACAGGACTCGTAATATTAACAAAAATGTCGCACTCACATTTAGTGGGTGCGATTTTTTGCTATTTATGGAAAGCAAGAGGAAATATCCAATTTCATGCTCAAAAAATCAAGAAATTGCAAGTTGTCTATGATATATTAGGAACAAGGTAACTATTCAGGACACCCCTCCCCAACACATTCGCATTTCGAACACTTCGTGTTCTTTCCCGCCTTTGACAAGGCTAAAAATGCTCATAAGGGGAGGGAAGCCCTATTAGGATCTAAATGTATGGAAATCAAAGCCTCTTACGTGCAAGCACGACGATTCATTGATTTCCATACATTGATCCTGAATAGTTACCAAGAAAATATTCAGCTGATGATTTTCTGAAAAGGAGCGCAGAAGAGAGCGTTCCGGAAGGAGGCGGCAATGAAAAATTTTTATGTATTAACGGATGCATTGGAATATATTGAAAACAATATTTGCGAGGAAGTTGACAGTCAGGCAGTTGCTGATTATTGCGGTGTGTCGCTGTCAAGTCTGCAAAAGTTGTTTCGGCTGGCACTGCACCGAAGCGTGAAGGATTATGTTTTGCGGCGCAGAATTAGTCTAGCGGCCAAAGATATTCTGGATACGGACATGAAAATGATAGACATTGCTTACAAATATCAGTTTGGGTCGCCGGAAAATTTTGTCCGTGCGTTTAAGAAAATATGGAAAATTACTCCTACGGAGTACAAAAAAACATGGCGGTTTTCTGAGATATGTCCCAGACTGGATTATCAATATCAGGAAGGAGCAGATGAAGATATGGCAGCAAAAAGAATAGATATCAGTGAAGCTTATGATGAAATTTGCAGAATGAAAGGAACCTATGTGATTTGTTTTGATATTGTGGGGCTTATGCCAATCAATGATATTTCAAGGGAGGCAGGAGACTTGGCGATTCTGGAATCCTTAAAACGAATCGAGCAGGTCTGTACAGAAAATATGTTACAGCTTCGCATTGGTGGGGATGAATTTGCCTTGATAACAGGAAGTGAGAATGAAAACGAGGTAAAAAATATCATCGAAAAGGTTCTTGCGCACAATGGAGAAAAAATTCTGTGGAATAATAAAGAAATTTCATTGAGTCTCCGGGCGGGGCTTTGCAAAGTGCCGGATGGAAACTTGCGCTACAACGAGTTTTTTGAGGAAATGCATGAGGCTATCAATAGTGTGCGAAAAAAGGAAAGATGAGTTAAAAAATTTCCTGAGCAAGTATGGTTGCCAAAAGGCAACGAAAAAAGGGAAACCCAGTAAAATCCGTTGCTTTTACCGCCGGCAAGAAGCAAAAAAGGCAACGAAAAACAGAGAAAACCTCGAAATCCGTTGCCTTTCTCGGCTTGTGAAGCGGGAAAAGGCAACGAAAAACAGAGAAATCCTCGAAATCCGATGCTTTTCTCGCCGGCAAGAAGCGAAAAAGGCAACGAAAATCGAGGAAATCCCCAAAATTCGTTGCCCCTCTCAGCGATTGCTACGGAAGTTATCTTTATACAGGAAAAAGAGAAAAACATAAAATTTGTAAAAAAATGCTTGCGAAAAATAAAGTTGTCATTTATTATAATATATATGGAAATTGTTACCAAAATAAAGGGCATATATTACGAAGGGAGAAAGGGATATGATGAAAAGAAGAATACGTAGAGGATTTTGTGCCGTTTTGGCGATGGCGATGTTATTAGAGGGAAATGTATCCGTAACTCTTGCAGCAGTAGCAAATGATAAAACACAGGAGACAGCCACGGAAAAATCAGCAGAATTAGAAGTTGTTGAAAAATGGGATGTCAAAGCGAATGAAAGCCTTGAAGAAGATAAAGTGGTTAGTAATCTGACAATTTATCCAGGATGTAATTTGAATCTTAACGGACATCAATTGACAGTAAAGGGAAATGTTTATCAAAAAGGTGGTTCTGTTCGGCTTAGTAAGGGAACTTTTTTATGTGAAGGCAGCTATGATTTTGAAGGCAGCGCAAGTCTGTCAATGAAGGATCAAGAAGATGTATTGGTTGTTCAGGGTGACTTTACTAGTACAGTTACAAGAGATGCAAAAGAAATTGAGGCGGGTATTGTTCGATTTGGCGGGAATTTTATTCAAAAAGGGAATGACAAGTTTCGAAATTTTATTACAACAGGAACAAGCGAAGTTGTTTTTGATGGAGAAAAAGTACAAAATATAGAGTTTCAGTCGCCATACTCTTATTTTTCAAAAGTTACGTTAAAGAATACAAGTATAGAGGGAATTGTTGCAAAAGATATGATTCATTCCCTGCAATTGAATCGAAATGGAATAAAGATTCAGTCTGATGTGCATGGAAGTTATGGATGGAAATTAACAAAAGATGAAGAGGTAGAGGGAGATTTAGTGCTAATTGGAGATACACTGAATCTTAATGGGCATACGTTAAAAGTTAAAGGAAACTTGATTCATAAAAATGGAACAGTAAACATTCAGGGTGGAGCATTAAAAGTAGCAGGAAACTATCAAGCTCAATCAGATACTGGAGAACCGGTTTCTGCACAGTTAATGTCAAAAAAAGTAGGGGGCTCTTTTGAAGTCGC
>OGPJ01001481.1_pt1 | contig 16335 bp, 12 predicted proteins | sample 1552831 | NCBI WGS metagenome assembly OGPJ01 (sample SAMEA2579914, study PRJEB22360) | human gut metagenome | biome: human gut; feature: human-associated habitat; material: faeces | place: Denmark | collected 2008/2010
CGATTGGCATCCCTTTGCTGAGAGCCAGGGTCGCAAACCCGTGCCTTGAGCAATGGAACAGAACCCACAAAGCAGCCGCCTGCAAACAGGTAACAACAAAACGTAACCCGTTTGAAATGAGCGGTTTTTCATTATTCTGCCAAATATCGGAAACGCAACGAAGTGCGGAATATTGAGCCATTTCAGTTACCAAGCCGTTAGCCGTCAGTTACCGAAGCAGGGACAGGTAACGCACGGAAAATGAAATTGTTGCAAGCCCGTGCCGATTGCACCGATACGCACCGTTCTGCAAATCAATGGACGCTTACTCATAAATTAATTTTGCAACAAAAACAGTAAGCGTATGAAAGTTGAAAAATTCAAGGTGCTGCTCTACCTGAAAAAAAGCGGAACGGACAAGTCGGGCAAAGCCCCGATAATGGGAAGGATAACGGTGAACCGCACGATGGCGCAGTTCGGATGCAAGCTGTCGTGCAGACCGGAGTTGTGGAACGCGAGGGAAAGCCGTCTGGACGGCAAGAGCCGTGAGGCGGTGGAAACCAATGTGAAACTGGACAAGCTGCTGCTTGCGGTTAATTCGGCGTTTGACACGCTGGTGGAGCGTGGGAAGGACTTTGACGCTACGGCGGTCAAGGACTTGTTTCAGGGAAGCATGGACACGCAGATGACCCTGCGGAGAATGACCGACCGCATCTGCGAGGACTTGAAGGCACGTGTCGGCATCGACCGTGCCAAAGGAACCTACCCCGGCTATTACTACATGAGAAGGACATTGGGCGAATTCATCGAGTGGCAGTTCAAGACGAAGGACATCGCTTTCGGGCAGCTTTCCGAACAGTTCATACACGATTACCAGAACTTCGTGATGGATGTGAAAGGCTTGGCGGTAGACACCGTGCGCCACTATCTCGCCATCCTGAAAAAGGTATGCCGCATCGCCTACAAGGAGGGGTATGCGGAAAGATGCTTCTTTGCAAATTTCACCTTACCGCAAAAGACAGAGCGTACACCGAGGGCGTTGAGCCGTGAGGACTTCGAGAAAATCCGTGACGTGGAGATACCCGCATGGCGCACCACGCATATCCTTGTACGTGACCTTTTCCTGTTTGCCTGCTATACCGGAACCGCCTATGCGGATGCGGTGAGCGTCACAAGGGACAATCTGTACACCGATGACGAGGGATGCCTTTGGCTAAAATACCGCCGCCAGAAGAACGAGCTTCGGGCGAGCGTGAAGCTGCTGCCGGAAGCCCTCGCCCTGATTGAGAAGTACCATGATGACAACCGCCCGACGCTGTTCCCGATGGTATACCATCCGAACCTCCGCCGGCACATGAAATCCCTAGCCGTCCTCGCAGGGGTGAGCAGCACCTTGTGCTACCATCAGGCACGCCACTCCTTCGCCTCGCTGATTACGCTGGAAGCCGGAGTGCCGATTGAAACCATCAGCCGGATGCTGGGGCACTCCGATATAACCACGACCCAAGTCTATGCCCGTGTCACTCCGAAAAAGCTGTTTGAAGACATGGACAGATACATCGAGGCGACCAAAGACTTGAAACTTATCCTTTAATCATAAAACATTACATTTATGCGCAGTACATTTTCCATATTACCGTACATCAACCGTAACAAGGTAAAGGCTGACGGCACGACCGCCGTCCTCTGCCGCATCACCATAGACGGCAAGAGTTCCACGATAACCACCGGCATCTATTGCAGACCGGAGGACTGGAACAGCAGCAAGGGAACCATCCGCACCGTCCGCGAGAACAACCGCTTGCAGGAGTTCAAGAAGTCCGTTGAACTTGCCTATGAGGATTCGTTGAAGAAACAGAACGTGGTGAGTGCCGAACTGCTCAAAAATGCGCTGGCAAGGAAAGCCGTCATCCCCACCAAGCTGTTGCAGATGGGCGAAAGGGAGCTTGAACGGCTGCTTGCCCGCTCAAAGGAGATAAATTCCACATCGACATACAGGAACTCAAAATATTACCAGAAGTACCTGAAAGACTATCTCACATCGTTGGGCAAGGAGGACATCGAGTTCAGCGACATCACGGAAGACTTCGGCAGTTCCTACAAGGCTTTCATGAAGCGCAACAAGAATTTCAGCGCACAGCAAATCAACAAGTGCCTGTGCTGGCTGAGCAAGCTGGTGTACCTCGCCGTGGACTACGAGATACTACGTGCCAACCCGTTGGAGGACATGGAATACGAGAAGAAGCCCGCGCCGAAGCACAGGCATATCAGCCGTGCGGAACTGAAAGCCATCCTTGAAACACCCATGCTCGACCCGTTGCAGGAACTTGGGCGCAGGGCATTTTTGTTTTCAACTTTCACGGGGTTGGCATATGTGGACATCATGCTGCTCCATCCGCACCATATCGGCACGACGGCGGACGGCAGGCGTTACATCCGCATCAACCGCAAGAAGACCAACGTGGAGGCGTTCATCCCCCTGCACCCGATAGCGGAGCAGATACTCGACCTCTACAACACGACCGACGACACGAAGCCCGTGTTTCCGCTTCCGAGCCGTGACGAGATGTGGTTCGAGATACACGAGCTGGGCGTGGCGATAGGACGGAAAGAAAACTTGTCCTACCATCAAAGCAGACACTCGTTTGGAACTTTCTTAATTTCAGAGGGAATACCCATTGAGAGCATCGCCAAGATGATGGGGCACTCAGGCATAAAGACCACCCAGCGGTACGCGGAGGTGACTGACAAGAAGATTTCAAAGGACATGGACACTCTGATGGCGGTCAGAATGATGTATGGAACGGGCAAATGGTACAAAAGACAAGAACTGCCAAAAGAAACAAACATTGATAATGAATAATATGAGGCATGACAATGGAACGGGGAATAATCACAATCACAGAAAACGGGGCGGTCACGATGCCGACCGCTCCCGTCTGGATGACGCAGCAGGAGATGTCCGATGCGTTCAATGTGTTCGGCTGCGACATCCGCAAGACTGTCCATGCCATATACAAGAATGGCGAATTGTTGGAAAGCGAAACGAAGCGGTACATCAAACAGGACAACGGGATAAACTACGATGTTTACAGCCTTGAAATGGTGATAGCCGTTTCCTTCAAGTTAAGAGGTCGGGAGAGCATGGCTTTCAGACGGTTTATCATGGACAGGCTGACTATGAATAACAGACAGCCCGTCAACCTTTTCTTTTCGCTCTCCCCGTCGCGTGGAAAGAGAGCGGGAAATTGAGCAGACCTCAGACGGCGTATGAGATACCCTCAAACGGCGTGTAAGGCTATCTCTTACGCCGTTTGAGGGTAACACCGTTTTACAGGGAATTCCCGTCAGCCTATCTGAACGCTTCCCGGTAATTGGCGGCAAGCATCCGTTCGATGTCCGATTCCTTGTACAGAATCTTGCCGCCCAACTGGTAATAGGCGATTATGCCGTTGTTGCGGTAGTCCTGCAAGGTGCGTCGGCTCACTTTCAGCCGTGCCGACACCTCCCTGTCCGTCAGGAAGCGTTCGCCACCCAATGTCGGACGGCTGTTTGTCATAAAGTTCTCGATTCCGTCCAGCAGACGGTCAAGGCTGCCACAGAACTCAGCGACAAGCGCATGGTTCTTGGTAATCATTTCACTCATTGTTACATTGGATTTAGTGATACAATAATAATCAAACGGCTTTGTCTGCCAGCTTACGTTCAACGGGCTTGACGATGCGCAACACATCCTCCGGTCGGTAAAACACCTTGTGGTTTATCTGCGAATAAGCCAGCGTGCCGTTGTCGCGTAGCGTCTGCAAGGTGCGCGGACTGATGTTCAACTGTTGGCAAACCTCTTGGTTGTCCATCCAGCGGTTTAATGACTTGCTGCCTTGCTTGGCAAGGAGTTCGTTCACACGGTCTGAGAAACGGCTGAACTTCGCCGCCATTTCCTCAAACGCCTCTTTCTGAAAAATCAATACTTCCATTGTCGATACTGTTTTTTAATGTTGATACTCGGTTTTGGACGCAAAGTAAATGGGCATTACGCATCAAACGATGGTTTGGCACAATCGTGGCAGCTTGTGGCAGGGAGTGGCACTATCTGCCGAACCCGTGACGGCTGTTCCAAGCGTCCGTGATGCAAAGAAAAGCGAAGTCCGGCACAATCCAACCGCTTCGCACCTGCGTGGCAGCATTTGGCATCGGTGTGGTAGCCTGTGGCGTTCATCAGGTTCAAATAAGCCTGCTAATAAACCTGAGCTTGATGTAGAATGAAGTAAGACCTTATTTTTATGGCATACGATTGACTTAAAGAAACAGGAGTATCCATTGGAGGCAAAGTTTTTATGGGAGCAAGTTAGTGTTTCGGACGTACCGAAACGGCTTGCTCCCTCATACTTTGGAAAGTGGGGAAGAAGTAAAATCCCGTTGGTCAAAAAACAATAATCTGCTACTCCATATTTTGATACACCGATGGCGAACAGCCTACGGCTTTCTTGAAATAGACCCCGAAGAACGATTGGTTGGGAAAATTCAACATATCGCTTACCTGCAGCACCGTGTACTGCCGGCTTCTCAGCAGGGCTTTTGCTTCCAGTATAACGTAATCCTGCACCCAATCTTTCACATGGCGACCGCTGGCGGCAAGTACCATCTGTGAGAGGTACTTGGGTGATAGGCACAATTTGTCAGCGTAAAAACCGATATTGCGCTCGGAAGCATAATATTCCTTGAGCAGTTGCATGAACCGTTCGAAGATACGGTCTTTCCGTGAGGATGGGGATGCTTGCCGTTTCTCCAAATAGGATGCCATATACTGACAACAATTACAGAAGAGCACACGCATATAACTCATTAATATCTCACGTTTGTAGCGGTAATCCGGCTGTCGGATTTTCTGCTGCATCTGGTGGTAGATGTTTAAAAACTCGTCCATTTCCTCATTCGAAAGCGGCAATAATGAAGAAATCGAAAGGAACTGACGGATAAGTGTCGCACCTTGTGAATTTGACTCAGAAATGAAATAGTTGTTAGAAAAGGCTATAATGCCGATCATGCTATCCGGCGAAGCCTCTAAACATTCCCCTATTGCCCCTGCCTCTACTATCAAAATATCATTCTTATGCAAACAGTATTCTGTCAGGTTTAACCTGACGCGCATAAGCCCCCCAAGACAGAACAATGCCATGTTGAACTGTATCTTGAAAGGATAAGGAGAAGCAACGAAATCTTCGAATCCAAGTGTGTTATCCAGTCTTTGGAAGTTGTCTGCCATGACAAACTCATTATTGAAGATGCACGTCCTTTCATCGAATGGAATCAACATCAAATTCAGAGGACTAAATTTTTCTGTGTATTTCATAAACGGATGTTTTTGCCGCAAATATACCCATTTGAATAGAATTATAAAGTATATTTTATCCAAAAACGGCAAAATACTGCGATTTTAGACAATTTGACTATAAAAGAAAACAAAAGCATATCAGCCAAATGGACGAATTTTGCAGCAGGAATAAATTTTAAACAATAGAACAATGAGAAAAGTAAATTTATGTATCGTCATTGCCATATCCGTTCTGGCTTGTGCCTGTTCGGACGGGAATGGCACGGCGACATTCAGGCGCAGTGTCTATCTGACACAGCCTGTTCAGGTAAGTGACAATAGGGTAAAGACCTATTCGGGTATCGTGGAAGCCGCACATGAAATCAACCTCGGTTTCAAGACGGCGGGTCAAATCAGCCGTATCTGTGTCAAGGAAGGGGATTATGTCCACAAGGGACAGTTGCTTGCGGAATTGGATGATGCGGATTATCGTTTGGCGGTGGAAGCCTTGCAGGTACAGTATGACCAGCTTACGGACGAGACAAAACGGACAAAACAGTTGTTCGAGTCTAAAAGCGTGTCAGCCAACGATTATGAAAAGGCTGTCGCAGGATTAAAACAATTGGGCGCGCAGTTGCAGGCAAACAAGAATAAGCTTAATTACACTCGGCTTTATGCCCCGACTGACGGTTATGTACAGGCTGTAAACTTCTCCCTGTCTGAGATGGTAGATGCCGGAACAAGCGTGTTCCAAATCATGGATGTATCACACTTTGAGGTCGTGGCAGATATACCCGTCAGCGAATATCTGCAACGGAAAAATTTTACGGGCTTTTATTGTCAGACCACTGATGGTGAGCAAAAGATTCCCATGGCGTTTTTGAGCATAGTGCCAAAGGCAGACGGCAATCAGCTTTATCGGCTGCGCCTTGCCTTTACGGAGATGTCCGACATGAAACTGACAGCTGGAATGAACATAGAGGTCGGTATTGATATTGCCGATAATACCGCCAGCCCGGGATTCACATTACCTTTTTCTGCCGTATTCCAAAAGGAAGGTAAAGCATACGTGTGGGTGTTGCGCAATGACTCAACCGTAACGCAACGCGCCGTGACACTCGACAACACGGATGTCGCCGGGCATATCCGTGTAACCGGAGGACTGACTGGAAATGAACAGATTGTACGCTCGGGTAGCAGCGTTTTGTTGGAAGGCGAGAAGGTGCGTGTGATAGGAGAACCGAGTAAAACTAATGTAGGAGAACTGCTATGATGAAGCTGACGGAGTTTTTCATGAAGCGGCCCATGCTTTTCTGGTCGCTTATGGTTGCAATCATAATCGCCGGTGTGCTGTCATTCGTCCAGATGCCGAAACTGGAAGACCCGGCAGTATCAGCAAAGCAAGCAATGGTGGTAGTTCCGTTTCCCGGAGCCAATGCTCACGAAGTGGAACTCAAAGTAGCACAATTGGTAGAAGACGAACTGCGTGCACTTCCCAACGTGAAAAAGGTGAAAACAGAATGTCGGAATGGTTCGGCTACATTTACCGTGGAGTTTCAGATGACCGTACTGAGCCGTGAATTGGAGCAACATTTCGATTTGCTCCGACGGAAAGTGAATGACCTGTCCGCAAAGCTTCCGCAAGGATGTTATTCTCCCGTGGTCATTGATGACATGCAGGATGTGTACGGTATTTTCTACGCACTCACGGCAGACGGCTATACTTATCCTGAAATGTACAAGTATGCCAAGTTCATCAAACGTGAACTGTCTGACGTGAAGGGCGTGAAGCGCATCAATATCGCAGGCAACCGCGACGAAGTAATCAACATTATTCTATCAAAAGAACAAATTGCCCGGAATGGCATTGTCCCGACCCAAATCATGTCGGCCCTGCAATCGGCGGGCAAGACGGTCAATGCCGGCAACTATAAAAGTGGTGACGAACGTATTTCCCTTTACGTGAACAACGACATCAAAGACGAGGATGATATACGCAACCTGCTTATAAAGACAATGGACGGGAAACAGTTGCGCATCGGTGATATAGCCCGTGTAGAACGGGGTTATTCAGAACCGCAACGAAACGGTTTTTTCGTGAATGGTAAACCGGCATTAGCTATTTGCATGGCATTAGAGCAGGATGCCATTGTACCCGATGTTGGCAAGGCGGTGGACGCACGCTTGGCAGAGGTGATAAAGGACATTCCGGCAGGTTTCCATACGGAAAAGATATTCTTCCAACCCGACAAGGTGGACGAAGCCATCTCTTCGTTCATGTGGAACCTGCTTGAATCAGTGGCCATCGTCATCTTGGTGCTTATATTCACAATGGGTTGGCGCAGCGGCATCATCATCGGTTCCGGACTGGTGCTGACGGTGGCGGTATCGTTTCCTATCCTGTTGCTCTGCGGCACCACGCTTCACCGGATTTCTCTCGGTGCGTTCATTGTGGCGATGGGGATGCTGGTGGATAATGCCGTGGTCATTATGGACGGTATTTTGATAGACAAGAAACGCGGATTGGGGCCGAAGACATACCTTTACCGTATCGGGCGCAACACGGCTCTCCCCTTGTTGGGAGCAACGGTCATTGCCGCTTCCACTTTCCTCTGCGTATATCTTTCGCCTGATTCTGCCGGCGAATATGCCAAAGACCTGTTTCTTGTGCTATGCGTAAGCCTGTTGGCAAGCTGGGTGCTGGCATTGGTGCAAGTGCCTGTCTGCGCTAAATCATGGCTGCCTGTCCGTGAAAAGAACAGCGGAGAAAAGGCAGGTAGCAGCGTGATGAATTCGCCCGTCCATAGATTCATACGCCGCACCATCGGTTTCCTTATCGGACACAGATACGCCACCATGACCGTGGCATTCAGCCTGCTGTTTGTTTGCATTTTTGGGATGACACGGGTAAAGAACCTGTTTTTTTCAGATTTCGACTACAAGCAGTTTGTCGTCGAGTGTTTCTTTCCTTCGGCTTCGGATGCCGATAAAGTACGTGACCGATTGTTGGAGATGAGCGGCAGGCTCTCGTCCAATCCGGCTGTGGAACGTGTTGCCGTAAGTCAGGGAAGTGCTCCGGCATTTTACTGTCTGGTGCGTCCGATGACTTCCGGCGGCGATTGCTACGGCGAGCTGATGGTGGACTGCAAGGACTATAAGACAGTATTGGAGCAGATACCCGTAATCCGGCAGCAACTGCGCGAAGCATACCCGGATGCTTACATCCGCATCCGCAAATACAATTTCTCTACTTCCACCTCTCATACCGTTGAAGTGGAGTTTACCGGACCGGACCCTGCCGTGCTGCGCCGTTTGAGTGCCCAAGCTGAAGATATTATGCGCTGCTGTCCGTATGTTGACACTTATTCTGTACAGAACAACTGGAAACCGGTGGGCAAGTCGCTGGTGGCGGATTATATCCAACAAGACGCTCTGCGTTCTGGCATAGAACGCGGTGATGTGGCCAATGCGCTGCTGGCTGCAACAGACGGTATGCCGGTGGGTGTCATACACGATCAAGAACACATGGTCACACTGAACCTGCAAGTCCGTAATGCGGATGGCAGTCGGATAAGCGACTTGGAAAACATCCCTGTATGGAGTATGCTGAATTTGCATCTTTCGAACGACGAACTGACGAACGCACTTTCAGGCGGTCATGCCATGAGCGACCTGCAAGACAAGATGTTCCGCGCGGTGCCGCTGAGCAATGTGGCGCAGAATATACGGATGAATTGGGATGAGGATGTGGTGCTGCGCTTGAACGGACGGCGTGCTATCGAAGCGGAATGTGACCCGAATCCTGATAACCCCTATGCCACCCCGGCAAAGGTTATGGAATCTATCCGCAGCGATATTGAAGCAATCTCCTTGCCCGAAGGATATCATCTGCGCTGGGTGGGCGAAGGCGAGGTGCAAGGTGAGGCAATTGGCAATCTGATGAAGTTCGTACCCATAACGGTGTTCCTGATTCTTGCCATTCTGCTGTTCCTGTTCAACAGTTGGCGCAAGGTTATCCTCATTCTGATATGTTTCCCATTCGTGTTTTGCGGCATTATCCCGTCCCTGCTGGTCAGCGGACAACCCATGACATTTATGGCCATTGTCGGTATGTTGGGACTGATTGGCATGATGGTGAAGAATGCCATTGTGCTGGTGGATGAAATCAACCGCCTACAAACGGAAGAAAAAGTGCCAGCCTATACAGCAGTGGTAGAAGCGACGGTTTCCCGTGTCCGTCCGGTACTGATGGCATCACTCACTACCATTGTCGGCATGATACCGCTCGTGGAAGACCCGATGTATGGCTCGATGGCCATCACCATCATGGGCGGACTGACAGTCGGCACGATAATCACCCTCGTGCTTCTGCCCTTGTTTTATGCTACTTTATTTCACATTCGCAAACCTGTTAACGTATGAATTTCAACAATATGAAACTATATCAAGCAATTATTCTATGCTGCGCCGGATGGCTGTCGGTTTCTGAAGCATCGGCACAAGAACGGCTGTCACTATCGCTGGCGCAATGCCGCGAAATGGCTCTATCACAAAGTGAAGAACTGCAACAGGCCGACAACAGGCTGCGACAGGCTGAATTGGATAATGAAATAGCAACGACGGCCTACCTGCCCAAGATAGACGGCTCAGCTATTGGCGTTTATATGCTTCCTGACATGGACATGATGGGCATGGACCTTCGTATGCGAGGAACTTATATGGCAGGCATCAACTTGACCCAGCCCATTTATACGGGAGGGAAAATAACAACCGGGAAGCGGTTGGCACGCATTGGCGGTGAAGTTGCCCGTGAACAACAGCGCATGACACGTATGGATGTCTTGGTGGAGGCGGACAAGGCTTATTGGACATACATTGCCGTTGCCCGTAAAGTCCGGATGCTGGAAAGTTTTTCGGCACAGATGGATACCCTTTATCGGCAAGTATCGGCTGCCTGCCGTGCAGGAATGACAACGGAAAACGACCTGCTGCGTATAGAAGCAGAACGGAGCGACGTGTTGTACCAGTTACAAAAAGCCAAGAACGGAGAAGACCTGTGCCGAATGTCGGTATGCCGGATAATCGGTGTAGGATTTGATACATCAATCGAACCGACCGACACATTGATAACCTTCAGTGAGCCAACGCCCCTAAGCACAGATGTAAGTTCACGTCCGGAAATGAGCCTGCTCGAAAAACAGATTGAAGCCGACAAGCAACAAATCCGCATGGCGAAAGCCGATATGCTACCCACAGTCGGACTGACGGCCGGTTACATGTACTACGGGAATATCAAACTTGAAGGGATGACAGCCACAGCCGATGGCACATCGCAGCCGTTCTCACAAGAGTTCCGTGATGGGCAATGGACAGCGATGTTGAGTGTCAGTATCCCTATTTTTCATTGGGGAGAGAATCGGAAGAAAGTACGCAAAGCCCGGTATCAACTGAAGAATTCTGAACTTGAATTGCAAAAGAACACCCGTCTGATTAATATCGAAGTGCAACAGAGTATTCGTAATATGCAGGACGGACAACGGTTGGTGCAGACAGCAGAAACCGGGCTGTGTCAAGCAAAGGAAAACCTCCGGGTGACACAAAACCGATATGCCTCCTCAGTGGCACCACTCAGCGACCTGCTTGATGCCCAATCGCAATGGCAGCAAGCCGAAAGCAACTTGATTGAGGCTCAAACACAATGCAAGATATATGAAACGGAATACCTGCGGGCGACCGGAAAACTATAAAGACATCAGAACAATGAAAATAATAGGAACTAAAACAGAAGTTGTCTTGTCTGCAATCCGAAATTGTAACGACAACATATCTTTTGATGAGTTAAAAGAAGGTACAGGATTAGATATTGACGAGCTCTCCACAACCATAGGGATGTTGGTTATGGAGAAACGTATATTGATACGGCTTAATCATTCTGTAGAAAATGTCCATGCTTATAAATCCTCTGGTGATGCTCTTTATGAGAGGTTTATGGACTTGCTATTCTTGCATCGTGGAAAGAAGCGAAGCGTGACATTTTATGCTTCCGAACTGTACATAACCCCTAAATACCTGTGTGCTGTAGTGAAAAAAGCGAGTGGAAAAACCCCGACAGAATGGATAAATGAGAAGGCAATCCAAGAGATAGAATACAGGCTTTGCCATACGCAGGCTTCTATTAAAGAGATTGCTTACGAATTAGATTTTCCAAACATATCATTCTTCGGAAAGTTCTTCAAGACCCATAAAGGTATATCGCCTAAGCATTATCGGGAAACTTGTGTAGAGAACAATACTCGTCACCGTCACTATGGATATATTATTCGTGAATTGTGAGTACAAAAGATTTCATAATCCACAGCCACCATTCATGAATGGCTGGGTTGCGCGGCATGGCCGCCCCGACATCGCGACTGCCAAACCGGAATGGCGGAAAACCCGGCAGCGAATCGGCCTTTTGCCTCGGCTGGACGGAGGCAAAAGACTGATTTTTTCAGGTTTCTTAAAACGATAAACTATGCCGTTTTTCAAGAAAGAACAAAAAGTTATCTAAGGAAAAATGAAATTGAACAGAAAATGAACTTACGATCAAAAATCATTACTGGTTATCTGATATTGGTAGCGGTCATCGGTAGCATGGCCGCTATCTTGATACATGAGCGGCAACGAATACGGGATATAGAGGTAGAAACTTTTGAAATCCGTGAAATCCGCCAAAGTATAAACGCAATCCATCACCATATCACGACACTTTCCATATCGGGTGAAAATGTCATAGATTGGGAAGAGGTAGATTACCGAAATTATCAGATTGAGCGGTTGCAAACGGACAGTCTGCTACAAGCTATGAAGCCTTATTGCATAAATTATGTGCAACCTCAACAAATAGATACCCTACGTATTTTGTTGGCAGAAAAGGAAGCGCATCTGCGTCATATCATGTCGGTTTTTGAACGGCAGGAAGAAGCCGACAGCCTTTTGGTAAACCATCTGCCCGAAGTAGCGAAACGTGCAACCCGTGTACGCACCGTACAACAAAAGAAAAAAGGCATCGCGGGCTTCTTCGGCGGCAAAAAGACCGTGCAGGTGTTACCGTCAGCCAAAGAACTACACGAGTTCAGCGACAGCCTGATTACCTTGCAACGGAAACAGACGGCAGAAATGGACGCATACACCGACAGCCTCCGTGTCCGCAACCGGATATTAAACGTCCAATTGGATGGGCTGATAACAGAACTTAACGGACAGGCACAGAAGGCTTTTGTGCAGAAAGAGCGGAAGATAGCAGAAGCACAGGCAGTGTCTGTCAGATTGTTTACCACTACCATATCAACGGCTATCATTTTATTGTTCCTCTCTTATCTCACCATCCATAGGGAACTGAAACGCAACGTGGACGAAAAGAAAAAGCGTGAAAAGCTCATCGGCGAATTGCAGGAGAGCAACGCCCGGAACGAGGAACTTATACGCTTGCGGCGCAACCTCATACAGAACGTAAGCCATGAACTGCGTACACCTTTGACCGCTATCAGCGGCAATGCCGAACTTCTATTGAACGATGACAACAGGGATAGCCGTATGTGCCATGCGGAAACAATAAAGACTTCGGCAGGGCGTATGGCATCCATGTTGAACAGCCTCTTGGACTATTTCAGGCTTGACAGCAGGAAAGTGACAATCCTATCCAAACCTTTCAAACTAAGTTTGATAGCGGACACACTCGAAACGGAATTTATGGCACAAGTCCAATCCAAACATCTGACCTTGACTATTCACAACCACGCAAGTGAAGTAGTGAACGGCGACAAGAACCGCATTTTGAGCATAGGCGGTAACCTGCTTTCCAATGCTATTAAATTCACAGACAGCGGTATCATCACGCTGACAACCCGATACAAGGACGGTGTGTTTACGCTGACGGTGGAGGATACGGGTACGGGCATCAGTGAAGGACAAAAGGAACGGATATTCGAGCCTTTCGAGCGGTTGGGCAATGCTGCCACGCAGGACGGTTTCGGGCTTGGTCTTTCCATCGTGAAACAGCTTGTGGAACTAATGGACGGGAGTATATCAGTGGAAAGCGAAAAGGAAAAAGGCAGCAAGTTCACTGTTGTTCTTCCATTGCCGAAAACCGAAGAAACCGTAGCGGACATGAAGAAAGGACAGGTGCAAGACATAATTTCAAATTACAGCGTAATAGTGATAGACAATGACCTTGTAACACTCGGCATGATACGGGATATGCTTGTGCAGAACGGCATAGGCTGTGATACTTGCCTGACGGTAGAAGAATTGACGGACAAAATGCGCGGCAAGGATTATGACCTGCTGATAACCGACCTGAAAATGCCGGAAGTGAACGGTTACGAGATACTGGAATTGCTGCGCACGTCCGACATCGGCAACTCGCGCTCTATTCCCGTTGTGGCTGCAACGGCGGCTGGGTTTATCAGGGAAGAAGAACTGCAATCGGCAGGGTTCACCGCCATGCTCGGTAAACCGTTCTCCATTGCCGAACTACTGAATGTAGTAAGCCAATATGCCAATAAAGAGCATAGACAACTGCTCGACTTATCGGCTTTGCTCACCTTTGGCGACAGGCGACATACATTGGAACGGTTGGTAACGGAAACGGAGAAAGAAATGGATGAAGTGCAGAAAGCGGCGAAAGAGAAAAACATGGAGGCATTGGATGGCTGGGTACACCACCTTAGAAGTTCATGGATGCTGATGAAAGCCGAACATCCGTTGCAGGAATTATATGCCGTAATTCACAGCAACAGTCCAACGGACGGAGAGATAGCCCATGCCGTCCAAAAGGTATTGGCACAAGGCAAGCTGATTGTGGACTTGGCAAGAAAGGAGATGGAACGATGGGAAGAATAATTGTAGTGGAGGACAACCTCACTTTCTCCGACTATGTCTGTGGATTGTTGGAAAGCAAAAGCTTCCAGACCGTCAGCACTTCCACTTGCAACGGGGCACGCAAGCTGTTCACCAAGATGTGTGAGGACGACATCGTGCTTGCCGACCTACGCCTGAACGACGGTGACGGCATCTTGCTGTTAGATGAACTTCGCAAACAAGGGAAACGCAATCCCTACATCATCATGACGGACTATGACGAAGTGCCAACCGCCGTCCGGTCGATGAAGTCGGGTGCGGAGGATTATATCCCGAAGAAGCTAATTGAAGACAATCTCTTTCCTCTCCTGAAAACCTTACAGAAAAGGACAGAACGGTACGAAACGCCCATTCACGAGCGGCAGAGTGCGGCTTTCCGTGAAATAGACCACAAGATAAAATTGGTCGCACCAACCAACATGAGCGTGTTGGTGCTGGGCGAGAACGGAACGGGAAAGGAGCACATTGCCGAAAAAATACATACAATGAGCAAACGGGCAGGCAAGCCTTTTGTCGCTGTAGACTGCGGCTTACTGTCGAAAGAGCTTGCCGCGTCCGCACTGTTCGGACATGAGAAAGGAGCGTTTACAGGTGCGGATGCCAAACAGAAAGGTTATTGGGGGGAAGCCGACGGCGGTACGCTGTTCCTTGACGAGATAGGCAACCTGCCAGCCGAAGTACAACAGATGATGCTCCGGGCATTGGAAACCAAACGGTATAGACCCATAGGCGGCAACAAGGAAAAGGCAGCAGACGTGCGCATCATAGCCGCCACCAACGAGGATATGCAGTCTGCAATCGCCGAAAAGCGTTTCCGTCAGGACTTGTTCCACAGGATAAAGGAATACACGTTGAACATACCGCCGTTGCGTGAGTGCTGTGAGGACATCATGCCGCTTGCGGAGTTCTTCCGTGAACTTGCCAACAAGGAGTTCGGCAAACAGGTGAAAGGCTTTGACGCGGAGGCAAGAAAGCGGATGCTCGTCCATCTGTGGGACGGCAACGTGAGAGAACTGAAAGGTACGGTACGCTCGGCGGTGCTGTTCACCGACGGGGATACGATAACGGCTGACAAACTGAATTTTGAAGAACCATTGTTGTCGGGCGAAACATCCTTGTCCTTGAAGAATGTGGAAATGGAAAAGAAACAGATAATCCGTGCTTTGGAGCAAGCGAATGGCAACCGCTCGTTGGCAGCTCTGTTACTCGGCATCGGGCGAACTACCCTGTATAACAAAATGAAAGAGTACGGCATTAAGTACAAGGAATAAGACACGATTACCGCAGGTCAGAAACAGGTTGCCCGACTTCGGAGGAGCAACCAAGCGGCAAGGCTTTCGGGGAGTAACCCGAAAGGTTTTGAGTAACTCAAAACATACCTTGCTGCTGCCACTTTTCGGCAGTAACCGAAAAGCCTTCGGGTAACTCGAAGGACACCTTGCTGATTTCTCGTGAAATCAGTAATCCGTCAGCAAACGGATTGGAACAAGTGTTGTTATTTCGGCTCTCAATGCACGTTTCCCGATACCGATGCTGCCAGAAGAAAGGGAATAGAGGGATGAGAAAGCAAGAGAGTAGTTATATCCGTATGAATGCCTGCAAGCCTACCTGCGTGTGGGTTCTCGTGAATGCAAATGCGTGCGGACATACACACGCTGGCCTGCAAGCCTGCCCGCACTCTGACCTGCCCGCCTTCCTACTTGCCTGCCGACCGGTCTGCCTGCGTGCCTGCCTGCCGGCACACAGACAGGCGCGCAGGCAGGCTATTCGTAAACAAGCAGGCTCAAATACAATGTGGAAACGGTATTGAATTAAAAGCAGGACAGTGCTACTGATTTTCATCAGCAAGATGCGCAGCAAATGTACAATAATGATAAGATGTTTGATTTTCTCTATTTTTCAGAGGAATAACTTTGGCAATAAGGAAGAAAAAAACTACTTTTGCAAATGAGAAAAGCGTTCTTTTGATTGATGCAGAACATTGCAGAATAGAGAAGCCCGCTGGTTTCCAAATCGTTACCTGTTAAGCTGACAATCTTTGTAAGTTCTTTGTTTTCAATGGGTAAGAAGAATTGATATGTCTTCTTTGATGAAAGCTGATTTTCTTGGTGATGCCGCATTCCTTTATCATCTTTCCCATACGC
>OGPJ01001482.1_pt1 | contig 16290 bp, 20 predicted proteins | sample 1552831 | NCBI WGS metagenome assembly OGPJ01 (sample SAMEA2579914, study PRJEB22360) | human gut metagenome | biome: human gut; feature: human-associated habitat; material: faeces | place: Denmark | collected 2008/2010
CGGGTGTGGCAGAATTTCCGCCAATACGCCGATTGAGGGCAGCGGATACCCGCATAGCCTTGCCTGCCTGAGAGCTATCCGACGATTTGCACAACGGTAAAGAGAAGTAGAAATTTGCCGCTTCAATTCGCGTATTGACCAATCGGAGTTGATAGTATTCTTTTCATAGAAACTATATTTGTCTGGGTCTGCAATCGTCAGCAGTTCGCAATAATGCGACCAACTCAATTTGCCAGACAGTGTCTGTTAAATTTGATAACAGAGCCCCCTCGTGAGGATCGACCTCATGAGGGGGCGCGTATATGCAGCGTTATATGAGCAAGAATGTTTTGTTTGAAAATTGAACAACATGAAACTCAACGCGCCATTCAATATCTTCCGCCACTGGCTCAAAATGCAGCGCGGAGCAAACAGCGTGTAGATGTCCTTGAGCGTTCTTTCCGAACACAACTGCGGCTGGGCCAACCGCGCCGCCAATAACGCCGACACAGGCAATATCGTTTTGGGCCTCCGGCGCATAGTGGTCAGCACACGGGGTGATTTCCAAAGGCCTGTCGCCCTCAGCACAATCGCAGATTGAAATATCATCGTCCGGTTCAGGAGAAAGGGTATAGCTCATGGCGGTAAAATGTGTTGGGTAGAACCAGCGGTTCGAGTCAAATTGTTCTTGAGAAATTGTCTGTTGCTCCAATTCCTGCACAGTCAATGTGTATTCGGTTCCGCTGACTGGATGGGAAAAGGAAAACGAATCGCCGGGAGCGTGTGTCCTAAAATGCGGGCCGGGTACGTGGCACGGCTGCTGCTCCATCGTAATGGAAAGTGATTTTATTTCAGGGCGGCGTTTTCTGCCCCACAGATAAGACTCCCTGTAAATCATCCAGCCGTAGGAGTCGTCTAAGCCATAATGCGTGGCTGCTGCTTGCGCCACTTTCTCGTTTGCTACTCCATCCGGCAAACATGGAATGATGCCTACTGCACAGCCGTGAGAAGATTGCAGTGTCTTTCCGTTCAGCTCTATTTTAGCGCTGAAATCAAGGCCAAGCGGATTTTCCAGCTCCATCTGCATCTGCTGTTCCTGCGTAAAGTTTTCCGCTGAATCATTCTCAGCAGTCAGGTTCCATTTTGCTATGAAACTGCGGATGTCCTCCGCTTCGGCACGCATACAGAAATCCACGACCAGACCCTTGCTGCAAGAATACACCGCAGGGATAACCCAATGATGCCCCGCCCAGTCAAATTGCTTATTCAATTTGATTTCTGTCCCAGCACGGTCTCTTCCCGAATGCCCCCAGAAATTTCCCTCAAAGTAGACTTTCCATTCCGGAGCAGTCGGTTCTGCCGCAGGATTCATGTCAACATCGTAGTAGTCCTCTGTATACTTGATTTTCCCGTAATCAAAGGATGCTTGCAGCTCTTTGAGATACACCCACGGATGCTCCATCGGAGTCAATTTCAGCCGTGCAGCGACTTCAGACAACACTACCTGCTGTGCTTGTGTCGGCGGATTATTCCGCGAGAAGGCTTCAAATTGTGCTTCCTCCCACATCCAAGCCTGCTCCAGTGCCGCTACATCGCCGCAGGCAAGAAGCAGCCTCAAAAAGTCTGCAAAATCTTTCGACAAAGGGTGAACAAAATCAGGCGCGGGGTTCATGGGACTGACAGCAAAGACCATACCGCCGAATCCTCGTATAAAGCAAAAGTGGATACCATCCACGCCTGCCCAACCAAATATAGAGGCACCTTTCGGTGTGCAGAAGTAAGGGTTATTATCTTCACGACGTTCTACCCCCACAGGAGAAAGGTCAATTCCACTCCGCAAAAACTTCTGAAATGTTTTATCCATAATTGTCTCCCTGAATTCCCGTTTGATAACCTTAGTTACAGTAATTATAAGCGAAGAAGTGCTACTGCACAAGAGTTTCGCGCAGAGTCACTCTCCTATTGCTTCGGTGGCAGTGCCAAGGCCAGCACATAGCATTCCGTACCTGAGGTCACAAAATGTTCATACCCTCCGTTTGCTGGACGTGTTATAATATATTTGAAAATCATCGTTTAGGGCAGCGAGGGGAGTGATAACATGGGCTTGGAAAAAGCCATTGCATCCGGCCAAGAGCACCGCAGGCCGTACCACGGCGCGAAGGCGGTGTGCTTCAACTGCCGTAACCATGGCACCTGCGATTATTGCAAGAGCAATCGGCTACACAGCACACGCAGGCGCGAGGCGGCGGCAGATACGCAGCAAAGGGAATATAATAGCTATAACTGCGGCGGGGAGGACTCCGCCGCAGATGCTTTTACGAGAGCCGCCCTGCCGTTCTGACAAAGAAAGACATGGGCATCGTTACATGGCCCCCTGTTATGGCGGGTGCAAATCTCGAAATCAATCGAAATCACAAAAAATGAGCGAGTTTTTCGAGCACCATCACATTTCATGAGCGAGTTTTACTTGTAGTTGCACAAAAACCGACATTAGTGGATAGCTGCAGAGAGGGAACTGTAGCAGTTGCTTTTTATGAGAGCCCTCTGCAAAAGCACAAGCCGGTGATCCGCGCAGTCGCGCAGATCACCGGCTTGTTTCCCAAAGCTGCACTTATTTATTGTCGTCAACATACTCCCTGTGTCCATCGGGATATAGCAAATAGGCAGCCTTTCTCTCTGCGTCGTAGCGTGCCACGGGGATGTCCCTCATCTTGGCACGCTGGTAGGCTTCAAAGGCCACGGACGAAATACGGCGGTCCATCTCAGCGTCATCTTCTTCATTGTCCAGTTCTTCGAGCGTGTGGCGCTTCGAGTCGCCCCGTGTATAGCCCAAGGCGGCCATCAACTCAGGTACGGAGTCAAACGAGCCGGACAGGTCCTCGCCCCTCTCGGCGGCAGCCATCGCTGCCTGAGTCACCGCGTTAGGCACTTCCATGTCGTATGGAAATCTTCCCGCTTGGACGACAGTCGCCGCAAAAAGAGTAAATGCCTCTTCAAGCGACAGATTATATCGGTCGCAGATGGCCGCCAGTTGTTCCCTGATGCCACTTTCCAATTCAAAGGTTATTGTTGTCTTCATCCGCATCGCCACCTCCTGTACCGTTATTATACCATGCGTAAGGCGCTGCAGGAAAGAGGCTCTTAAAGAAGCAGGTGATCTGCGCCGATGGCGCAGATCACCTGCCTTGTCTGCTCAGGTAGAGGAGTCATCTTCACTCATAGCCTTGTCGATGGCCCGGTTGATGTAGGCGTTTACGGATTCACCCTGCTGGGCCGCGTGAGCCTGAATGACCTCCTTTTTGCCCTTGGGCATACGGACTTTAATTTCGTCATAGTTGTTCTTAACGTACTTGTTGACAGCACGTTGCTGTGCCTTTGAAACGGCCATAAACGCTCTCCTTAAACTATATCAGTTCCATATTATTCTAATCGAAAAGCTATACTGGGTGCAATATACAAACTGCACATATAATGTACCCAATATTTGTTTGTTTTACCTATTGAATATTGTACCCAATATGCTATAATAAGTATACAAAATAAAACAGCGGCAGTCAAGGGAAGCGCCAACTCCCCTTGACCTGAGCAGGTGAAGTGACCACCTACACAACGGAAAAAATCCGCACCGCAGGGAGTAGTATATCCTATTTTCAAGGGATTTGCAAGCCTTCCCTGCGGACGGATGCTCCGTCTCCTTGTCGTTTTTCGACGCACCGTGTAGGGATTATCCTGCACGGTGTTTTGTTTTGAATACGACGAAAGGAGCACGCGAGATGTACGAGGACGACAAGTACAAGGTAACGATTGATGTAACCGACTACGAATGGAAAGAACTCCTTCACATGTGCATTGACCTGCATATGTCGCCGGACGCGCTGGCAACGGCGTTCTGCAAGGAAGTTATCCGCCAGCAGGCCCTGCTGCGAATCATCGCAGCCGCGCTGGAGGAGAAGTACGATGGGATGCTGGACGACATCCGTGAGCTGTGAGAGCAGCGCCACCTACCTGAAAAAATACGAAAGGACTTAGAACTATGAACAACGGAAAGAAGACTCCTATCGGGGAGGCAATCATCCAGAATAACCCCACCGGCTACGGCCTGTTTGCAGGCATCGGCGACAATTTCAACAGTATGGGACAGGTCATTTGTGAGCTGGCGGACGATGCCATTTCCAACCTCCGCGCCAACTGCAGCGACCCAGACCTATCCATGACGGTGGTGCTGTCGTTTGAGAATTTGGGTGACGCTGTGAGAATCGGTGTGGTAGACGGCGGCACGGGCATCTCCGACCTGAACAGTGCCCTGACCATCGCTTGTCGGGATGGAGTGCAGACCCCGCTGAATGAGCACGGCTTTGGCCTGAAGCACGCTCTGGCCTCCTGCGACAGCGGCCCAACGCAGGAGTGGGTCATCCGTACCCGCACGAAGAAGGACGCGCAGAAGAACCGCTACCGGGAGGTCACGGCGCCCTACTCTATGGGAACCTCCGAGAACGACAAGCCCATGAAGGTTCGCTTTTACTCAGGTACGGGCGGGCTGCCTCACCGGACCGGAACGGCCATCTCCGTCCGCTGCCCCATGGTGAAGTTCCGCACGGTCAAGCCCGACCGCAAGGCTGCTTCCTCCGATTTTCACAGCCTCGTGCGTTATGTCATCGAGGAATTGCGGTATGTCTACGCCGGCGTGCTGGCAGACACCGGCATCACCATGGAAGTGGTGGAGATCAGCGACGGCGTGGAGAAGCACCACGTCCTGACACCGCTGCTGCCGGCATGGGAGGACGGCACAGTGACGGATTACGGCGATGTTCCCTGCGACCTCGGCGGCGGCCCGCTGACCATCCGCTGCAAGTATGGTAACATCCTGCCCACCAAGGCCAATGCCGTTTACTATAAATGCAACATGAGCTCCAGCGGCGTAGAGTTGCGTATCAATGGTCGCGCCATTGAACACGGCCTCTTCGATAGGGTTTGGGGGGAAGCGGTCCACCCCAGCCAGAACCGCTTCTTGGTGCAGGTGGATTTGATTACGGATAGCTCCGCCGCGCTGCCTGCCACGAAGAACACCAAGACGTCCTTCTGCGAGGCCGACCCGCGCCTGAAGAATCTCCTTAGTTGGATTGCCTCTTATGTACCTGCCCCGGCCAAGGATGTGGACACCCTTGAAGCGCGGTACATCCGCGAGCTGACTGCCAAGCGGGAGAGCGACCCCAACGCCCTGCGGGTGAGCCGCGAGGAGCCTGTATTCCAGAAAAACGGGTTGAAAGCCAAGGTAGACCTGTTCGTGGGATTTGTCAACGGTGTTACCATCTATGAAGCAAAGTCGGGTAGGACGAAGGCTCTCGACCTCTACCAGCTCCGTATGTACGTAGACGGCTGTGCGCTGGACAATAAGCCCGTGGATGAGGCGGTGCTGATTGCCAAGAGCCACCCTGCGGAGGTGCGGGAGCTGCGGGACATCCTGAACGGTCTCGCCGCGCCTGACGGACGTCCCTATAATTTCCGTTTGGCAACTTGGGATGAAGAGGGTATTGTCGTCCAGCAGAGCGCGTAAGGAGTGAAGGGAAAAGTGTGCAATGATTGCACACTTTTACAGGAGAAATATATGATTATCAGAAACGCTATCAAATGCAGGAAATGCGGAGAGGTTATCGAGTCCATCTCCTCGCATGATTTCAAGACCTGCTCGTGCGGCACCTGCGCTGTGGACGGCGGTCACAATTACCTGCGGCGGTCTGCGCCATCACTGGACGACTTCATCGACTTGAGTGTTGTCGAGTTGGAAGAGCCCTCGGACACGCTGTTCTTCTCGTGAAAGCAGAGCAGCAGATCGCGGCGATGCCGCGATCTGCTGTATCACTTCAGTATATCATCCACAATGGCCGCCACGTGGTTGAGCTGCACGGCGTTCAGGCGTTTCAGGCGGGACATCATTTCGGAGGCCTCTTTTGGTGCCTGCGTGTCGAAGTCGAAGAAATCGCAGGGGGAGATGTCGAGGTACTCGCAGATATAGAAAAAACCAGTCATGGAGGGCAGCGTCTTCCCGCTTTCGATGTTGCTGATGTAGCCGGTGTTCTGTCCGAGAGCGAGGCTCATTTCACGCGCCGACACCCCTTTTTGAACTCGGAGTTGGGCCAGCCGCTTCCGCAGGGCGTTGTCATATCCGTAACAGTTCATCCATACCACCTCAACGATATATTGTAACCGCTATATTTTCAATTATGTTTGATTTGCACCACCGCAAGTGCTATAATGCTGGTTACAAACCCGACCGGTGCGTTGATTTGGCGGAATAAAAACGATAGCACGAATAATGCGCGGCAAATGCCGCGCACAGGGAAAGGACGAAAGAAAGATGAAAATTGCGAAGCAAATCATTGGGTTTCTGCTTGCCCTGTCGCTGCCGCTGGTGCTGATCGCCTGCGGCGATGGTACGGATACCCCCAAAAGCGGCGGCAGCAAGCGGCAGTATGACGATTCGATTCCTGCAGAACTGGAGGGGGACAAGTACAACCTACACAACTATTCGTTGGAGACAGCAGACGGCATTTACTATGATGCAAATGGGGAGAGAATGGGGGACGCCGCAGATGGCGTGGCGCACACCAAGAACTACCGCAACGACGTTACGGTCTCCTGCAAGCTGGCATCCGGGTACACCGTCACGCTGGGCATGGGCGATGCCAGCGTCGGAACCGGCGCCATCTACCTGAACCCCACCACGGACAACCCAAAGGGAACCACCTACCTTTGGAGTAAGTACAACCACAAGACGAACAGCAGCATGACCGGCAGGGTCGAATTCGATTATGAGGCGGAGAGAAAAACGACCGAGACCACCTATGCGGAAATTGTGGATGAGGGCATCCAAAACATCTTTGAGCGATATGAAAATGATTATGCCGGCAATGAAGGTATGGTCGGGCTGGACATGAGTTATAAGGGTACATACAAGTATGGCGCGGCATGGACGCACAATTTCTTCTATTCGGAAGAGCTGTCCCTAAAGAGAGGTTTCGACGCCTACCGAAATGACGAGTTCATTTTGGAGCTGTATGAAAACGGAACACACAAAGAAATGGGGATTATCCGCGTTTCCATCCTTTATGACGGTACGAATGACCAGTATTATCTTGCCGGTGTCAGTGAATTGGTAGATTCATCTGCGGACCAAGCAGCTTCTTGAATACACTGCGGAGAAAGGAACTATGACAATGAAAAAGATGAAGAATTTTATGGCCCTGCTGCTGGCTCTGGTGATGACCATGAGTTTGGTGGCCTGTGGCAACAAGACCAGCGAGGAAACCAAGACCGGCGAGGAAATCGGATGCTACGTGCAGACGACTGAGACCGGAGAAAAGGTTCTGGTGGACAAGGACGGCAAGGCAGTGACCGACTTCACGCTGGATGCGGACGGCAATGTGCTGGATGCGGATGGCAATGTGGTCGTCAAGGCGGAGGATATCACCGCTTATGTCGAGCAGTCCGGAAACGTGACAGATGAAAAGGCAGAGGAGCCCAAGGTCGATGATGCTCAGAAGACCGAGGATAAGACCGATGCCAAGGATGAGGTCAAGGCCAACGATAAGAAGACCGAGACCAAGGTTGACGAGTCCAAGAAGGATGAGCAGAAGCCCGCTGACAATAAGCAGGATACATCCAAGGCGGATACCAAGACCGACACGAAGCCTGAGGTTAAGCCGGAGCCCCAGAAGCCCGCAGCACCCAGCTACGATAACGGTTCTCTGACCACCGCACAGGTGAAGGAGCTCCAGCGTTGGTACGGCGTCGGCGCGGACGGTCAGTGGGGTGCGGGTTCCAAGAAGGCAGCCGGCGGTCGTACCGCTGACGAGGCTTGGGCCTACTACCAGAACAACAAGCAGACTACCACGCCTGACAAGCCCTCCGGCGGCAACGGTGGCAGCACCACTCCCAGCAAGCCCTCTGACGACAACACAGGGTCCACTGGCGGCGGGTCTACTACTCCCACTGAACCTACCAAGCCCACCAAAGCGAACATTGACCGTGAGAAGGCAATGCGTGTTGGCAACGAGTACGCCATCAGCATTGGTTTTACCGACAACTGGGATGGTGCATCCAGCTATTTCCCTCCTATTTTTCTGGAGCGTGATTGTCCTGAGTCCTGTTGGAATCAGGAGTGGGTCGAATCTACAATAAAGCAGGCTGTTGACTATGTGAAAGAACGTGTTGATGCTGCGGGCCGTTGGCACCCCGAAGACCCTCGCTACGTTATGAGTATCAACTGTGTCGTCAACTGGAACGCCTCTGCCGGGTACCATGAGATTTACGTTTACTACGCAGCGTAACAAGTTTCAATTAAGTCAGAAAAGCAGCGGCATAGCCGCTGCTTTTTTTTACGCCTCCTGCAAGAAAAAGATGCTGATGCTTATTGTTCGGCTGAAATTTTGCAGCTTCAGATGTGTTGACAATATAATCGAATATGCTACTATGGGATTATGGAGAGCGTCGGCCTCTCGATTTTTTCACACCTCGAACTTGGCAAAATATCACGTTTGTGTAATAGTCGATTGACCGGTTAATCTTCAAAATTCTTGAAAGGAGATTTCAAAAACCATGAAACACAAGAAGCTGCGTGGCGTAGTAGCTATGGTGCTGACGCTGGTGATGGTGGTTGGATTGCTCCCGACGTCCGTGTATGCAGCGGATGCGGATGGCGGCAGCAATTCGGTCGTTATCGAAAGTGTTTCTGACCCTGTAGAAGTATCAAGTGAAAATTAAAGCCACCTGCCGGAGAAGCAGGTGGCTCTTTTGCTATGCGAAGCGAGATGTGGGTTAAGGCTCAGGCACGCGAAACCCTCCGCTGCTGCACGGAGATCAGCAGCGTGCGGAGATGCATCCGCATGGGGACTCAGTTGGGGCGTGGCAAGCTAAGGTATGCGCCTTCCGACTGTGCCGAGGGCGCAAGAAGCATCTCAAAGCATAGCTGGTGCGTTGTGAATAAACTCCCGATGCAAAAAAGCATTATGCAGTTGACTTTCACGCTGGTTTTGCCGTATAATATCAGCGTGAAAGTTGGTGATAGGCTTGAAAAACGATGTAATCGAAAAACTGTCTCTTGAAAACCAAGGCGTTCTGAAAACCTCCGATGTTTTGGCTGCCGGTGTCACGAAAGACGCTTTCTATCGGTATATAAAGGAACGTGGGCTGGAAAAGGCCGCACACGGTGTTTATGTGTCTCCCGATGTGTTCCCGGATGAGATGTACCTGCTGCAAGCGCAGTTCCCAAAAGCAGTCTTCTCACATGAAGCGGCGCTATATCTGCACAACCTCGCCGAGAAGGAGCCGCTGCCGTTTTCTGTTACTGTTGCGGCAAATTACAACAGCAGAGGATTGGTGGAAAAGGGTGTAAAGGTCTATTATACAAAAGCGGACTGGTATGCCATGGGTATCTGTCTGATTTCTTCAAATGGCGGCCATTTTGTCCGTGCCTATGATATGGAGCGGACGATTTGTGATATAATCCGCAAGCGGTCAGACATGGACAGCGCAGCATTCAACTATGCAATAAGGGAATATATGAAAAAGAAAGACAAAAATCTTGTCAACTTAAGCCATTATGCATCGGTCATGCGAATGGAAAAACAAGTGAACGAGGTGATGGGGGTGTTGTTCTGATGATTAAGACTTCACGGCAGCTTAAGGACAAAGTCCGAAACATGGCACGAGGAGATAGTGCCAAGGCACAACTACTGATACGCAATTATGGTATGGAACGATTCTTAGAGCGAGTATCTCTGTCGGAGCATAGGGATAATTTCATCTTAAAGGGCGGGATGCTTGTATCTGCCTTGGTGGGCCTTGAAAACCGCGCCACTATGGATATTGATACGAGTATTCGCAATATGCCGCTGGATACGATAGCCGCAAAAGCAATGGTTGAAGAAATCATTGCTGTGCCTGTTGATGACAATATCCGCTTTGAAATCAATGATTTTGGGACGATTATGGATGATGCGGAGTATAGCGGTGTCCGTATTTCCCTCAATGCGTTTTTAGACGCAACTCGAATACCGCTGAAAATCGATATATCCACGGGAGACGCGATTACGCCAGCCGCTGTCAACTACCAATACAAGTTGATGTTCGAAGAGAGGTATATCACTCTTTGGGCGTATAACCTTGAAACGGTGCTGGCGGAAAAGATAGAAACGGTATTGTCGCGCTCGGTTCTGAATACGCGGCTGCGCGATTTTTACGATTTGTATGTTTTGCAGGATACAGGACTGGAGATTGACAAAGCCACCCTTGCGGCAGCCCTTACTGCGACTGCCCGCAAACGAGGCAGTGAGCAGGCACTGGCACTATATGAGCGAACGCTTGATGAAATCCGAATAAGCCCCCTGATGCGGGAACAATGGGAAAGATACCAAGGAAAAAACAACTATGCAGCAAGTATTGTTTGGGATGATGTGATAAGTGACATTCGTGCTCTTTGCGATGACTGCTGCAAGTAGCGCCTATTCATGAGGTACACGCTTTGCGCCCGTACAGGGGCTCAGACGGGTGGATAAGCGTGGGCTACCCGTATGCTCCTTGTCCTACAGGCCCTCGCAGTACGGCTCAGAAAAGCTCTAAAGGACAGTTGATGCTTCGCAGAAGACTCTCAGGCAAAAACAGGAAGGAGTGGAACTCCTTCCTGTTTTTGCCTTCTATTTTCATTTATAGATTTCGCTATCGACCTCACCGCAAAAAGCTGTTCAGATTAGATGAAGCCTCAGGCACGCGAAGCACTTCGCCTGCGCCGGTGATCAGCGGCGTGCGGGGGTGCGTCCGCACAGGGGGCTCAGGTAGGGCGTGGTAAGCGCGAGATGCGCTGCCCTGCCTGAACCCGTTGCGGCGCGGCACAGCGGGGCTGGGGCGAATATGCGGGCTGTGCAGATCAAGCGGATGCTCCGCGTTCGCTCCGCACCATGCGTAAGGGATAGCCGTCATTGTGGGCGGTCTTACAGACAATGTGCGCCGTACTCGCCCAGCCATTGTCGCGGGCAAAGCTCCTCAGTACGTTCTGCAGGTTGGTGATGCGGCTCTGCCCATCGCTGCATGTATCCCTGTGACACGACAGAGTGAGCGTCTGTGCGCCTTCAAGGAGGGCGTTCCAATAAGGCGCAACCGGCCAGCGGGACTTGTTGCTGTCTGTAGGGTTAGGCTGCAGAAACACGAGGTACTTTTTGAGAACGGAGGAAAAAATGCACGGGATGGATAAACCGGACTTCACAACGGTATCAGCATAAGCGTCCCGAAGCTGCAGCTCTACACGAATCCAATGCGTCCCCAAGCTGCCTTGCTCGGCATCCTTGTCATAGATGCGAATGTTCGTACAGGAACCCTTCGCGCCGAAATAAAGGGACATTCCCATGATATTCTCCTTGTGGGAGCGATGCTCCGCAGTATAGGAGAGAAGGGAACGGTAATTGGCCACGTCGCGGTCGCGCTTCATGCGCTGCATATCAAGGATACCAGTGTGGTCATCAAAAGCGATGTCCAACCGCGTCATGTGGCCTTCTCCGCTGCGAATAATTCCGAAGAGGTCGGCCCAACCGATAGAAGAAAGATTTTCAAATTCCCGGCAGCCCTGAGATGTCAGGGTGACAAACGCGCCGCGTTCGTTGTAGTTGTCATAAGCAATGGAGATGTTCCCCGCTCGCTGGATGTGCGCGTACGGATAGTGCCCTGCCCGCATTGTCCAAGTAGAGGATGAAAGCCCAAGTTCGTTGATGGCCTCCGGCACCGTCTTGGTGTCCCACACAAACGATACATAGTCGATAGTAATGGTGTTGTTACTACTCATAAAATCAGCTCCTTATTGTTTTAGTTGTTTCTTTGTACTCGTTACCCCTCTGTTAGTGAGGGGGAGCCAGACGCGGATTGAAGATCCGCGTCTGGCTCGGACAAGATTGCCTTTATCCAACAGCACCGACCCCTTTCTGACTCATCACCTCGACCCATCTTTCGAGCCCATCAGCGGAGATGACAACGCGCCCACGCAAATGAAACGCAGGGAAATCGGGCATCTGGGCGAGTTTATAAACTGTGGGGCGAGAAACGCCAAGAACGTTGGCAACCTCTTGGATAGAAAGCGTTAGTTTTTTCATAGAAACCTCCATGCGTAAAAATTTTGCCATTTGATTTTATGATTATATAATATTACAACACGATTATCATGTCAATAGGAATTTTACAAAGATGAATATATTTTAATGTGTTGACATTTCCTGTGTTTGTGGTATAATTAAGGCATCGACGGAATGGAGGTAAAATACATGGTGGGACCTGTATTCGTTCGTGAGACCAATGACTTTGCGGGAAGGTTTAACGAGCTACTCATGCATAATCAGGAAACGGCGGTAACGGCAGCAACTCGACTTGAAGTTTCTCCCGCAGTAATCACCAAGTGGCGACAAGGAAAGTCTATTCCAAGCGGGGAGTACATTAAGAGAATTGTAGAAACGTATCATGTATCGGCGGATTATTTGCTTGGCGTGATAGATACACCTACCCGCCGTATATCCGATGATGAAGTTTCTAAGTACACGGGACTGAGCCCCAGCGCAGTTGAGGCATTACATCGTATTTGCAGCTCTGCGCGAAAAGAGAGCCAAGATGGTTCAATGAGCTTCTATAATTTCCTCAGCGGAGAAAACCTTGAAAGCATTTTGGGTAAATTTAGAGATATTGAGAGTGCGATATCTCAAGTACAAAAAGTGATGCCAAACACAGAGGGAGCTGCTGGGAAAGACGCTAAAGAACTACGCTCTTTACGAATTAAATTTGAAAAACAGTATTTGGAGAATAGAATTTGTGATGCTTTGGCATATATTGAAATGTTGTGCGTTACAGCTACAGGCTGCGACGTGGTTTCTCCGTTTGTGACTATTGAGCCGGGGTCGGGACTTCCGCTGTTCTTTGCAGAAGCAGAGAGAAAAATCGCTTCTTATACGCGAGTGGATGACAACGGCAACGAATACTGGAAATAAATAATTACTGTATCCTTCATCCTAAGATTATCTTTTAATTAAAAAACAACCCTTTCCAATATTGATTTTCCCCTTAGCACCTTGGCTGCGATGCCGTATGTTTGAATACATTTTTTTGGAAAGGATGAAGGACTATGAACAAAAAGTGTTCTGACAGAGACGGTATTAGCGCTTTCAAGCGGAAAGACGGTCGTTATGAGGCTCGCGCCCTTGATACGCGGCGGTTCGGCAGCGATGGCAAAAGTAAATACAAGAGCTTCTATGGTGCAACAAAAAAGGAGGCGATGGACAAAGCCATCGCCTTCCTCTACGAAGTCAAACAGGGCTCCTACTGCGATAATAGCACAACAACGGTTGCGGAGTGCGTAAATGAGTGGTTCGAGAAAAGAATTAAAACGAAGCGGGAACCGCTGACCGTTGCGAGTTATATCGGGATTATCAAAAATCATATCAACCCTAATTTGGGCGGGATTCGTGTGCAGAGCTTGCAGCCGGGCGACATCGAAGATATGGCAGAAACACTGTCAAAGAAAAAGCTCTCCCCGAAGACCGTCAAGAACGTCATCACGGTGCTCCATACGGCTTTAGCCTATGCCATTAAGAAGGGTATCATTGCCAAAAATCCCTGCGAAAATTTAGACATTGAAAAGTGTAAAAAACATAAAATTACTCCGCTGCTCGACGGTGAAATCCCGGCATTTCTGAAGGCCATCGAAGCGGACTCAGAGTTCAAAAACGCTTACGCGTTTTGCCTTTACACCGGTTTACGCGAGGGCGAATGTCTTGGACTCACATGGGACAAGGTGGACCTCAAAGGCGGGTGCATTTCCATTGAGCAGCAGCTCCAGAAAGACCGCCAGAAGAGCGGTACATACTTCATCAAAAATGCGACAAAAACGAAGAAGACACGCACCGTTTACTTGACAGAAGATGCGGTAGCCTGCTTGGAAAATGAGAAAAAACGGCAGGAAGAAAACGCGAAGCTGGCTGGCGAATTGTGGGACAACGAGTGGAACTTGGTTTTCACAAACGACCTTGGCCGGTATATAGTCCCGATGACATTTTACAAGCACTTCAAAAGAATTGCCGAAAAAATTGGCCGTCCGGATTTGCGCCCCCACGACCTGCGGCACACCTTGGCCACCGTTGCGATCGCCAGCGGCTCGGATGTGAAATCCCTGCAGGACATGCTGGGCCACACCACGGCAGCGATGACGCTTGACGTGTACGCCCATCCTTCGGACGAGCGGCAACGCGAGGTGGTGGGCGGTATACAGGAACGGTTTAGAGGACTCGCCAAAGGCGAGGAAAAACAGGGTCAGTAACCACGTTTGTGGTCAAAATCATGGTCAAATCCCCATTTTGACGCAGAAGAAAACCCTGTAACCGGCATGGTTACAGGGTTTTTCACTGGCGCAGTGGGAGGGATTCGAACCCTCGTGCCGCTTTTGACGACAACACGATTTCCAGTCGTGCTCGTTATGACCTCTTCGATACCACTGCATATATTCAGTTCTGCGACGAACAGCACTGACTATTATAACAAAAAAAGCGGCCTTGTCAAGATAGAATTCCCGGAAAACGCCGCTTTTTTTACACAGAGCGGCGGCGGAAGGAGCGTTCCCCTCCGCCGCCTGCCTGTGCGATACCTCAGTGCAGCATGGACGTGACAGTGACCAGCGCCGAGTCCAGAGCGTTACCCATCCGCTGCATGGCCTTGCCAACAGCGGTTTTTCTGGCCTTCGGGTAGGGATGCGCCGCCATGTCCGCCGCAGAACTGATGCCCCCCCCATGCCCGCCGCCGCGCCGGCCACCATGCCGACGCATACGCCCCGCAGGAATGCGGTCATGTTCATCTTACATCACTCCTTTTCCGTACAGTGGCAGTATCTCCTGTTCACGGAAAAAAACACGCGGTGTTTCTTGCCAAATCCCCCTGCGCCGCGTTATAATATCATTTAATGTATTTTTCACGACACAAAGGAGGACGCTTCCATGTCCGTTACTGTTTTGCAGCAGCGCATCCGCGAGAAGAAGACGCCGCTGGCACTGGGGCTTCGGCCGGAGCCGGATAAGCTCAGTCCCAAGATCCTGAATAACTTCACCGACATGTTCGGCCCCGGCAGCATGGCCGAGGCGGAGGCCCTGCGCTGGCACGGCACCACCCTGCTGGACGCGGCGGCGGAGAAGCTGCCCGCCGTCATGCTCCACGGCGCCAGCTACCTGCGCTATGGTATGATGGGCGCGGACGTGCTGGCCAATCTCATCAGCGCCGCCCACGCCAAGGGCTTGTACGTCATTCTGGGCATGGGCGCGGAGGAGCCTGCCCTGTGGCAGAGCTACGGCGCGGATGCCATCACTGTGGACCCCTACATGGGCAGCGACTGCTGTGACGCCGGGGAGCAGGCGGTGTTTGCGCTGGTGCGCACCTGCAACAAAAGCGGCGGCGAGGTGCAGAACCTGATGGCCGGCGACCGTCCGCTGTATCTGGCGGTGGCGGAGCAGATGGCCCGCCGCGGCGCGTCTCTGGTGGTGGGCAGCGGGTACAGTCTGGATATCCGGGACGTGCGCCGCCTGTGTCCCAAGTCCTTCCTGCTGCTGCCGGAGTGCGATGGCGAGAACGCCGTCCCCGCCTTTGATGAGTACGGCCACGGCGCTATGGCCGTGGATTTTGACCTGCAATTCGCCCCGGATGCGGCGGAGGCCGTGGACAGTGGGTGACGGTGGTATGACGAAGATCTATCTCATCCGCCACGCGGAGGCGGAGGGCAATCTCTACCGCATTGCCCACGGCTGGCACAACGGACTGATCACCAACTACCGCGGCTATCAGCAGATCGACGCGCTGCGCCAGCGGTTTCAGGATGTGGACATCGACGCGGTGTACGCCAGCGACCTGTACCGTACGCAGATCACTGCCCGGGCCATTTGGCTGCCCAAGGCGCTGCCGCTCCCTCTGGAGCCGGCCTTCCGGGAGATCTGCATGGGCGTGTGGGAGGATCATCCGTGGCACGAGCTGAACAAGCTGCACCCGGAGGAGATGTACCACTTCAACCGCCGGGTGGATCTGTGGCGCGTGGAGGGCGGCGAGACGGCACAGGATTTGCTGGATCGCTACATCCCCGCCCTGCACCGCGTCGGCGCGGCCCATGACGGCGGTGCTGTGGCCGTGTTCTCCCATGGCGCGGCTCTGCGTATCGTACTGGGCACGCTGCAGGGCGTCCCCCTGTCCGGCATCGGCGACACGCCTCACGGCGACAACACCGCCGCATCCCCGCTGACATGGGCTCTTTCT
>OGPJ01001498.1_pt1 | contig 16165 bp, 8 predicted proteins | sample 1552831 | NCBI WGS metagenome assembly OGPJ01 (sample SAMEA2579914, study PRJEB22360) | human gut metagenome | biome: human gut; feature: human-associated habitat; material: faeces | place: Denmark | collected 2008/2010
TTATTGAGGCTGAAAGTTTCAGTAACAAAGGTGGTTGGAAGGTAGACCAGCAGTTTATGGATTTGATGGGATCGCCCTATTTGTTAGCGCACGGGATGGGTGTACCTGTCGATGATGCTTCGACCGAAGTGACATTTCCTGAAAAAGGAGAATATTATGTATATGTTCGGACCTATAACTGGACTTCCCCGTGGAAAAAAGGGGAAGGTCCCGGTAAATTCAGTTTGTCTGTCGGAGGAAAGAAGATGACTTCTCCATTGGGAGCGGAGGGTTCTGCCTGGATGTGGCAGATAGCTGGAAAAGTATCTGTCAAGAATCTGAAAACTGTAATCAAGCTGCATGATTTGACGGGATTTGACGGTCGTTGTGATGCGATCTACTTTACCACGGAAGTTGGCAAGATGCCTCCGTCGGATGTAAAGGAACTGGAAGCATTCCGTCGTCAAGCATTGGGATTACCGGATGAAGCACCGGTTGCCGGCGAATATGATCTTGTAGTCGTGGGAGCCGGTATAGCCGGGATGAGTGCCGCTGTGTCGGCAGCCCGTCTGGGTTGCAGAGTAGCTTTGATTAATGACCGTCCTGTGGTAGGTGGTAATAACAGTTCGGAGATACGTGTCCATTTAGGAGGCCGTATCGAAGAAGGAACTTATAAGGAACTTGGCGGTCTGCAGAAAGAATTTGGTCCGGAAAAGGGAGGAAATGCACAACCTGCAGAATATTATGAAGACCAGAAGAAAATGGATTGGCTAGCAGGTGAAAAGAATGTGTCTCTTTTCCTGAACTTTCGTGCGATAGGGGTGACAAAGGAAGGTGATAAGATCACATCGGTTATTGTCAAACACATCGAAAGCGGTAAAGAACTGAAGTTCGAGGCTCCTCTGTTTTCTGATTGTACGGGAGACGGGACGATCGGTTACCTGGCGGGGGCCGACTACCGTATGGGGCGTGAAGGTCGTGACGAGTATGGTGAGAGCATCGCTCCGGAGAAAGCAGACAAGTTGACAATGGGTTCTTCCGTCCAGTGGTATTCTGTGGATAACAAGAAATCGAGCCCTTTCCCGGAGTTCAGCTATGGAGTGGAGTTTAACGACAAGAATTGTGAAAAGGTGATGATGGGAGAATGGACGTGGGAGACAGGTATGAACTTCGACCAGATCAAGGACTTCGAACGTATCCGTGATTATGGAATGTTGGTTGTCTATTCAAACTGGAGTTATCTGAAAAACCGTATGAAGGAAAATGACCAGTATAAGAACCGAAAATTAGGTTGGGTTGCTTATGTCGCCGGCAAGCGTGAATCACGTCGTCTGATGGGGGATTATATTTTAAAGGAAGACGATATCACGAAAAACGTGTCTCATGAAGATGCTTCTTTCGCCACGACATGGAGTATCGATTTACATTGGCAGGATCCGAAAAACAGTGAACATTTTCCAGGCAATGAGTTCAAAGCAGTGACAAAGCATATTCTGATCCATCCGTACGCCGTTCCGTATCGTTGTCTGTATTCTCGTAATGTGGAGAACCTGTTTATGGCCGGTCGTAATATTAGTGTGACTCATGTGGCATTGGGAACGGTCCGTGTGATGCGTACGACAGGAATGATGGGAGAGGTAGTAGGTATGGCTGCATCATTGTGTAAGAAATATGATGTGACACCTCGTGGTGTTTACCGTTCGCATCTGGAAGATTTGAAGACATTGATGAAAGAAGGTGTGAATAAGAAAGGGCTACCGAATAACCAGCGTTATAATGAAGGCGGTATGTTGAAAGACAAACCGGTTGTCCAATAATCAGAAAAGTATGGTGTGTGTCAAAATGTACTTGTCTCTGCGTCAAGCGTGGAGATAATCACATTTTGACACACATCTTTTTAATATATGCCTATAAAACTATTGCAAGTTTAAAAAGCCATGAAACATAAAGCTCTTTATTTATATCTGATATTATTTTTTTTATTGTGCTGTTCCGTTACTACCACCGGACAAGAGAAAAAACAGGAACGGTTTACCTTGATGGGATTAGGTGATTCTATTACGGAAGGAGCGGATTTCTTCACTTGCTATTTGTATCCGCTTTGGGAAAAATTATTTACAGCCGGGTATCAGTTTGATTTTATCGGTCCTCGTGAGAGTAAATGTCGGATCGGGACGCTTAATCATTGTGGTTTCAGCGGTAAGAATGTGGAGTTTCTGGAGTCGAAGATCGACAGCCTCTACCGGCTTTATCCGGCAGATATCGTATTGCTTCATGCCGGTCATAACCATTTTGCGGAAGAGAAACCTATTCCCGGAATGATAGCTTCTTACAAGTCTATTATCAACAAAATACAGGCGATCAATCCGAATGTCCGTATTTTGATTGCCCAGGTAATACCAAGCGGGAAACTACCTAAATATTCGTATATCCCGGAATTGAACGAGAAGATTGCGGAAATGGTTGCCGGATTAAACTCCGGACAGGTCTTTTTGGTCAATCAGGCTCAGGGATTTAACTGGCAAGACTATACGGTACACGATAAAGTACATCCGAATAAGGCTGGTGCGGAGAAGATGGCGACTGTCTGGTTCGAGGCCTTAAAGAAAGTACTGGCTTCATCGGAGACGGTGTTCTCCCCTGAAATCGTTCGGTATAAGACATTAGAGGATGGAGATTCCCTGGCGCTTCACATCTTCAAGCCCCGGAATATGCAGGCTGGGGAAAAAAGGCCGGCTATTGTATACTTCTTCGGAGGAGGTTGGAAGTTAGGTACTCCGATTCAGTTTTATCGTGAATGTGCTTATTATGCTTCAAAAGGAATGGTTGCTGTATCGGTTGATTATCGTATCGGATATCTGCACCATTCTACTCCGTTCGAGAGTTTTGAGGATGCCAAAGATGCGATATGTTGGTTGCGTAGCCATGCTTCGGACTATCAGCTTGATCCGGACAAGATTGCCGTAGCCGGTGGTTCTGCCGGTGGACATCTGGCTGCCGCACTCGGAACGATCGGGAGTGATGAGACTGTTCCGGCGGGTTACAGGCCGAACCTCTCCGTGTTATATTATCCGGTTATAGACATGGTTTCGCGAGGTTATGGTTTTCCGGAAATAAAAAGGGATTTTGAAAAAATTTCACCGATCCATCATGTGTCGGAAGCAACTCCCTCCACTCTTATATTGCTTGGCACGAAAGATCCTATCGTATCGGTCGAAACGATCGAGGCCTATCAAGATAAACTTTTGCAGAAGGGAGTGGATTGTGAACTCCATCTCTTTGAAGGTGCCGGGCATCCGATCTTTCTATACAGAAAGCCGCTTACGGAAGAGTATTATAAGGTTCGAAAGTTGACGGATGATTTTTTGAAAAGACAGGGATTCCTGTAGTATTTGACGGATTACAATAGTATGGATTATCCTGCCCAGCGTGACTTTGTAAAAGAGTTGGCTGTCACTTGCCGGAAAGCCGGATTGGGCCTGTTTATTTATTATTCGGTGGGTATAGATTGGCATCATCCCTACTTTTTGCCAAATACGATGTATGATCCGGCTCGTCCCCACTATAAAGAGGTTCCTGAGTCTTACAGATTCCGTAATGTGGAAGATTTTAAGCATTATCTGAATTATGCAAAAACGCAAATAATGGAATTGTGTACTCAATATGGTTTGATACGGTTGGAGGAGTGTATCAGTATTCTGAACTTTTTAATATTCAGGAAATATATGATATGATTCATCAGATTCAGCCTCATGCATTAGTCGTGTTTAAAACAGGTGCGAACGGTAATGAGGATTTTATAACCGGAGAAAGAGAAATGGGATCATTGGCTCCTGTCTTTAAAAGTGTCGGATTACCTAAAAAGGTACAGGACGCTGCCGATTTTTCTTGGGAGAGCAATAATGAAAAGCCGGCTGAGTTGAACATCCCGATCCAGGCTTTAGGGTGGGCATATCATACTTCTTCGCGACAACGGCAGAAATCGGCTGAAGAGGTTATGGAGCTATTGAGATATTGCGCAGATATGAATGCTAATTTATTGTTGAACATTGGCCCTCGTCCGGATGGAACCATTCTGGAAGAGAATATTCAGACCTTGGAAAAGGTTGGCAGGCAATTGGAGAAGGATGGTTTTCCAAAATTGAATACGAAATCGTATATGGACTTCCGTATGAAAGCGAGACAGACGGTTCAGACAGAAAAAGAAAATCAGACTGCTAATTAATTTATACCAAATAAATTACCGTAAAAGGAAGTGTGTCAAAATGTACTTGTCCCCGCGCTTGACGCACTTCCTTTTTTGATGATTTCTCAAATTGATATATTAGACGACTAATTATCTGTCCGCTCGAGAAGAAGGCGAATATGGATAATTAACAATTCATATTGACACCGAGAGATAATCCCAATCATGGTGCATTTTGGATGGCCATCGTCTTATGATGAAGAGCCCGAAAAATTGCCAGAGTGAAAGCGGCATGTAGAACCTGTTGGTGGATAAAACTGATTGCTGGCCGGAAGCATCCGGTTCTGCAATGTTTGCCTATGCTATGATAATGGAGGTGAAAAAAGGTTGGCTGGATGCTGCCGAGTATGGTCTGGTGGCATGGAAGGTATGGAAACTTTTTCGTAAAGAGGTCTGTTTTTGGGGAGTAAGAGACAGGCCTCTTTTTTATGGTCATTCTTAAAATATAGTCGGAATTTTTTTTGTGCTTGGAATTAAATGAGTACTTTCGGGCTCATATATATAATTTTTAGAGGGTAATTGTTGAATTAATAATCTTATTTTTAATATTATAACTATGATGAATGATGTACCTGTCCTTGATAAAGAAATGTCGACAACAGGAAAAAACTTATCTGATAGTATTGTGGAAAAATATGCTTTTGTATTTCAATCCTGTGATGTTAATATGAAGTTGCTGGTGGAGAATAAAGTCTCGCATTATCCTGCTTCAGATGTATTATTGAAAAAAGCTCGTTTCCTGTATCGGAATCAGGAGATTGGATGGATCGAGGCATTGGCTGCTTTTCAGGAAAAACATGGAGATTGCCTGGCCTTGGATGGAAAGGATGCCGCTAAAGCTTTAGAGAAGGCCTTCGACCTTTGCCGGTGGATGGGAGAGGAATCGGACTATTTGCAAACAGTATACCAGAGGAGGGCGGATGAAAAAAGAACTGAACTGTTTGACAGGATGGATCGTCTTTCTTTGAAACTGAAAGTTTGCCGTTGCTTGTCGGAAGGAAAGACGAATGAATATCTGAAGGCTGTTTTGCGTAAGTTGGAACAGAGTGGAAACATTTGGCATGTACATGACGAGATCCTAAAAATATATTATCTGCTGTCATACGATTTGACTGGTTTTTCCCAGAATCTTCCGGTACTGATCGATATCGTTTGCAGGCTAATTACCAATGGTCTGATGACAGAAGAGGAATGCAGTGATTTTTCCGGCGTATTGAAACGGAAAGCAAAGGAGATGGATGATAAGGTATCTGAATATTGGTTCTCCGATGATTGGGACACGCTTCATCCTCTGATAACCGAGTCGGTCCGTTTGCATACTTTTGTCTTCTTGATCTGTGGACAATGTCGGCAAAAGGAGGATGACCTTTCACTGATTGCTGCCCGTATATGCCGTTATCTTTCCCGTATACCATCACCGTATAGTGAACTGCTGAAAAATAAGTCATATACTTTGCTCACTGGCGAGAATACATTGGGTGACCGTATCCAGTGGGAGCATCTCCAACATTTTGATGAGATAAAGATCTTGGAACGTCTCATCATGCTACAAGCAGATGATAAAGCATGTCTTTTCCAGGAAGATAGTAAAAAGTGGAGGCAATGTCGAAATGAAAAAAATATGATCACCCTTGATAACGATGGGTTTACGTTGAGCCCATTGGTTGAATTGGGATGTAACTCGTGGAAAGGGCGTAAAGACCGGGCTACTGTGTTGAAAAACCGTTTGTTTGTCGCTTCTTTTAGCCGGTTATCTTTGAATTTTGATGCTTGTAAGAATATCCGTGATTTCCGTTCATATTGGAATCTGGTAGCGGAAGATTATCCTTTGTCGCAACCAATGTCTTCTCCGGCTTTTGTGGATACCGGATCAGATGAGAAAGAGATTGAGATACCAGAGATCGAGATGGAAGAGGAAGAGGTGGAGACAGACCATTTTCTGCGTCCGGATCAACGGGTCAAGGTCCGGATCCTGCATATCGACAAGGAAGACATGTCTCTGAAGATGGAAATTATAGATGCCCCATACCGGGGAATGAAGGCCTGTTTGCCATTCGCTTACATAAATTCATGCTATTATATCATCCCTGGTTTTATGGATATGTTTGTTGTCAACGAGATATTCCGTGCGAAAGTAAAGAGCGTGGAAGGAAGTGAAGTCAAGCTTTCCCTGATACAGGATTTCAATGAATATATGTATCCGGATTGTGTCAGGAAGAAAAATGTAATCGGGAAAGTGATCGATATTGCAGAAGGCAAAGTCTGGTGGTTGCTTTCTACCGGCATGACGGCAACAACGACTAATCCCCATAAGAAGTATAAGGCCGGTAACTTCTATAAGGTGGAATATGGAGGTTTATCGGCGGACAAATTGAAAAATACGATCAAAGTGCTGTCCCATATCCCATTTCCAGACGAAAAAGGTTTTTATAATAATGTATTGGAAAATTTGCGCAGTTTCTTTTTCTTCATGACGAAAGAAGTGCTGAAAGTCAATAAAGACAAGGAAGAGTTGCAACGTTTGAAAGAAAAAAACAATCCTTTCTTCGTCGCTTTCCAAAGCCTAAATCTTGAAGTTCCGGAGAGTGCTCTTGATGAATCGGCTCAGACTGATGAGATGCCTGAAAGTGAAAGTAAAACAGTAACTCCCGATTTATATGACGAGTCGGATAGGATAACGGTGAGCCAGTTGAAGGAACTCATTTATTGTGTAGATTCGTTGATAGGCGACAGCGAAGATATATGTGGATGCTTCAATGCTTATAATGTCCTGATATTTTTGTGCCGTTTTGTGGGAAACAAAGAATTGGCTGATTATTACGGGCTTTGTTCCGACTATATCTATTGGGTTAATTCACTGGACTCCGAATTATTGAAAAACAGAGAGGGAGTTGAATGCCGGCAAACTTTTAAGGGATTGTCGGATCGTATGGAAGCGTTAGATATGGACCGGTACAGCTTGCGTTTGCGTAATAACAAACAGGTTATACGAGTATTACAGACTTGGTTCGACTCCCGTCCCCTGACTTCCGTCCAGTCCGATTTGCAATCGTTTATGCAAAATAAAAACCGTACGGTAGCTGAGTTGGCACGCTATTTTAATATCATGTCCTATCTGAAAGAAAAGGATGATGACCTGCAGGAACTGATTTGCGAGAATATTAATGTTTTGCTTGGTTGTAAAGTCTGGGAGAAAAAAACTAGAGTGTACATACCCGTATTTTTCGGCCATGAAGGAGTAGAAAAAGAATTTAAGACATCTGCATTTATCCATGCCGACAAAAACGCGACAGAGGAGCAGAGCCTTGTCCTGGCTCGTGTGATTGCATCGTTCATGAATACGGAAGGGGGAACACTTTATATCGGAGTCAATGATAAGGGATATCTGACCGGATTGGACCAGGAGTTAAGGTTTGCTCATAATGACAGCGATGTTTACCTTCGTTCTGTCAATCAAAATGTGATCAGGCTATTAGGTAAAAAAGAAGATCGGGATCGTTATCAGGCGTATATACGTTGCCGTTTGTATGAATATGAAGACGGACGTCTGGTTTTGGCGTTTCGAGTAGCGCCAATCAATGAAGTGGTAGAGGTGAAAGGTGAAGTATATACGCGTTCTGCCAGTTCCAATCTGATCAAACCAGTTGGCAACGTGGCGGATTTTGTCAAGTTGCGCCATCGGCAAAAGCTGGATTCTGTTCCTAAGATGCCGGAGTTTCCTGCGTATTTTAGTGCAGAACGGAATGAATATATTTTTGATAAACGTTCTGTAGTCCCTGAAATGACAGCGGTTCAAGAGGTGGAAGCGGTTGCTCCGGTTTTGTCCGTAAACGAAGAAAATGTCCAGGAAAAGGCTTTGCGCACTAAAAATGCAAACACTCAAATTAATTTAGGAATCCGGACATCAGCTCTGCGTTGCAATCCTTTGCAAAAGAAGCATGACCTGGGATACACGCCCAACCATGTCTTTGTCTCCTTATTTAAAAATGGCAAAATAGCCTATTCCGTAAGTCCCAAGATCGGAAAGTGGGGAGGAGAAGGGGGAAGTGTTATTTTCTCTTATAACCCGGAAGACAAGGAAGATTTGCTGGTTACGGTTTTTAAGAATGGCGAAGTAGGCCTGTCCAATCTGAAAAAGGGAATGTCACAACCGAATATGCTTTTTGCTTTTGTCGGTTCGATTGATGATATACTATTTATTTCTCCGGCTCGTAGTACTGATTATCTGTTATTGATTTCGGATAAGGAAGGTGAAAAGCGTTACCGCATTGTCCCACTCGATATGCTTGAAAAATCAATGTCTATACAACCCAAGAGCAATCTTGTCCTTGTACCGGAAAAAGGCATTTTTGTTTTTGCCGAGATCTTGATACCGGAACTGGTGAATAGCCTTGATGATGAGAAATCATTGCAGGATACTTTCGATCAATATTGTGCCGGACGTCTGTGGGAGCATAATTCCTATATCAAGAATGTAGATAAGATCAGCAATTTGTGCAATGTCCCTTTTTAACTTGTTTCTTTTCTGAACTGAAGCCCCAGAAATATCCCTCCCGGCAGCAATATGATCCCTGCTGAGACGAGTAGGGCAACCTGGAGCGAATACATGTCATTCAGCCAACCGATAAAGGGGGCGATAGCGGCGAACATCAGGCGGATTATGAAGTTGCGGATGGAAAGCACTGTCGCCCTCATGTCGGAAAAAGTCATTTGGTTGATGTATCCTTTGAGGATGGGGGTGGCAAAACCGCGGAAGATATAAAAGACGAACAAGATGGCAAGGCCGGCGTACGTAAGGTTGAAAGCCAGGGAGACATATCCGCCGACTATAAAAACGAGGATCAGGATTCCCATCTTACGCGGACCGAAGTAGTTGTCCACCCGGTCGGACCAGAGAGCGGCGAAGCCAACTGTCAGATTCAGTACCGTCCAAATAACGCCATACCAGGAAACGGGAGTTTTCAGATACATTAAAACCGGTTGTACGAACCAAGCCATCGTGAGAGTCGCTGCCCCGATTATACCTGAATACATGATATTGTAGCAAAGTTGCTTGTTCGTTACCAGCGAATATCTGATGATCCGGACAATCTCGTTTACCGGATTCTGTATTTTATTGGAACGGTTGACCTCCTTAAGCATGAATGCTGCCGGAATACCTGTAAATGCAATCACAGCCTGCGCATAAAAAGGAAGACGAAGGGAATAAGTCGCCAATAAACCACCAAAGATACCTGCCAGCGCTTCAGCGAAGTTGCCGATCATCGTGATCCGTCCTTCATATCGTAAGTATAAATTTTCTTTCTTGTATTGGGCGGTAGTATCGTATAACAGAGCGGAATCTGCACCATTTACCAATGTCTGTCCTGTCCCCAACAAGATTTCAGCGAAAAGAAAAGCCGTGAATGTCGAGGTGAACGAATAGCATAGATATCCGAAGAAGAAAAGGATACATCCTAATATCAGACATTTGCGGCGTCCCCAAACATCAGCCAGATAGCCTGAAGGGATCTCCAAGGCAACGGCTGCTATCGAATAGACACTCTTCAGGATAAACACATCCTGCAATCCTAATCCGTGTTTTTCGTAAAAAAGCACGATGATAGGCATAACCAATGTGAACCATTTGGATAGTTTGATCAGATAAAGAGCGAGTATATTCCGTTTCATGTTTGCAAAAGTACAAAATATATGAAATATCCTTGTGGGACGTCAATTGCATTTCCGTGAACTAGTTTCGATGTTTTACCCATCAGGAGTGTCTAATTATTGTACACCATTGTCAAATAATTGGACACTTAAAAAAATGATTGTGCTTTTATCTGTTTGTATTTTAGCTCGTTGACTCTTTTGGCACGCTTTTTGAATTTTAATGGACGGAATATAATAAATACGCGATATGAAAAACTTGAACATAGCATTACGTTCGCTTTTTAAGAAAGGAAGAAGTAATGGGATAAAGATTTTATCTCTGGGAGTCGGACTGGCGATGGGACTTGTCCTGATATCGAAAGTGTGTTTTGAACGTTCGTTTGATAAGTTTTATCCGGACAGCGACCGTATTTATCGGTTGCACGAAAACATCATCCGGGATGGTGAATATAAGTCCTACGGGCAGGTGAGCGGAGGCGTGGCTACAGCTATGCAAGTCGAGATACCGGAGGTTGAAAAAGCAACTCGTTTGACCTATATCGGGGGTGACAAGGAGTTGTTCAAGACACAGGATGGAAACCGTTATTCCGCCCGTTATGTCGTGATGGGCGATACGAATGTTTTCGATCTGTTGCCGCGTCCTATCCTGATCGGTGATCCGAAAGAGACTTTGTCCCGTCCGGGATATGTGATGATCTCGAATCGCATTGCCAAACTGTTGGGAGGTGCAGAACAGGCAGTGAACAAGGAATTTGAATTTGAATCCAGTCCAGGACAAACCTATACGATAGGAGGTGTGTTTGAAGATGTACCTGAAAATTCCCACTTGCGTTTTGAGATTGTTGCATCTTTGGAAGGTATGAGCAAGTGGAGTCGTGAAAATTGGCTGGGGAATGACCGTTATCTGGGATATGTAAAACTTTATCCCGGCACTGATCCGGAAAGCCTGACGACTGCCATTCGTGAGATGCAAGGACGGCATTGCGATCTGGAAGAGGTGAAAAAAGCGGGAATTGATTTGACTTATAGCCTGGTTCCGTTGATGGACATGCACAGTAACAGTGATGAGGTGAAGAGCATGAATTCCCTGTTGGGCTTTCTGGCTTTTGTGCTCATCTTTACGGCTGCGATGAATTATGTGCTTATCGTGATTTCCACGTTGATCAACCGAACCAAAGAGGTGGCTGTTCATAAATGTTATGGGGCTTCAGATAAGAACCTGTTCGGTATGATCATGTCGGAGACGTGTTTGCATATGCTGATTTCTTTGTTGCTTGCCGCTTTTCTGATCGTTCTGTTCCGTACGAAAACGGAAGAATTGTTAGGGGCAACGTTGGGAGCATTGTTCTCGACACAGACTATTGTGATACTGATAGGAGTCTGCATCGTGATCTTTTTCATTACCGGTTTGATCCCGACCTATATGTTCCTGCGTATTCCGGTGGCTGCCGCATTCCGTAATTTTAAAGAATCCCGCAGGTACTGGAAACTTTGCCTGCTGTTCATACAGTTTTTGGCAACAGCCTATCTGGTGGCATTATTGTCGGTTATCAATAAGCAGTATGACTATATGGTAAATGTCGATCCCGGATATGCCTATGAGAAGTTGGCTTATTGCTCGACACAGGGTGTGGAAGAATCCGTCCGTAATACGGCAATCGAGGAATTGCGCAAGATACCCGAAGTTGACAAAGTTTCTGCCTGCTATGACCTGCCGATTTCAGGGATGTCGGGAAATAATGTTTCACTTCCTGGAGATGACCGCGAACTGTTTAATATTGCCGATATGTACTGGGTGAAAGATGATTTCTTTTCCTTGATGGAGATTCCGGTTATTGAAGGAGAGGTGTTCCGTTCTGACGGTTCGGCTTCGAACAAAGTGATGGTCAGCCGTTCTTTTGTCGAAAAGATGGAACAGGTGGCTGGTTGGACCGGGAGTGCGATTGGCAAGAACGTTATAATTACGGAACATAGCCAGAATGGAGAACCGTTTACCATCTGCGGTGTGTATGAAGATGTTTGTATTGGCAGTACCGGTAATCCGGATACACGTCCGACCGCCCTGTTCTATGATAGATATGCACCGATGATCCTGATCAAATTCCATGAGATGTCACCGGAGAATATAAAAAAGGCACAAAAGGTGCTGGAAGATGTAATGCCCGACCGAAATGTTACGGTGACGGCTTATTATATGGATATGATAGACCTGTATAAGGATTCCCGCACGTTCCGCGACTCGGTTATGATCGGGGGAATCGTGACCTTGATTATTGCATTGATCGGTCTGCTGGGATATACCAGTGACGAAACGAATCGTCGTGGACGCGAAATTGCGATCCGTAAGGTGAACGGGGCGACGGCATGGAGTATCTTGAAGATGATTTCGAAAGACATTTCCTATATTGCGATTCCCGCTATCGTGATCGGTATGACTGTCGCTTATTATTCCGGTACGGGATGGTTGGAGAAATTTACGGAAAAGGCGCCCATCGGATTTTTCATCTTCCTGGCCGGAGCGATGATGGTCTATGTTTTGATCATTGCTTGTGTCCTGTACCGTGCATGGGCCGTTTCGAATTCTAATCCGGTTGATAGTTTGAAATCAGAGTAACGATAGTAGGAAAAGCAGATAAACACGATAGATATGAGAAACTTGAATATTGCCATACGCTCATTGTTCAAAAAAGGACGTCATAATGTAATGAAGATCATCTCGCTGAGTGTGGGGTTGTCTGTTGCGTTGGTCATGATTGCGAAGATCTATTTTGAACAATCTTACGATACCTTCTATCCGGATGCGGACCGGATTTACCGGATCTATGAGAATTATAGCATGAACGGGAAAGAGGAAGACTATTATCAGGTAAGCGGTGCTGTAGCTCCCGCTATGCGGAGTGAGATTCCGGGTGTGGAAGACGCTACCCGGCTTACCTATATCGGTGGAGATAATACCCTGTTCACGACACCTGACAAACAACGTTATTCCGCCCGTTATATCATGATGGCCGACAGTAATGTGTTCGATATCTTCCCTGTGCCGATCCTGTCCGGTAATCCGAAAGTGGTGTTGGCCAAACCGTGGTATGCTATGATATCCCGTTCGTTGGCGGAAAAGATGGGAGGTATCGAAAAAGTGGAAGGCTTGACGATCATCCCCGATGAGAATCCCGGTTTGGAGGTGACGATCGGAGGTGTATTCGAGGATCTGCCCCAGAATGCCAGCTTGCGTTACGATATGTTGGTTGCCATGTCCGGCATGGATCCGGAGAGTTTGAACAACTGGTTGGGTAACGACCGTTATGCCGGTTATGTGCGTCTGTCACCGGGAGTCACGCCTGATAGCCTGACTCCGGCTATTCATGATATGACGCTCCGGCACCACGATCAGGAAGCTTTGAGAAAGTCGGGCTACGAACTGACTTATACGCTTAGGCCCTTGCTCGACTTGCATAGCAAAGCGGGAGAGGTAAAAAACATGGTTATGATGTTGGGGATTCTGGCCTTTGCCCTTTTGTTCACGGCTATCATGAACTATATTCTCATTACCATTTCTTCGATCGTCAACCGGACGAAAGAAGTAGCCGTGCATAAGTCGTACGGGGCTTCGGAAACGAATATCCATAGCATGGTTTTGTCGGAAACGCTGGTACACATGGTCTGTTCGATCATGGTGAGTATTTTCCTGATTTTTCTTTGTCGGGATATCATTTATGATTTATTGGATGTTTCGGTCGAAACGTTGTTATTATCCAAAGGGGCTTTGGTACTACTGGGGGTTTGCGTGATTGTGTTTCTGGTGACCGGCTTGGTTCCGGGCTGTTTGTTCGCCCGTATTCCGGTGGCTGCCGCGTTCCGTAATTTCCGTGAAAGTCGCCGTGTCTGGAAACTCTGTCTGCTTTTCCTCCAGTTTATTGCAGCGGGTTTGCTGGTGACCCTGTTATTGATTGTCGGCAGACAACATGCGTATATGGTGAACAGTGATCCGGGTTATTCGTATGACCGGCTGGCCTATTGCAGTATTTCGGCGATCGATTCCACGACTCGTTATAAGGTGCTGGATGAAGTGATGCGCCTGCCGGAAGTAGAAGCGGTGTCGACTTCCTATTCGTTGCCTTTTTGGTCGATGTCGGGCAATAATATCGCTTTACCGGAGTCGGAAAAGGAACTTTTTAATATTGCAGACCAGTATTGGGTGAGCAACGGATTCCTTGACTTAATGGAAATACCGGTGATAGAAGGCCGCTCGTTCACCGAGAATATCCCAGTTTCGGACGAAGTGATGGTGAACCGTGCTTTTGTGGAGAAGATGAAAGAATTCGTGGACTGGCCGGACGGTGCAGTCGGTAAATCCATTTATATATCGGAACATGATCGGTATGGCTCGAAGTATTATACGATTTGCGGGGTATATGAGAATTATATCATGGGTTCGCTCATCGATATGGATGCACGTCCTTCCGTCTTGTTCTACCGTCAACGTCCTTCTGCCCATTTGTTGGTGAAATTCCACCGGATGACTCCTGATGCAGTCGGAAAAGTAAATGAGAGATTGAAAGAGCTGATGCCGGACCAAGAGCCGAAACTGACGGTTTATTCCGTTCAGATGGTCGACCTGTACAGCAGTTCCCGGAAGTTCCGCGACGAAGTGATGATCGGGGGATTAATAACGCTGATAATCTCCCTGATCGGATTGATCGGCTATACGAACGACGAAGTGAACCGACGCCGCAAGGAATTGGCCATCCGCAAAGTGAACGGGGCTACGATGAAGGATATTCTACGGATATTCTTGAAAGACGTCCTTCGTATCGCCCTCCCTGCGATTTTATTAGGATGCGGCATATCTTATTTTGTCGCGGAACACTGGCAACGGCAGTTTGTGGAAAAGATACCTCTTAGTGCGTGGATCTTCTTGGCAGGGGCATTGTTTGTCTGCCTGGTGGTCTTGATATGTATCGTGTACCGCATCTGGGATGTCGCGAACGAAGATCCGGTCGATAGCTTGAAATCGGAATAATCCGGGATCTCGTTTTCCCGGCGAGTGTCTAATATCTTTACACCACTGTCCAAAAATTAGACACTCGCGGAAAATATTGAAATTATTATAGGGTTGTAAATAAATGGTTTATGTACTTTGGCACGCTGTTTGCCTATAGATAGGCAAGAAGAAGCAATAATAAAAAAACAGATACAGTCATGATTAAAATTGAAGGATTAAGTAAGTTTTTCCGTACGGAAGAGGTGGAAACGATCGCGTTGAACGGCGTGTCGATGGAAGTGAAGGATGGTGAGTTTGTGGCAATCATGGGCCCTTCCGGCTGTGGCAAGTCCACCTTGCTGAATATCCTGGGCCTGTTGGACAACCCGACATCGGGCGACTATTACCTGGCGGACAGGGAAGTCGGACACTTGAAAGAAAAAGAACGTACGCAGGTGCGTAAAGGAAATATCGGTTTCGTGTTCCAGAGTTTCAATCTGATCGACGAACTGAATGTCTTTGAAAACGTGGAGTTGCCGCTTACCTATCTCAAAGTAAAGGCAAGCGAGCGCAAGCAGATGGTCAATGACATCTTGAAGCGCATGAACATCAGCCATCGGGCCAACCACTTTCCACAGCAGCTTTCCGGAGGTCAGCAGCAGCGTGTCGCCATCGCCCGTGCCGTTGTTTCGAATCCGAAAATCATCCTTGCCGATGAGCCGACCGGTAACCTGGACTCCAAAAACGGAGCCGAAGTGATGCAGCTCTTGACCGAACTGAACAAAGAAGGAACCACCATTGTTATGGTGACACACTCCAAACACGATGCGAGCTTCGCCCACCGGGTGATCAACCTGTTCGACGGAAGTATCGTGTCGTCCGTAAACGAATTCATTTAATTTTTGTAAAATAGAACATAGACACATTCTAATTGTTTTGTGATCATATCCGGCTTGGGAAAGTCGGATATGTTCTTTGTGAGATATGAGTTTGGGGTTATGAATTATAAATGGAATACACTATGAATAATCTGTTAAATATAAAATCTTTTCTGAAATTCCTGAGCCGGAACAAGGGGTATACGGCGATCGACGTCTTCGGGCTGTCTGTTTCGTTGATGTTCGTGATCCTGATTGCGGTGTATGTGGAACGGGAATTGAATATCGACAAACAACAGGCGAATTACGACCGGATCGTTGCCATCGGCAATGAAGAGTTTTTGGAATCGGGTGTCCCGGTTTCCTATTGGCTGGAAGAGCGGTATCCGGAGATCGAGAAAGTCTGTCCGGTCATCACGGATCAAGGGA
>OGPJ01001503.1_pt1 | contig 16124 bp, 18 predicted proteins | sample 1552831 | NCBI WGS metagenome assembly OGPJ01 (sample SAMEA2579914, study PRJEB22360) | human gut metagenome | biome: human gut; feature: human-associated habitat; material: faeces | place: Denmark | collected 2008/2010
AAGACGAAAGCTTAGGTCGGCGAAATAAACGCCGCAAACAGTGCGAATCTGGGCGTCAGCACAGGTCACATATATGCCCTAGTAGCTCAAAGGTAGAGCGTTGTAGGTGCAAAGGTGTCGGTTCAAATCCGTCCCGGGCAAATTTTATTATCCAATGTAAGCGAGGTAAAAAAGATGTACGAAGACAAAACATTAACATGCAAAGAGTGTGGCGCAGAGTTTGTATTCACCGCAGGCGAGCAGGAGTTTTATGCTTCCAGAGGCTTTGTCAATGAGCCCCAGAGATGCAAAGCATGCCGCGATGCGCGCAAAAACGCCTCCAGACCCGAGAGAGAGATGTTCACAGCAACCTGCGCGGCCTGTGGCAAAGAGGCGAGAGTTCCCTTCAGACCCCGTGAAGACAGACCTGTTTACTGCAGCGAGTGCTTTGCCAAGATGAAAGAGGAGCAGCAGCTGTAAGCATTGGTTTTGAATACGTTCAAATAAAATGCACAACCGGGATGCTTTGGATTTTTCCAGGGCATCCCTTTCTTTTTCTGGGAGACAGGGATGTTGCAATCCTTTGGGTGCCATATTATAATAAACATAAATGTCTTGGCCAGAGTTGTATATGAACATTGGCCATCAAGAAAGTGAGGAAATGGACATGGAAAGACAGGTAACAAAAGAGACATTGATCGGCGATCTGCTCCAGATGGAGCCGGAAACCGCCCAGTTCTTGATCCAGATGGGGATGCACTGCTTAGGGTGCCCTGCTTCCCGGGCGGAAAGCCTGGAAGAGGCTTGCATGGTCCATGGCGTCGATGCAGACGAAATGGTAGAGCGCATCAATAAGTTCCTGGAGAAATAGGCGTGACGGAAAAGAAAATCCCCCGTCTGGATGCCAGGCTTTCCCTGATTGCCCAGTGGGTACGGCCGGGGAAAAGGGTGGCGGATATCGGTTGTGATCACGGCTATCTTTCTGCGGTCTTGGTGGCGTCGGGAAAGTGCCCGCAGGCTCTGGCCTGCGATATCAACGAAGGGCCCCTGCAACGGGCGCGGGAAACCGCGGTCCGGTACGGTGTTACCCGTGGGATGAGGATGATTTTGACCGACGGGCTGGCGGGGCTGGACTCCGAGGATGTCGACGACATTGTGATCGCCGGTATGGGCGGGGATCTTATCGCCCGGATTGTATTGGAAACCCCTTGGTTGCGGACAGGGGATAAGCACCTGGTGCTTTCCCCTATGACCAAGGCTCATGACCTGCGAAAGGCACTGTGTGAGAACGGTTTTTCTATCCACAGGGAGCGGGGGGTCCGGGTAGGAAAGTTCATTTATACTGTCATGGACATTACCTTTACAGGGAAATGCTTTGTCCCGGACAGGATCTATGCTCTCACCGGTGCTCTGCCCTGGGATGATGCTCCTGATTCCCGGGATTATCTGCGCCATCAGGCTAAAATCGCCCAGGACATTGCAGAAAATCTGAAAAACAGTAATACAAATAGTAATAAAATAAAAGAATATAACGAAATTGCGGAGAAAATTCGGAAGATTATCGAAAAAGGGGGAGAAAACCATGACCAAGGTGATGGACATATACCGGTATATTGATGGGTTGGCGCCCTTTTCCCGGCAGGAGAGCTGGGACAATTCCGGCCTGTTGGTTGGGGATCAGGATAAGCCGGTGACGGTGGCCATGGTGGCTCTGGACATTACCGATGCTGTTATCAGCGAGGCGGTGGAGAAAAGAGCAGATCTTCTGATCTCCCATCATCCGGTAATCTTTCATCCCCAGAAGCGGGTGATGGCCGGGGATTTGGTTTACCGGCTCATCCAGGAGGGGGTGACAGCCATCTGTGCCCATACCAATCTGGATGTTGCCCAGCTGGGGGTCAACGACTGTCTTGCCAAGGCCCTAGGCCTTCAGCAGATGGAAATTCTCGAGACCAGCGGCCGGGAAAAGTTTTATAAGATCTGTACCTTTGTACCAGCCCAGCAGGTGGAGCAGGTGCGCAGCGCCATGGCCCGTGCTGGAGCCGGGAGCTTGGGGGAATATACCGATTGCGCCTTCATCAGCGATGGGGAAGGTTCCTTCAAGCCATCTGTCAAGGCATCTCCCTTTATAGGCGAGCCGGGAGAGCTTGCGCGGGTGGAAGAGTTTAAAATCGAGATGATTGTCAGTGAGAAGGATAAGGATAATGTGATCAAGGCCCTCTTGGTTGCTCATCCTTATGAGACGCCGGCCTACGATCTTTTTGAAAACGCCGGGATAGAGGTTCCCTATGGTTTGGGACGGATTGGAGTGTTGGAGGAGAACATGGGGGCGGAAGAGTTTTCACTTCATGTCAAAGATGCTTTGGATACGCCTATGGTCCGTTCCAACCGGATCGACAAACAGATTCAGCGGGTAGCTGTCTGCGGAGGCGCAGGAGGCAGCCTGTTGCATAGTGCGGTAGCCGCCGGCGCTGATGCCCTAGTCACGGGGGATGTGAAGCATGATCTGTGGCTGGAGGCGGACAGGCTGGGGATACTTCTGATCGACGCGGGACACTTTGCCACCGAAAATGTGGTGATTCCCCGCCTGCGGGGCCTTTTGCAGACCCGGTTTTCCGATGTGCGTTTTCTCCTGCCACAATCCAATATGGACCCGGTGGTCTACACTTTTTAGGTGGTGAAAATTTTTGGCCCTTGACGCAATTTACTTGAGTTTTCTCAAGGAGGAAATAGAGGATGTGGCGATGGAGGCCCGGGTGGATAAGATTTATCAGCCCTCCCGGGAGGAAATTGTTCTGGTGCTCCGCTTCCGGGGTGGAACGGCGAGACTGCTTCTTTCCGCCTCGGCTGCCAGTCCCCGCATCCATTTTACAAAGATTGATTTAGAAAATCCCAAAGCGCCGCCCATGTTCTGTATGCTGCTGCGAAAGCATCTGGGCTCCGGAAAGCTGATTGGTGTGCGACAGGACGGCATGGAACGTATCCTGTTTCTCGACTTTGAAACGGTCAATGAAATGGGGGATCTGACCACCATTACCGTCGTCTGTGAGATTATGGGCCGGCATTCTAATATTATCATCACCGATCGGGATGGCAAGATTCTGGATGCTGTCAAACGCATTGATGAGAGCATGTCCTCTGTGCGCCAGGTGCTTCCGGGGATGCACTATACCCTCCCCCCCCAACAGAGTAAAAAGAGCCTGCTGCGCCACACGCCGGATGACATCATTGACAGCATGCGGGCTGGCCGGGATGTGGAAGTTTCTAAAGCCCTGATGGAACAGATCCAGGGAATTTCCCCCATCATCGCGAGGGAAGCGGCATTCTATGCCACCCGCGGGCTGGATATGACGGTCAGCGAACTCAGAGAAGGGCAGCTGGATCGCCTTCGTTTCTTTTTGGGCCAGCTGGGGGAGACAGTGGGGAAAAGGACGCCCCAGTACACCATGGTGACAGATCTTAAGGGGAAGCCGAAAGACTTTGCTTTTATCCCAGTCCATGAGTATGGAACTAGTATGCTGACCCAGTCATTTGAAAGCCCGTCCCAGCTGCTGGATAGCTTTTACAGCGAACGGGACCGGATTGAGCGGATGAAACAGCGCTCCCACGATCTGCTGAAAATGCTGATGAACACTTCGGAGCGGATCACCCGCAAAATCGCTACCCAGCGGGAAGAACTGCGGGAATGTGAAAATCGGGATATGCTGCGCATCTACGGCGACCTGCTGGCCGCCAGCGCCCACCAGATCCAGAAAGGACAGACCAAGGCGGTACTGCAAAACTTTTATGAAGAAGGGTGCCCTTTGGTGGAAATCCCCTTGGATCCCATGCGCACCCCCATCCAAAACTCCCAGCATTATTACACCGAATATCGGAAGGCGGCCACCGCCCAGGAAAAGCTGGGAGAGCTCATCACCAAAGGGGAAGAGGAGCTGGTCTACATTGAATCGGTCTTCGATTTGGTGACCCGCACTACAGGGGAAAGCGAACTTTCCGCTATCCGGGAGGAACTGTCCTCGCAAGGATATATCCGTCATGACCGAAGAAAAGGGAAGAAACCGGAGAAACTTGCCCCCCTGCGGTACTGTTCTTCTGACGGATTTACCATCCTGTGCGGACGCAATAACATCCAGAACGACCGGCTTACCCTCAAGGACAGCCGAAACTTTGACGTCTGGTTTCACACCCAAAAGATTCCTGGCTCCCATACGGTGATTCTCACGGAGGGAAGGGAGGTTCCCAACCGGACGCTGGAGGAGGCGGCAGTGATTGCCGCTTACAACAGCAAGGCCAGGGATTCGGCCAAGGTGCCGGTGGATTACACCCTGATTAAGAATGTGAAAAAGGTGCCGGGGGCAAAACCGGGGATGGTGATCTACGAAAACTTCCAGACGGCGGTGGTGGATCCAGACGCCGCTTTGGTGGAAAGGCTGAGGGTGTCTAAATAGGAAAGTAGAGACAAAAGATTGGAATATAGAAATAGATTAATGAAATAAAAACTGCCCGGAGGGAAATTCCCCCGGGCAGTTTTGCATTTTACCCTGCAATTTGAGCCACTTACCGGAAAAGGGATGACACCACGGACAAAAGCGGGTAAGATAAAGGCGAGAGGAGGCGGACCATGAAAACGGAGATCAAACTGGAACCGGGATGTCAGGAACCCTGGGCCGAAATACACACGGCAGAGGTAACCGATGAGATTCAAAATGCGGTAAGGTGGCTTTCCGGCGACAAAGAAAGAACACTCAACGGCGAAAGGGAGAGACGCATCTTTCCGTTGCGCCGGGAGAAGTTGGAACTAATCCGGGTGGAAAGGGAAAGAACCATGGCTTATACCCAGCAGGGGGAATGCTATGAAATCCGGCGCCGGCTTTATGAGCTAGAGGAAATACTCTCTCCTGAATTTCTGCGCATCTCCAAAGGGGCTTTGGTTAATCTGGCATACATTCAGTGTGTGGAACCCACCTTGGGAGGGCTGATGCAGCTGGTTACCCAAGGAGGACAGAGAGAATGTATTTCACGAAAATTTCTGCCCGCCTTCAAAAAGGCGTTAGGACTGGGAGGGAAAATGCGATGAAGAAATGGGTGCAAAGACTGTTGGTTGGTGTTGCTCTGGGTTCGTTTTTATTCAATCTGACCATGCTGGCTTTTCTGGTCATCGCTTCGGAAGAAGTATTACAGATAGTTTTCGCACAGTATGCGGAAAACTTTCTGGCCTCACTTTTCATCGGCATAGTCTTCAGTATTATGTCCTTTGTCTATGACAAAGATGGCTGGAGCATGCCGATACAGATCCTTGTGCATATGGGTACGGGTATGCTGGCTTATGTTTGTGTAGCTTTTTTCATGGGTTGGATTTCGACTCAGCTCCACTATGCTGCTCTTTCTGTTGGAATCGCATTGGGAATTGCCGGGCTGATCTGGCTGGGCTTTTATCTTTATAACCGAGCCCAGTGCAGAAGGCTTAATGAGGTCCTCCAACAAAAAAATAATGTATAAAAAACAGGAGGCCATGCAAGGATGGCCTCCTATTTTTTTATATGCTATTTACTGTGTTTTTCTTCGATAGCGGTAATCATGTCCACACGACGCTGGTGGCGTTCGCCCAAGAACTCAGCGTCCAACCACTGTTCTACAATCATCTTGGCCAGTTCAGAGCCTACCACACGGGCGCCAAAGGCCAGAATGTTGGTGTTGTTGTGCTCCTTGGAGAGCTTGGCGGTGTAAGGCTCGCTGCAAACCACAGCCCGGATCCCGGGTACCTTATTGGCCGCCAGGGAGATCCCTACGCCGGTGCCGCAGATGAGGATACCCCGGTCGCATTCGCCGGAAACTACGGCGTTTGCCACCGCTTCTCCGTAAACAGGATAGTCGCAGCTATCGTGGGTATAGGTGCCGAAATCCTTGCACTCATACCCCTTGCTTTTGACAAATTCCATGATTTCTTTTTTTAGTTCCACTGCAACATGGTCGCTTCCAAATGCGATCATAGCAATGCCTCCTTTTTATAGTAATGAGAATATAAAACAAACTTAGTCTTTCGTACGGCGGGAAATGATCCGCCTCGCGCAGAGGGCGCCGCCGATGACGCCGCTTTGCTGAGCGCCTTTTGAAAAGCGGATATCCAGGTTGGAAGCTGGATAGGGCTTACGGGTTCGATCCTTGATACACTCGACGAAATATTCCTGAGGAAAGCCCTCCATGGCGACTACCCCACCGCCGATGACCGCGTAGTCGGGGTCAAGAAGGGTCAGCTCGGTGGCAATGGGGATTGCCAATGTAGCCACATACTGCCGCAAAACCTCGCTTGCCCCGTGATTGACAAAGAGCTTGGAGAATTCCTCTTCTGGAAAGTGTTGGGCGGCAATGGCGTTCAGGCCCATGCCGGAACAGATGGTCTCCGCACAGCCTAGATTCCCGCAATTGCACCGCTTGTCCAGCCCATAAAGAGGAATATGCCCTAACTCGCCGGTAGCACCGTTTTTCCCAGTATAGAAGTCACCGTTGAGATAAAGCGCGTTGCCAAAACCGGTGCCCACATAAAAGCCTAGGATACTCTTAGAAGGATCCAGATGTAGATGGTGAATGTCGTAAAGCAACAGAAGGTTGACATCCTTTTCAATATAGACGGGCAGCCCCAGCGCTTTCCGAAGAGGGTGGGCCACATCCATATTGTTAAATCCAGCAAGATTAGGGGTATTATAAAGGGTGGTGCGATCCTTGGATACCGAGGAAGGAAAACCGATGACAACCGCTTCAATCCGTTCCTTTTGGGTGTGAGCGGAGATATAATTATCAATTTCCTGGGCCAGATTTGCTATGCCATCCCCACCAGTCAAAATAGAACTGGATTTTTTTTCAAAATGGTCGATAGAGAGATCGGATTTTACCAATCCCAGACGGAAATTTGTACCGCCGATGTCTATGCCCAATACATAGGACTGATCTGCCATCGAGAGAGCCACCGTCCTTTCTCTGTTATTGGATTGCCTTTTGATAAGCCTGTACCATTTTATCCCAAGCTTCGGAGAGATCTTGGCTCTTGCCAAACAGGCTGGTTGACCCCATGACCATGGCATCAGTACCTGCTTCCGTCAGCGCTTTGTAGGTGGCCTCGTTGCAGCCGCCGTCAGATTGAATTAGGAAGTTCAGACCATATTTTTCCCGCAGTGCTTTGGCCTCCCGGATCTTCTCGATCATCTCCCAGATAAAGGGCTGGGCCGCAAACCCTGGGTCCACTGTCATAATGGTCAACATGTCAATCTGGGAAAGATAGCGCTGGATGGCACTCAATGGGGTTTCTGGATTGAGAACGACCCCCGCCTTACAACCGCCTTCCTTAATTTTTGAGATAAGACGGAAAGCCTGGCCTCCCAGGGTCTCGGCGTGAGGACAAATATAGGTAGCGCCGGCTTTGATGAGAATGTCCACATAATCCTGGGGACGATCTACCATCAGGTGGCAGTCGATGGGGACACGGGAAATACTGTGGATGGCGGCCACTTGGGACGGACACATGGCAAGATTAGGAACAAAGTGGCCATCCATGATGTCCACATGATAAAGATCAGCCTTTTTATCGATGGAAAGGATGCCGTTTCTGATATCCAGAGCATCCATGCACATGAGAGAGGGAGAGAATTTCATAAAAGGGAAACACTCCTTTTGACTAAAGCTATGTATCAATTGATTTTAGATGATTTATGCCTGGGCGAAATCGCTGAGCGGGGTAAGATCTAGTTGGGTGAAGCCGGTACCAATGACCTCCAAAAGCTTGCGGGCCATGGCTTTGCAGCCACCGGGTGAATTGGACTCTATGTTAATGGGGATCAGGGGATCATGAAGGGACATCCGGACGAGCATCCAACCATTGCCATCTTCCTTGCCGAAGTTGACACGGATGCCTTCATAATTAACTGGGGCTACCTGCCAGTCGGCATGGCTATCGGCGTAAGCTTTCACAGTTTCCAACACCATTTTTCCGTAGACCGAGAAATCCTCTGCCAGAATTTTGATCCGGATTTCTTCACTTTCCAGGGGATGGCGTAGATCAGAGATCAGGCTATCGATTGATTTGCCCTCCTGGGCCATCTGAGCAGCTTTAATTAAAATTTTAGCGGTAAGAAAAGCGCCGTCATCCAAAAAATAGTTTTCTTTCAGGGCGGCATGTCCCGAGGTTTCAATGGCCAATTGGCAATCCACGCCGGTATCGTTAAGACGGATAGCCTCATTGATTACATTGCGGTAACCCCGCTTGAACCGATGATGGACACAACCACATTTTTTCTCGATAAAATCTGTTAATTCATCTGAGGTGACAGAATCGGTCACAATAGTTGTTCCTGGGTGACTTTCCGAAATAATGGAGGTGACCAGGGCGATAATAGCATTGCGGTTAATTTCACGTCCATTTTTATCCACAGCGGAACTTCTATCCACGTCAGTGTCAAAGATAATACCCAAATCCGCCTTGTATTTGCGGACAGCCGCCGATATAGATTGCATTGCCTCTTCGTTTTCCGGGTTGGGAATGTGGTTGGGGAAAGTTCCATCCGGTTCCAAGAACTGGCTCCCAGTGGTATCGGCGCCCAGAGGTTTCAAAACTTTCTCTACAAAAAATCCACCAGCTCCGTTGCCAGCGTCTACAAGGATCTTCAAGCCGGCCAAAGGCTGTTCATAATGCTCTCGGATTTTGGCACCTTTGCGGATGGTGTGTACCAGAAAATCAGAATACACACCGATCAGGTCAGCCTCCTGCAGGGAACCTCCGCCAGGTTCAGCAATTTCGCCGTTTGCAAAGGTGATGACGGCAGAGATATCGGTTTTATCCAATCCACCCTTTTTGGTGAAAAACTTCATGCCATTGCGGTTATAGGGCAGATGGCTTGCTGTAATCATAATGGCACCATCGCAGTCAAACTGAGGAAAGACAGTCGACATAAACATAGATGGGGTGGAAGCCAATCCACAGTCAAATACATGGCAACCCATTTTGATCAAAGCATCACAAGCAGCTTTTTTTAACGCCGGAGAAGAAATGCGGGAATCATGTCCCACAGCAATGGTCAGTGGCATTTTGGCGCGCTGTCCCAGCCAAAGAGCAAATGCCTTGGCAAGCAAAAATACAGTGGAGTCGGTAAGGTTCACCTTTTCACCGGCTACTCCGTCGACGGCAATCCCTCGGATATCGCTTCCGTTTTGCAGCTTTCTTAAATCCATACCCATGCTGACGTCTCCTTATCTTTATTTTTATCAGTGTAGATTATAAAATAACACTACGACACGGAAAGTGAGTTTGCTGAGGCTTTCCGTTATTTAAAAATTATACCACGCATGATAGGAAAGAGGCAATGATTTATGAGAAATAATGAATCTCTTAATAATTCATATTATGGTGAGGAAAAACTTGGAAAAATATTTCAGCATTGCTCCACGTATCAACAGCTTGTCTTGCAGACAGAAAAGAGCCAACCGATTTAAAATAAAATCGGTTGGCTCTTTTTTTATGGGTAATAAAAATATTGCGATAAAGGAAATACCAGTTTAGAAAATCCAGTAATCACGGGCTTTTTCTGGCCTCTGAAATCATTCGAACTCGCCGAGTTAAATCCATTTCTAAACTTTTTTGTATAGAGGATTTGACTCGACGTGGTTTTATTTGATGCAGATTATCCTTATCCTAAGGTCTATTCGGACTTTTGCTATCAAAAATCTATCCGGGCCATCCTATCAGGGGTTTTGCTTGAGAAGGGTGATTGGGTGGCTTATGAGTATTATAGCATAATCCATGGCTATTTTCCAGTGAAAATGAGCCATCCTCACTCTAATCTTTATATTCCCCCTTGTCATGAATCAGATACCAACCAGCTAACCGCATTATATATTGTAGCGTGATATCATATTCTCTGAAGACATGTTAGCAGGCAATATTGCGGATGAATTCTTCTGGATCATTTCGTATGTAGTTTCGTGCTACAGCCGATAATTCTGCAGTTGGCTTTGTCATCTCACGCAATTCAGTCACATATTTTTTGAACATTGCCTTATATCCCTGAGAATTCGTTTGAGCATATTCTCGGTAAGCTTGTTTAATTAGCTCAATTTTAGTTTTGCAAATCTGTTGGATTTCTTTGCGTGCATCTACCAATGCTACATTGTTCAAATCAAAAACTCTCACCGATAAGCAAACTCTAAGTGCATCCCAGCAGGTAACATCGCTACATGCCGGATAAACCTTTCCGTCTAATCCAAACCCAATTAACGATACATCACACATATCTGTAGGGTCAAGCAAACCATACCATTCTTCAGCGATCTCTTCACCTTCAGTTATAGCATGTGTACCTTTCTTTAAAGGAAAATATGAACCTTTACTAGTATTAGGAATCGACGCAGCCAACCGATAGTTCTTCCAGTCGAATGCCAACCACCAATACGCCTCCGTACTGGTGGCTGTTTCTATTTCACAATTTTTCTTTAGCTCTATTGGTTTCTTTTTGGGTCGAAAGTGATCCATGTGAAAATGCGATGCAATTTCTTTGGCTTCCGTGTACCAGCACTTTCCATGGGATAAATCCATATAATGTGCCTTCAATTTTCCCCAATAGGCGTCATGCCGATCGATAAAATCATTTCTCTGATCAGGCGGGAGCTCCATTAACTCTCTTGTGAGTCGTTCTCCTTCGGCAATTAATTCTGGAGAAGGAGGATTGTCAAACAAATCAATAAAAATCATTTGTCTTCCTCCTCCAATATCTCTTCCAAAATATCATCCATTAGTTCCGTCATTTTCTTTCGCTCGACATCTGTAATGGGCTTATCTTGAAACTCTGGTCGAGAATAAAGATGTTCAAGAAATTGCCCATATAGGGGATCTCTAGTAGTTCTTGAGAAACCAAGCTGCTCTAATTCTTGGGTCAACTGAGTAAGCTCTGCACTTTCTTTGAGCGTCCGCTCATTTTCTTTTTTATATTGCAACTGTAATTTTCGATCCAACTTGTTCTGTGTTTCATTATCAAGTGTTGTGGGCAGCCCAAATAGATCGCTGGTCAACAGTCCGGCCACTCCCATACCTTTTGGATCAACTTCAGGCATTCTTACAGTAGTTCCATTAGGTGTACGGTCGAAAATCGTTACCGCTTCTTTATTTAACCCACCGATTACAATCGGGTCATGCGTAGAAATGATGACCTGACTACTTTCACTTTGCCCAACAACATTTTTTATAAGCGTTAAATAGTCAAATTTCCAAGCGGGGTTCAAATGAGTATCTGGTTCATCCAATAAAAACAAAGACTCTTTGGACTGAGTAAACTTCAATAAACCCAATACCATCAAGAGTTGTTGTTCGCCTTCACTCAGTTCGTTAAAAGTGATAATCGTCCCATCTGTTTTCCTAACTTTGATGCGAACTTCCTCTATTAGATCAGAAATATATGTGCTCTCAAGATTTTTGAAAAATTCAACATTGTTCCTGTATTTTTCTGCAAAGGCCTGTAGCTTTTCCTGATCTTTCAAATAGAGATATGTGACTTCTTTTTTTACAGTTTTTATCCCCTCCTCAAACGATTCAGTTTCTTTCAAAGGAGCCAAAGCATATTCGTACAAATTATCGAGAAACTCTCGCACTACTCCGCGGGCACCCCAAAAATCCGCTTTGGGGTGAGCTTTTCCCTTTACCCACTCTGCCCTTTTTAGCACGAAAAGTACTGATTCGACAGAGTCTATCTCAAAATATTTTCTCAAAAATTCCTGGTTCTTTTCCTCAAAAAAAGAGAAGAAGGCCAGTAAAACAAAGTTGCTGTGAATGAGACGGGCATAAAACAACGGACGGAGCGTTTCATTATCTCCATCTAATAGCGCCCTGTAAAACTGTTTTTGATGCTTGGCGAAATGTTTTTCCAGGCGGTTACTTGGTCCGGAATAATATGCAAAAACATGCTCTGGCAAATACTCTCGCTTCTGTTTATAGAAATTTGTGCGAGCGAGCACCTTACCATCCACAAGAAGCTCCTGCTTACTTTCGCTTACATTATTTTTTACTTGCACAGTGTGGCCGGAACATCTGTAGAGTATTTCATAAGAAAAATCTTTGGTAAATACGCCAAGATCTAAATCCCGAAAGATAATTACAATTGCTTCCAAAAGATTTGATTTGCCTGCACCGTTGCGACCAATAAACACAGATGTCAATTGCGACTCATCGATATCAATTTGGAAATCTTTCAGATTCTTAAAGTCGTTGATTTTCAGCTTGTCTATTCTCATTTGCAGCCTCCAAGTAGGATTCTCCATTTTCTCTACTTTCTACAACACTGCCATTGTCAATTAGCTCTTTCAACCGTGCATAGAAATCATCAATTGGAAGCTCTGTTTCTCTCTTCAAATTTTCAGGAGTTAGACGCACACCCGTTGCTAGTGCTTCCATTATTGTCTTGGGCACAAAAACCACCTCTGCTTTTTGCTTGGAAACTTGTTTATGTCTTACTTTTTCACTTTCTATTGTTTCCGAAAAACTTCGTTCTAACAATTTAATTGCGCTCTCCTCGCTGGGGTCGTTGGTGCCCAGCTCACCGCGAAAGGCGCGGGCGAGGATGGATTTTTTGATAAGGTCGATTTGCTCCAGCACCCCTTCGGCGGTTTCCTTGGCCTGCTGCTCTTTGGCGAGGAGATTGTCTAGGAGGCGGACGGTTTCGGCTTGCTCATTTAATGAACAAACTGTAATTGGAGCCGTTTTTATTTTGCTTAGTGTTAATCTTGTTATGGCGTTTCCTGACATATTATTGATCATCATTGCTTTTGTTTTGGATGAGTTAAGGTTATATACCATATACTCGGCCATAATTTGTTTTTTGTCAGGACGCAATACAGCAACAGAAGAAAGTAAAGAGAACGGTTCTTCAATGGTATTTACTGTCGCTATTCCAGTAGTCGCTCCATCTTTTATGTAAAGAACATCTCCGTATTGCACATCACAACGACTATATATTTCATCATGTACATCTTTGGAGACAAATGTTATATTGGTTAAATCAATTCCGGTTTCCTTAATATTTTTTGCCGTTACATACATGTACTCACCAGTTGGTGTATTGACCGGGCTGTGATGTGTTCCATCTGTGATTTTTAGGCACGCATCTTTGAAAGTGACTGTTCTCCAACTCTCCATCCCCACACCGTGTTCTTTTCTCCATTGGGCGGTGAGCTCGCCGGTGAAGGCTTTATGGAGGATGGCGGCTTTGCGGGGTTCAAAGCTGTCCAACGCATCCTGCGCCTTTTGCTTCGCCTCATCCAGTTTGGCAAACAAGCTTTCAATGCGGTCGACAATGCGATGTTGTTCAGATAGAGGTGGCAAAGGGAATTCATGAGATTTAATGATTTCCTGCGAAATATTTGGTTGCGCTCCGCCTTTACCCTTCTTTATAAAGTTATCTTTCTGAGAACGAGCATAATAAAAAAGATACTTATAGTTTGCTGAAGGATTGGAAACGCCACAGGCACATGCTTGATTTGTAGTCGCAGCAATACCCAGTATACCAACTTTTCCAATGGTAGCACCATACATAGCAATTGCGACTGTATTTACTGGAAATAGTTTTGCGCTCGAATGAGAAATCGCTTCCTCCGTTATATGTTCTTCCGTTTCAAAAATATAATCATCATTTAACTCACCGGTCTTTATCCACGGAATATCGCCACTATAATACTCAGGTATTTTTCTTGAAGGAGTTCCACCCGATCCCCATTGTGCAATATTTTCCATCCTTGTCCAACACCAATTCCACGGCACTGGATACGGCTGTTCACTCTCTGGTACCAATGCCGCCTGCAATCGCTCTTCGGGTGTCAGGGATTCCTTTTTCTTTCCTCTCGCCATCAGTCCTGCACCTCCAGTGCCCGCAACTCCTTCACCACGCTCATCAACAGGTCCACAGCCTCTTCCAGGTTGGCGGCGGCCTCCTCAGCGCTCTCTGCCGGGTCGGGCAGGTCATTGTAATCCAGCACAGAGCCATCCCGGATGAGTCCCAGATCCAGGCTGTTGCCCTTTTCTGCAATCTGCTCCCGAGTAAAGACACTCCACCGCTCGTCCTGCACAGCATGGCGGTCCTCAGCCTCGTAAGCCTTCTCAAAGTCCGCAAAATACCCGGTTTTCAGCGGAGTGGTCTTGCCAAAGCTGGGCATATTGGTGCGCAGGTCATAGAACCAGACCTCCCTGGTGTTGCCTTTGTCGCTCTTGCCACGGGTGAAGAACAGCACATTGGTCTTGACGCCTTGGGCGTAGAAAATGCCAGTGGGCAGGCGGAGAATGGTGTGCAGATTACACTTATCCATCAAGTCACAGCGGATCTTCTCACCGTCTCCGTCAGCAAAAAGCACATTGTCCGGCAGTACCACGGCGGCCCGGGCCTTGCCGTTAGCCTTCAAGCTGCGGTAGATATGTTGGAGGAAGTTCAGCTGCTTGTTGCTGGTGGGGAAAGTAAAGTCGTCCCGGCTGGCGATCTCGCCGCCCTTCTTAGTACCGAAGGGCGGATTTGTAAGGACCAGATCGAAGTCACGAAGAACTTTTCCCTCATTGGACAGAGTATTAGCCAGCAAAATCTGGCCGTCGATGTCGTGGAGCATGGCATTCATCAGAGCCAGGCGGTGGGTGTCGTGAACCAATTCGCAGCCGGTGAAGGCTTCTTCCCGTTCAAACTTGGCCTGGTCTGCATCCAGATCGTAAAAATCATCGGTGTGCTCCTTGACATACCGATGGGCGGCAATCATAAAACCAAAGGTACCGCAAGCAGGGTCGTTGCACCGCTCGCCTGGCTGGGGTTTCACCAGCCGGGTCATCACATCAATAAGGACACGAGGGGTAAAGTACTGGCCCGCGCCGGATTTCTTCTCGTTGGCGTTTTTCTCCGGCAGACCCTCATACAGGTTGCCCAGTCCCTCTTCCCGGGCAGAGTACCAGTCTAGGCCGTCAATGGTGGTGATGATCTTTTCCAGGTTCTTGGGCTCGTCGATGTTGGTCATAGCGCCCTGGTAGATTTCCCGCACTCGCCCCGTGCAGTGGGTACCAAACAGGCGAAGCAAGTCTTTGTAGTACTTATACAGCTCAATACCGGATTTGCTGGTCAGCTTGTCCCAGCTATACTCCATGACAATCTGTTTTTCATGGTTTTGTGTTTTCTGCTCGGGGGTGAGCTCTTGACCATCCTTGCTTTCTTGCAGTGTGATTCCCTCTGCAAATTTACTTTCTTTATCCGTCTCCTTTGCCATCTTCAAAAACAGAATGTAAGTAAGCTCGGTGACATACTGGTGATAGGTGATGCCGTCATCCCTCAGCACATTGCAGAGGTTCCAAAGCTTGGATACAATTTCCTGTGTAGTCATGCACGGTCTCCTCCGTTATACCAGTTGGTTTCAGCAGCAAATTTTAATACCATCGCTTCAAAAACTTGGGCCTGATATTCGGGCTTTATTTTAGCTTTGTTCTCTACCAGATCATGAATGGCATCTAAAATTTTCTTTTGGGCTTCTTCCTGGTCCTGAGGAAGAGGGCTAACCCAGTTTCCTCTATTTTGAATAGCTTGATTTACCATTGCCGAAAAAACTGTATTCATAAATTGATTTTCACTCACGCGCTTCTTCCTCCATCATCGTACAGATATTCGTTAAGTTCCAGCACGATGCTTGCTAACTTGTTCTGGAAAATCCGGTCGATCTTCTTGAATCCGCCCTCACTTCTGAAACGGGTATCTTCATCAAACACGCCTACATTGAGGACAGATTCCTCCATGAGGTATTTTTCCATACGGCCAATCCACTTTTGCTCAATGGCAGTGAATTTGTGAGCCTTTTTCAGCTTGTCCACCGCCCGGCGGATGCGGGCTTCGTGGCTGATAAGGGTGGAACCGATGGCATACCGGCGAATCAGGCTGATGATGTCCGCTGCCATCTCCTCGTTGGTCAGCTCCGAAATGGCGGTGTTAAGCTGCTGGGTGGTAAAGCCCTCTCGATCCAGCGTCAGGCGCAGATCCTTCAAGCTCGCTCGGGTTAGCTCCTTCGGCCGGGTGCAGACGATGTTCAACGCCGCAATTTCATTGATATGGGTCTTTACATAGTCGGCAAAGGCATCCAGATAGTCCTCTGGGCGGCTG